>OCTW011579967.1_pt1 | contig 39006 bp, 36 predicted proteins | sample 1539671 | NCBI WGS metagenome assembly OCTW01 (sample SAMN02144230, study PRJEB22623) | gut metagenome | biome: sheep rumen | host: Ovis aries | place: New Zealand
TGAAAAAGCTAATCATGACATTGGCTGCCGTGCTGCTTTGTGGAACGGCGGGCGCACAAGAGAATGACAGCACAGTATGCGCACAGCAGATGAAAACCCAAACAAATTCAATATTTTCTGATGTAATATAATATCATTATTTTTGCAGCATGAATATGAAGAGATTTTTGTGTTTATTCTTAACTTTTGCGTGTGTGATCATGGTTCAAGCTCAGGACATACAAGGTTTTGTAAACAGTCAGTTACAGACCTATCCGAAATCGCGTCTGCTTGACCTTTACAAGTCGTGCTTCCAGGACTTTATGGGAGCTGAACATCTAGTATCTGACCGTCAAAGAGTAAAAGTATATTTAGACGAAGAATTGAACACCACCACGATTGATGACCTTATGCCATGGATGTATGAGCCATGCGGCATAGACAGCAGCTATTATCGGGTTAGCATCCGTACCGTGAAGGAAGGGATAATATCGGAAGAGCAGTTGCTTGATGCTTTCATCCGCAGTGCCAACATGCCAAAGCGTCCAACCGTGGAAGAGTGGGCCAAGCACTGGCATGAGATTATCAGGACAATTGACCTAATGCAACTGACTCTGCCTTTATACGAGAAAGACAAACACTTCATCGACAGTATTCTTTCCGTTGGCAAATACGCCATCAGTCACTCTTCTGAATATCGTGAAGCTTATCGCCCGCACTACAGAATAGTGGAGCGCAGTATCTTCGAGCGTGAAATATTGCCCTGGATAGAACAAAAGTCCATGATTGTCAGAATTGCAGAGATAGAGGTCTATCCCGAGTATTTGAAAGACTATCTGATGGCAGCAAGGAACGTTGGAGCGGAGTCTGTGAGGAAAGAGCCTGGAGTCATCTGCATCTTTCCCAATCAGGTAAAGGAAGACGAGACAAAGATCAGAATAGTGGAGATTTACCGTAACAAGGAATCCTATCAGTACCATCTGACAACGCCACACTTCCAGACCTATAAACAAGGAACACTGCACATGGTGAAGTCACTGAATCTGCTTGACATCAAGCCGTTAGATTCAGATGCTATGCCATTGATATTCTGCAAGCAGAATCAATGAATGCGGATGAGTGCTGCCACCGTCCGACTGATATTGCGCTGTGCCACCTCCTTGCGCATGGCCTCTGCCAGTGGGATGCCCGGGGGATTGATGCACTCCACATGGGCGAAGCCCTGCCCCCAGAATTCCACGTCATCAGCAAAGCCCAGTTGTTCGGCATACCAGCGCATCACCCCTTCCACTGTCAGCGCATGCTGCAGGTGAAACGGATCCTTGTTGTATTTCCTCAGCAGCTCCCAGGCTGCCTCCCTTGTAATTTGGCTTTCCATTATCTTTGCTTTTCAGAATTTAACCTTGGATATAATCTCTGCTATCATCTTTCTGGCTTCCTCTCCTTCCGGGCATGGCCAAAGCGGATAGACGTGCCCCATTTTCTCCTTCACATGCAGACTGACATCGACGCCACCAGCCTTCATCTTATTGTAGGTCTTGGCAATGTCCGTATAGAACACTTCCCATGTGCCCGTAAAAAGGTCGACGGGTGGCAGTCCCTGCATATTGCCATAGAGAGGAGACACTATCGGGTTGTGTGTATCGAGTTCTCCGGCCCAGTCGGCTCCTACGTGCCGCAACACCTCGTTGTTGAGGAACGTATCGTACTCCTGTAGCGCATCGTCGCCACCCAGGACGTCAACCCAAGGCGAGATGAGTATCAGGCGGCCGGGCAAGTCCAGGGAGTCCGTCTTCAGGATCTCCTGTGCCAAGGCGAGGGAAAAACCGCCTCCGGCGGAATCGCCCATGATGACGACACGCTTGGCGGAGAAACGCCCTTGCAATTGACGGTACAGCTGCATCATCAAGGGGAAAGCATCCTTTACGGTGTAGCGGAAGAGCAGCGGGTAGTTTGGAATCACCATGCCGCATCCGGTTATCTCTGCCCATTCGGCCATCGCTTTCCAATGAGGCAAGGAAAAGTTGTTAACATACGCCCCTCCATGGATATAGAGCACGATGGGGTTAGCGTCATCTTCAGCGGAACACTCGAATACTTGCATGTGGCCTACCTTGTACTGGGTCACTTCACGGGGAAAGTCCACGCCGTCGGGAATCTCCACCGTACTCTTGTCTGTCATGTCGGTCTTGCCCCTCTCATAGTCTTCCATTGTTGTCTGAGGTAACATATGGGCTATGACATAGGCTTGTGGTGAGCGTCCGTCGATAAGTTTGAATCCCAAGCCGATAACGACAACTGCCACTATAAGTACCAAAACAATAAGCACCAGTCTCCTATGAATTATCTTTGTCTTCATGATCTTTGATTTATCACTTTCATTATTCAGCTCCGTGGACAAGCATTTTCAGGGTTGTTGTTGGGTTGGTCTGTAAAGTAGACATCACCCTTTGCGTCTGCTGCGGGTCCTTCCGTAAAACTATACGAATCGGAGATCTTCACAGGGGCTTCCCTTTCTGCAACGATAGCGTTCGGCTGAGCCTGAGTACATGCACTCATCACACAAAGAAGAGTGCATGCCAGCATTGATAGGGAGTTTGACAACCATTCTTTCATCATCGAAGTTTTGATTACAGGTAGATATGGACTTGTCTTTTATTTACCGACTCGTTCTCCGTGAGCATAGACCACGTTCATCCGTTCAACGGTGATCTTCTCCCAGACATGTTCCTTCACGTAAATCTCGTTGGCCAGATATTCGTCAACTTCTTCACGATCCAGAAACTCCATGATGAGTACAGAACCTTTCAGTTTTCCTTCATCATCAAGCAGACCACCGGCAGCGATGAGATGTTCCTTCAACCGCTCCATGCCTTCCAAGTGCAGGGGGCGTACCTCCATCCGCTTCTCCAGCATGCCTGCTCCGTCGTAAGCTGTTATCACAAATTGCATAATCGTATATTATATAGGTTATAAATTCTTTTCCATTCTATAGCAGGTGAATGTCTCACCTTCAATCTTATGGTCAAGGTCGGCCACATAGCCCATCGACTCATAAAAAGGTATCTTGTTATCACGGCTCTCAACAACAGCAGCCGTAAAGCCAAGTTCCCTCGCCCAAGTTTCTGCTTCCATGACAACCTGTGTACCGATGCCCTGATGACGGTATTCTGGCAATACGACGATGCGCCCCAGCATGACTTTGGCATCATCAATGGCGTATAGACGGCAGGTGGCAATAGGCAGGTAATTGTCAACCGCCACGATATATTTGGTGTCAGGCGTATCATGTTCGTCAAACTCCACTTCAAGTGGAATCTGATGTTTCCGTGCCATTGCCTGAATGCGAACATAGTAGGCACCTGCCCGGCCAGCCGTCGTTGTTGCCCTAAGTATCTCCATTTATCTTGTCTCCTCCAACCTTTCCTTCACCTTCTTCCACGCATGCGAATCGAAGAGGAAGCATTGCCTCATGGTTTCCAACATCACGCGGAAACGGCTCATGGGAATGGTGAATCCCAGTTCATTGGCTCCTACATAAGGCCGCACCGAAGGGTCGAGCAGGCCGAGGAAGCACCTGTAACCCTGGCGGGCGTTTTCCACAACTGTCATCGAAACAACCGTGCTGCACCCTGAACCGAACCTGGCCACGACGGCATCATCGGCATTCGTATCGTAGAATGCCCAGCCGCAAAGCCCCGAAAGCATGTCGGGCGTGGCATAGAACATAATTCCCTCAAAGCCGTCGAATGTCTCAGCCTTGTCTATCCGCACGAAGTTCAGGTATTTCTTCTCAGCTCGTTTCATGCCCAGGCTCTTAACATATTCAGCCACCATGCCGGGTGTTTCCTTATATTTCTCTTTGAGTGAAACGAAACGTGGCACACGCTCGGGCATATCAGAGAAACCTGTATATAGCTTTCCGCCGCCACAGCCGATGACCTCGGCACTCAGGCTTACGGGCACACCGTCCCTTGCAGCTTTTAAGCCTTTGAAGAAACACCCGCCAATCTTTTCCGTCGTGGCCACGGGCTGGTCACTATAACCGAACAACAGAGGCAAGGCACCCTTTGGGCCGAAAGCCTCTCTGTAATCATGTAAAAACTGCAGTGTATCCATTTATCTCGTTGCTATTTGTTTTCTTGATTCCATGAGGATTTTATTCTTCGGTCGCATTGCTTGATGTTCAATGTCATCACAAAGGGGTTGGCGATTGTGAACGGAAGCCAGCTCTCGCTTCCCGGTCTGTTGGGGTTCACGTATTTAGCAAAGTTCGTTCTGTGGTCCATGACTTCATCTGCCAGACGGTTGTCGGTCTCTGTCATGGGTCGCCGTATCTTCTTCATAGACAATCTTATAATGGTGCAAATATAGGCATTAAGACTTCTGCTGTTTTGATAGCCACTTAATTCCGGACATTGATTTCCTGCAAGACAATGCCAGGATCGAGGAAGTAAATCCTCAAGCGGCTGTCTCGCTGACCTGCAGCAGGGATATCGATGGTGCGGGAAGCATACCCCCGGAGCACATTCAGGCGCCATTCGGCAGTGAAGTCATCCGCATGAATAGAGAAAACCCGTGGAGCGTCACTGCCCAACTGCACTGCAAAACGGGCATCTCGACCATTATAGACATGCAGTGTGGGGAGCGTGCGGATTTCTATCTTACGGTCAGATGGTAAAATCTCAAGGTCATACTCCACGAAGGGAGCATCACCCACATGCTCATAAGACGGGGTATCGAAAGGCTTCACCATGACACCATCGGTATAGCCCAATTGCTCAATTCGGACGACATTGCCCTGGCTGCGCTGATACCGGGCTGCAGGAACCCTGATGCGCGGTTCTTTGACGAAAGGCGGATAAAGGCCGATATAGATTTGATCAATACGTGCATCTGTCTTCAGGTCAGTGATATAAAACCGGTTGCTGCCTTTCCGCAAATGGAGGGAGCCCACACGGCTCCACATCGGACCGACATAAGGAGCATGCCAGACATTGTTGATCGGTGTTGCCGAAGCATCATAGCTGTCATTGTCCGACGTGATGTGACAGAAGACATTATCCTTGGCTTCTTTTGAGAAATTCAGGATGGGCGTAAGCGCCTCGATCCATAACGGGATCTCGCCGTCGGTGGGACTATCAATCGTAATACCCTCCTTGGAAAGAGCCTGGTCGACAGGGAGGAAACGAGGTTTGGGGCCGCACTGTGACTGAGAGAAGAGCCCGGGTGTGCAATAAGGCTGTTGGATCTTCTCAGAGCGGAACCAATGATAGGGTTGCCAGTTGAAAAACTCAGCCCATTTGCCATCAAACAGTTCATTATTGTAGTGATGAGTCCATGTGTTCAGTTCTGCGAACAAAGATTCCACCCTTTTACCGTCGGTCACCGCACCGATGCTGTCGCCAGCCGTGGCACGCACCATGCTGCGGCGAGCCAACAACTGGTATTCGTTGATCATCGCCGCCCCACGGATGGGATAGTGGACCAGTTCAAAAAAAGCAGCCCTCAACGGTTCCGGCACCCTTTGGGCCACATCGTTTGCATGGGCAGCCAATGCTCGCCAGCGTGCTATGCGCTGTTCGATCTGCTCCTGCGAATAGTTGACGAACCACACGTGAGCATCTTTCCCTCCAGCCTGCAACTGGTAATATCCCGCTTGCATGTCGGCAATCTCCTGCGCCAATTCACGGCCAAAAGTCTTCGTGGCCCAGAATTTGATATAGTCGTGAGCCGCCTCGGGTTTCCAGCGGTTGATATCCCATGCCAGGTCCATCACAAACGAGATTTCCTTCTCAGCAGGTTTGATGTCACCCACATTGAACACCCATATTTTGCGTGCACCAAAGGTGTAGGCCTTGGTCAGTTCGGTACTGAGAAAGGCAGGTGAAAGCGGACTGAGCCAAATCCAGCTGGCAGGGTCGCCATGATACGACAGATGGTAATAGATGCCTGCCCCACCCTTCCGTTTCTGCTCTTCCGGGTTGCACAGGTTGCGGCAATAGCCATGCTTGTCGTCACTCCAGAGCAGCGTCACATCTTCGGGCACTTGAAGGCCATTGTGATAAGCGTCGAGCACCTCCTCATAGGTGCAGAGCACTTGCGGGACCTCCTCCACAGGCCTGTTGACATGGCGGCGCAGCATGTCGCGCTGGTCATTGATGGCCTGTTGCATGAGGGCCACACGCTCAGCTGTCGAGTTGGCACCCTCCATCGGATAATCGTGGATACCCCGCAGACCAAGAGTATAGGTATTCTCATACTTACCGTTGGTCTTGACGCGTTCTTCCCAATAGTTCAGCATTGTTCTCCGGTTGGTGATGTAGTTGAAATCACCATAGTGCATTTGCTCGTTCACTGCTTTCCATTCACCCTCGTTGTTGCGCAGCATCTGCTCACAGTGCGACGAACCCATGACGATGGCATAATCATCAGCCAGTCTGGCATTTTCAGGATCAGCATTGAAAGCCTGTGTCCCGGGATGCATGGCAGGCCACAGATAATTGGCTTTCAGGCGAAGCAGCAATTCAAAGACCCGTTGATAAGTCTTCGGCCCCACTTTTCCCGATTCCTTGTCGTAATTCTGCTCAGCCCATCGTGCCCAGCCGCCGAAGCGCTCATCGTTGATGAAAATGCCCCGGTACTGCACCGAGGGCTCACCCTGGCAAAACAGTCCATTCTCCACATACAGAGCCTTTTGTTGAGCCGGTGTGACATCGGCCCACCAATACCACGGCGAGACGCCGATGGCCTCGGAGAGAGAAGTCAATCCGAAAGCCGTGCCCCTACGGTCGCTGCCAATGATCGCCAAAACCGGTGTGTGAGACTTCGGGTGCTCAGTGGTCATGATAATGAACGACTCCCATTTCCCCCTGATTGGCGAGACATCAATCTTCTGCTGTCTCACCAGCCGGTCGATCAATCGGCTATGCCCCAAGGTACCGGCCACGACGCAACAGCCGCCGGGCAACTCTCGTATGGACTGCTGGATGGGGCGTCTTCCCGTCACCCGGCCGATATCATCGGCCAGCATGCCAGCAGCGATCTCCACGACACGGAAATCTTTGGCGTCGGTATAAACAGCCGCTTCACTCAGTGGGAAGAATCCACACTCCGGACTCTGCCGGACAACAGGAAATGTGCTCCTTGTCTCGGCATTCACCGCCATGCCCACTACCAGGCACAGCCATAAGATCGATATTCTCTTCATCGTTTATAATTTCTTACTTTCAGAAGTGAAGAAGTTATTGAAGTTAAATAAGTTAAGCCAAATGTACTTTTGCTATTCAAGCGTTGTAAGCGTACTTTTCATGACTTTAACAAAGCATTTGGCTTCACTTCTTGGGCCGAAAGGCCGATAACCACTTCACTTCTTTAACTTCCGAAACATGAATTATTTATTGTAATCCAGTAATCTCGACATGTCCTTTCTGCCCACGGGCATCCTGCGTATTCCAAGAGACAGAGACCGTCTTCTGCTGTCCAGGCATCAGCGTGAAATAGTTGTCGCTGTAGATGACGGGCAGGATTTGCTGGCCATCCTCCCCCTTCAGGTTCAGGCGCAAGAAGGGAGCCGGCGACTTGCCTTTGTTGCGTATGGTGACAGAGCGTGTGTTTTCACCAGAAGGAACTTTGCGGGATGATTCTGAAACCTCAGACTCTATCACCTCCAGATCGGCTTTTGGCAATGAGATGAGAGCGTGGAGTTTTCCTCCCACAGACACGTTTCCGTCCTTTGCAGCCTCCTCGCCGTTCATGATGTAGGTGTTTTCAGAGACTGTGACCTGTTTGTCAGAAATGGTCAGGCACAGGAAATAAACATCCGATGGAGCCTTGGGCATCAGCGAAGAAAGAGTCATCCAAGCTTTTGTCGTATCCTCATCACTGTCGAGGCGACTCTTTTTCTGATAAACTCGTTTGCCTTTGAGGTCAAAGACCGTGGCAGCGACAGAGAGCCCCTTTCGATAGCCGGCCGAGTGATTTACGATCTCGATCGTGTCGGTGAGCGCATTATACTGGATATGCAGCGGCTCACAGGCTTTCTTAAATCCGAAATAGGCAGCCGTCGGTTCAAAAAAGTAATCGTAGGTCTGCCACACCATCGACGGCCAACAAGGATGGCTCATCCACAACAGGAGGCCAGCCCTGCTGCGACTTGTGGACTCGAACATGCCACGATATCCATTATAATTGATGAGCTGCGCCCGAATACTGAACTCCTCTGCACTCTTCGATTCGCCGAAAGCCTCTGTGACAAAGCGGTTGAACTCCGAAGCCCGTTGTGCACCTTGCAACGTGAAGTCATGCTGTCCCCATTGCAGCGACTGCGGCCAGAGAGCTTCGGGTGAGAAGGTACGACGCAGGCTCTCGATGTTCATCACATTGGGCATGCCCCTCTCAGAATGGATCTTCCCACTCTGCCTCTCGAAATACTCCTTCATCTGCAGCGCACGGTATGGTCCACCGCCACTCACACCCTCGGAAGAAGAGTGAGAGATATACTCCATGCCTGGAGCCAATGTATGGACATACTCCCGGAGTTTCCGGTCGATCGCCTCTGGCGGAAAGCCCTCATTGCGTCCACAATAAAGCCCGATGCTGGCATGTGAACGCATGCGACGGGTGTAGTCCTCCGCATTGTTGAGGAAGAGCACGTTATCATACGGGTCAGGACCATCTGCCGGATTAGCCAACCAGAAGTCCTGCCATATCATGACACCATGACGGTCGCAAGCCTCATAAAAAGCCTCGTCGGCCACCTGTCCCACCCAGTTTCGGATCATCGTGAAATGCATATCACGGTGATATCCCACGGCGATGTCGTATTCCCTGGAACGATAGAGCAGATTATGCTCATCGAATCCCCAGTTGCCACCGAGAGGGATGAAGCGCCGTCCATTGACATAGATGCGCAGCGAGTCCTTGGCATCGACATAGCTCATCTGGCGCAGTCCGGCTTTGAATGTGAGAGGGGCACCATCGTTGAAACTGAAACCGGCATCGTAAAGATATGGCTCCCCATAACCGTTGGGCCACCAGAGGCGGAAACGGTTATCAGAGAGTTGCGGGAACTCCGAAGGCGAGAACGTCACCTCCTGTTCGGTATTTGCGGGCAGGGTGATGGATTTTTCAAATCTCACCTCGCCGATATACCCCCTCAGTACACCACTGGCAGGACGGCTGTCGTTGTTGCGGACGAAAACCGACGGAGTGACTCTGATATTCTGCCCCACCTCCGTCTTCACATAGGGATCACTCATGGTGACCATGCCAGTAGCTGTGAGGTAAACTTCATTCCAAATGCCGACCTCACGCCCCCTCACAGTCGTGATCCAATCCCATCCCACTGTAGCATGGAAGGTGGGGTTGTCGGCACCAAGGATGCCACCATTAAACTGTGTCGTTTGCTCATCTTTCTCCTTGATGGCAGCGAAATGGTCGTTGCAAATGACCTCCACGGCCAGATAGTTGGTGCCTTTTTTCAGGAGTCCTGTCACATTGAATTTTCCCCGCATGAATGCGCCCTCGATGCGTCCCAGCCGTTGACCGTTAAGGAAAACGTTCGCCTTCCAGTTGATGCCGTCGAAATGGAGCCACTGCTGTTGGCCGTCCAACTCGTCGCCCACAGTGAACACATCGCGGTACCAGAAATTGGAACGGAAAAACGACTCCGAAATCTGGTCGACACCGTCGGCGTAGTTAGGATCGGGCACGGCGCCGATATTCATATAGGAAGCCAAGACAGTGCCAGGCACAGTGGCTACGATCCAGTCGTGACAGTCGAAGCCAGCGGAGGCGATCTCCTCGCCGTGAGCCGACACCTCTGACGCCCTTTGCAGGCACCAGTTACCCCCGCTCAGTTCTTGTCTACCATTGACGGCACAGACCGGATCATGAGGCGTATACACCACCCGCCGGGGTGCCAGCACCTCCATCTCCCGCAGGGCGTAATAGCCAGCCTCGCCAGGAACCTGCAACAACAGACGCACAAAGCGGGCCCTGGCCCCCACCTTGGTTTTCCCACTGGAGTCGAGAGCAGCCATGGTTTGCCACGAGAGGGCATCATCCGAAACCTGGACACAGCCCTTGACAGGAGCCTGGTACCAATCGAGGCGAACCTGCTCTACGGGCAGACTTTTCCCGAGATCGACATAGAGCCACTGCTCACCACCGCCATCACTCATCCAGAGGCTGCTGAACTGCCTTGAGGGCAGTGCTTCCAGCTCATTTCCGTCGTTATCCATCAATTGCAGTTCACGGATGTCCCAGTGGGCGGCACCCTCAATCTCGAAACGGATGCGGAAGTGCGTCAACGTCGGATTCTCAGTCTCTAACCTGACCACCTCATTGAGCACCCTTGCGGGCAAAAGATCCTGTGCCTCCTGTTTGTTAGGGTCGGAGTGCAATTTGTAGTGCAGCGGCGTACCAGGCAGTCCGTCACCACGCTGCTCCCCCACCACATGCCAATTGCGGCCATCATCGGAGACCTCACAGCGCAACCGATATCCCTTTGTGGCCACCCGGTCGTCGTAAGCCACCATCCCCGTGACCCTGACCTTCCGGGGAGCGATGCCCAGGTCGCTGCTCCAATCATATTGCAGCCACGTGTGGCTTCCCATCAGGATATTTCTCGAATACGGTCCGCCGTCGATAGCCCATTCAGCCTCCCGTCGTGGCAACTTCCCGTCAGGAGTGGACACCGTGAGCGTGGCAGGATTGGCATAGTCGCAGATGCCGTCGGTCACCAGATGAGCCGTATGGTTGTAGTCGAGGGATGACGAGGCGTAGGCCGCCCTGTGCAGAGCCACGTTGGTGATCGTTCCGTCATCGGTCCAGCCGACTGTTGGTGCAAAATACTCACTGGGAGCCCCTGGATATTGTCCAATGCCTCTTGTATCGTCGGCATGCATGGGGAGCACAGAAAGCAACAAGATGGCAAACAGTTGTATTCTCATGTCTGTAGAAATGAATGGGTCAAATGAATGAAATCAAAAGTGAAAACACGAGGAGGATGAAACATCAGAGATCTGTGGGATACATCTCGAAGACTGCACGGCCATCATCCCTCATGCCTTTGGCTATCCGTAGTGCCGACTGAGCTTTTGATGCCGAAGACTCAGGAATCGACTTGAGCAGTTTCCCCTCGGAGAAATAAAACCGGTGATCGACGATCTCACCTGTGTCGGGACTCATGTCGTGGAAATAGCAGAAAATGGGATCGGTGGTCTTGGGATCGTATAGATATTCACGATAGTATGTCCAAGGTCCTCGTTCGAAATGCTCACGGATCATCACCACCTGCTGCGTATTGAAGTATTTGTCTTCAGTATCATCCTCATCATAGAGATAGGTGTATACCTCCATCTTTCCCTTCACACATCCTATGGCACAGTAGTTGGCGACGTGGTCGATGACCGCCGTGCCAATGGGGTTCTCGATACTGTATCCCTTCCTCGCTTGTTCCTGAACTTGTTGGTAGAAATCGCGGATTTTCTTGATTTGCTGGTCGACATTCTGGGCATTGGCCAAGAAGGGGGTGCATAACAACAGCAGAAAGATTAAACTTTTTTTCATTATTGTTTTTATTTTAGTTAAAAAAACAAGTTCCGCAAGTGAATGAATGGTCTGCTTGTTGACCTTTCAGGCCGCATCATTGCAGTGAGTTCATGACTTGCGAAAGTGGCTATAATAACAATTAGGCTCAGGGATTCAGCTCAGGCCAACCGTCTGCAGTCCAAGAGATGTTGCGCTGAATGAGCATGGCCGCACCGTTTTGTGTGGCACTGTACCCGTGGCAGATGAAAATGTCCTGCCCGTCGAAGTTATAGGCCGCACAATGGCCTGCCGCCTCCCATTCTTTCTTGTCGCCCTCTATGAAAAGTGTACCGCCGCCGTTAGCCATGTCTTTCCCTGTACGGTCGAGGTACGGTCCATCGACGCTCTTGCTACGTCCTACAGCTACCCGGTAATTGCTCTTCGCTCCGCGACAGCAATAGTCCCACGACACAAAGAGGTAGTAGTAGCCACCGTGCTTGAAGATGAAAGGAGCCTCAATGGCATTGGTACCGGCAAATTTAGAAGTAGGATTCGGTTCCGCAGGAGTGAAACCGGAATCATAGCGGCGTGCGATGGTGCAAGGTTTCACCCCCCGGGCGATGTGCATGGTAGAGTCGAGGCGAGCCAGTTGGATGCCGTCCCAGAACGACCCCCACACGAGCCAAGGAGTGTCGTTATCGTCGATAACGAAGTTGGGATCGATGGCATTCCAGTTGTCGCGTTTGTCACGCGAAGTCACGATACACCCCTCATCCTTCCACATATTCGCGCCCAGCGAACGACTGCTGAGAAGGCCGATGGCCGACCCGTTTTTTCCGAAAGTAGAGCAACTGTAGGCCAGCCACCACTTGCCATGCCAGTGGATGACATCAGGAGCCCATACGTGGCTTCCGAAACCAGGTACGGAATCAGAGGTCCAACCAGGGATGACGGTCATCAGCGGTTGGGGAAGCACCGTCCACGTCTTGCGGTCATTCGATTTCATCTGCTGGATGCCCATGCCCGTGGCATAGATGTAATAGGTATCACCCTCTTTGGCCATGACAGGATCGTGGACCATAGGATTCTCAGTTGTAAAAGCCTCACGACGGAAGCCACGGCGTGGTCCCTGTGCAGCAATCGAAGAGCATACCGCCACGAGTATAATTGTAACAATCAATTTCTTTGTCATATCCTTATAATGAATGGTTAAACATCAATAATCTGTATAAACGAATTCGGAATCGACCTTTTTACTTCTCCACTTTCACCCTCATGATTGTGAACGACATGGGAGCAAATTCGTAATCGAACTATTTTCCGAATTTTCCGAAGAGCGCTATACGTGGTGACATCCCGCCTAATGCTGTGAGATCAGTATAGCCAAGAATATTCAGACGATGGTTCAAGTTTACCACCACAATGTCGCCAGCCTCTGCCAATGCCCGTCCCTCGTAACAGGGAAGGTCATGTCCGGAACCTCCAGAATAGCCCCCACCGTGGATCCACACGAACACCGGACGGCGTCGCCCGTCTGTAATACTTGGCGTCCAAACGTTCAGCACCAGACACTCCTTCTCGTCCATAGGCTCCACAACGAATTGATTTCCGAATCCATAGTCCGTCTGACTATTGCGGCTGTTCCACCTCAGATTCTCGTTTTGTGGAGCTTGCGGCCCATAGACTTTGCATTGCCTGACGCCCTGGAATTTGTCTGGATCTTGAGGAGGCATGAACCGCTCAGCCTTGGCATACTGGATGCCTTTGAACGTGAAAATGTTGCCATCCTGATAGCCTTCAACGGTACCATAAACGGTCTCGACACGCGAATGTTTTCCTGCCGTAATAGATTGCGCTTGCAAATCACAAGCAGCCAGAAGCATAGGGCATAAAAAGCATAATAGTTTTTTCATCATTGATTCAGGTGTTATTAAATGAAATATGGTTGCTGTCTTTTGAGACCGCATGAGTGCAGTGAATTCAAGGTTTGCAACAGTATCAATATACATATTACATGGTCGGAATAAAAGGTCGTTAGTAGATTAGTTTTGTTGTCTGTGGGTGTAAAAGTACAAATAAAAAACGACAAATCCCACATTTCTGTCAATTTTTTACCTAAAACCATATAAAAAGAGCGTTCAGGTCGATCATGGACCCATAATCAGTCCGTTTGAACGACAACCCTATGACCACACAGCGCCCTAAGGAAAATGACGAAATGTGGCTTCGCATTGATTTTCTCCCCCAAAAATTGGTGGTGTAAGATTATTTCGCTAAATTTGCGCATTCATCATCACCAAACCTATTATTCAATGAGAAACGCAATGTTGTTTTTTGCAGCCATCTGCCTGATGGCACTGGCTGCATGCTCAGAAAAAGGAGCAAAAGAGAACGTGGTCAATGATTTCCGCATCAAGCGCGGAACCAATCTGAGTCACTGGCTATCTCAGTCAGAAGAGCGTGGCGAAGCCCGAAAAGCACACATCCAAGAAGACGATTTCGAGCGTCTCGAACAACTTGGGTTCGATTTTGTGAGAATCCCCATCGACGAAGTGCAGTTCTGGGACGAGCAAGGCAACAAGCTCCCTGAAGCATGGGATCTTCTCACCAACGCATTGAAACTGGCTCAGAAACATCACCTCAGAGCCATCGTCGATCTGCACATCATCCGCTCTCACTATTTCAACGCAGTGAATGAAGGCGGCGACAAAGCCAACACCCTCTTCACCTCGGAGAAAGCGCAAGAAGACCTGATCAACCTCTGGTATCAGTTGTCGGATGCCCTGAAAGGATTCAGCAATGACTCCGTGGCGTATGAGTTTATGAACGAGCCCGTCGCCGATGAGCATGAACAGTGGAACAAACTTGTCGCCAAGGTGCATGCAGCACTGAGGAAAGTCGAGCCGCAGCGTACACTTGTGATCGGTTCGAATCGCTGGCAAGGTTACGAGACGATGAAATATCTGCGTGTGCCAGAGAACGACAAGAACATCATCCTCTCTTTCCATTACTACAACCCGATGATTCTGACCCACTACGGAGCATGGTGGACCCCCATAGGCAAATACACCGGCAAGGTCAACTATCCAGGCATACTTGTAAGCCAATCAGACTACGATGCCGCACCCGACTCCATCAAGCCCTTGCTCGACGCATACACCCAACAAGAATGGAACGTCGACAAGATCCGTGAGGATTTCAAGGATGCCATCGAAGTGGCCAAGAAATACAATCTTCAACTTTTCTGCGGAGAATGGGGCGTCTATGAGCCAGTGGATCGAGAACTGGCATATCGTTGGACGAAAGACATGCTCTCCGTCTTCGACGAGTTCAACATCGCCTGGACGACATGGTGCTACGATGCCGACTTCGGTTTCTGGGATCAGAAGAAAAACGACTACAAAGACAAACCGCTTGTCGACCTTCTCATGACAGCCAAAGGTCTGGAATAGGAAAGCTGGTCAAGGCATGGGGTGCAGTGATCACGCCCCATGCCATTGACTTGGCAGAATGGAATCATTCCACGGTCAGGCCCATGATCACAAACACAAGGACTAAAACGAGAATGATGACTCTCAACCAATTATAGATAGAGATGATTCTATCTGCTTTTTGTTTTTCCATATCCTATCAGCTCATTTTTTGGTGCAGCAATATTACGCTTACGATATTACAAAAACATTTCACCGATATGAATATATGATTACGGCAGCACTTGTAACAGAATTGTAACATCAGCGTAACAACAATGCAATATTTTTGCAAAACCTTTGCAGCAAAATTACAGAATCTTCATGGAATTGCTTATCAACATTTTCTCACTTGTAGGCTCGCTGGCATTGTTTCTATTCGGAATGAAAACCATGTCAGAGGGTCTTGAAAAGTTTGCCGGCGACCGTCTGCGCAGTATTTTGGCCGCAATGACCAAAAACCGAGTGATGGGTGTACTGACAGGTATACTCATCACTGCCCTCATCCAATCGTCGAGTGCCACCACGGTGATGGTGGTGAGCTTTGTGAATGCGGGTCTGATGACATTGGCCCAATCGATAGGTGTCATCATGGGTGCCAATATCGGCACCACCGTCACGGCATGGATCATCTCCGCTGTGGGGTTCAAAGTGAATATCGCAGCTTTCTCCATCCCGATGCTCGCCATCGGTATGCCATTGATATTCAGTAGGAAAGGAAACCGGAAAAGCATAGGTGAGTTTATTTTCGGTTTCTCGTTTCTCTTCATGGGTTTGTCGTTTCTCCAGGAGGCTGCTACCGCCATGAATATAGGCGACATCGTGGCCGGCATGTTAGCCCACGTGCCCCAGGAATCGTTCCTCACCATCATCCTCTTTGTCATCGTCGGAGCATTGGTGACCATGATTGTACAAGCCTCAGCCGCCACGATGGCAATCACGCTGATGCTTTTTGACATGCATATCCCGGGTTTCGGCTTTGAGCAGGCAGCAGCACTTGCCATGGGGCAGAACATCGGTACGACAATCACGGCGTTCATGGCTTCGCTCACCGCCAACACCCAAGCCCGCCGCGCCGCCCTGGCCCATATGTTCTTCAATGTGTTCGGTGTCGTGGTATTCCTCATCGTGTTCTATCCAGCCTGCAATGCCGTCAGCTGGTTTGTAGAGCATGTGATGGGTGGCGGCAACGACCTTTACAAGCTCTCCGCATTCCACACAGCTTTCAACATCATCAACACACTTCTGCTCATAGGCTTTGTCAGGCAGATTGAGGCGCTCGTGTGCAAGGTGCTACCAATGAAGGCACAGGAAGAAGACTACCGGCTGAAGTTCATCAGTGGCGGTCTGCTCTCTACGGCCGAGCTGAGCATTGTGGAGGCACAGAAGGAGATACACAGTTTTGCAGAGCGTTGCCAGCGGATGTTTGGATTTGTGCCGGAATTGTTGGAGCTTCAGGACGAAGAAAAGTTCAACAAACTCTTCTCCCGCATTGAGAAGTACGAGAACATCACCGACTCGATGGAAATGGAGATAGCAAGTTACCTGAACAAGGTGAGCAAAGGCCGTTTGTCGGATGCCTCGAAAAGCAAGATTCAGAAAATGTTGCGTCAGATTACGGAACTTGAGTCCATCGGCGACTCGGTGTACAACCTCGGTCGCACATTGAACCGTCACCGCTTGCACTGCCAGGAGGCATTCACGGCAGAGCAAACCCAGCATATGCTCACGATGATGCAGCTTGTGGACGGTGCACTGACCGAGATGATGAAGCAGATAGACCAGCCTACGACCATGAAGGGAATCAAGACTTCCGTCAACATCGAGCACGAAATCAACAACTACCGTACGCAACTGAAGAACCAGAACCTGCACGACGTGAATTCCGGCCTTTACGACTACCAGCTCGGAGTGTTCTACGTAGACTTCATCTCGGAGTGTGAGAAGCTCGGTGACTACGTGATGAATGTGGTTCAGGCCGGAAATAAAAGGAACACCGACGAAGAAGACCTGCCATATCACGCGCAAGCTTAGAACCTTGCGAGCGTGAACCTGATGGTGAGTCCGCCGCCAGGAGTCGTAGAAGCAGTTATTGCTCCCCCATGAACAGCAACTGCATTTTTCACGATGGCCAGACCAAGGCCCGTGCCACCCTGTTTGCGTGAGCGGCCCTTGTCGGTGCGGTAGAAACGCTCGAAAAGGTGATCCAGGTGTTTTTTCTCCACACCCGGTCCGTTGTCAATCACAAGGAACTCATAGAAATGGCGGCCCTCTGTTTCAACCTCACTGCATACTATCTTCAAATATGAGGCACCAGTAGCATAGGCAATGGCATTGTCGATAAGGTTGCGGAAGATGCTATAAATCAAACTTTGATCACCCAGCACTTCCACATGCGTCGGCACTTGCAACGACGGCGTGATGCCTTTGCCCTGAAGTTGTGGAGAAGTGTCATCAAGAACACCCTGAATGACCTGCAAGACATCGACCTGACGATAAGTCTGCCGTATAGCAGCCTTGTTGTCATCCAACTCATCAAGTTTGGTGAGGGCACTCATATCGAGCAGCAGTTTGCTCATCCGCTCACTCTGCAGATAACAACGCTCCAGGAAATGCTTTTTCTTATCCTCAGTCATGCCGGGGTTATCGAGTATACTCTCCAGGTACCAATGGATCGTGGCTGCAGGTGTTTTCAGCTCATGGGCGGCATTCTGCGTCAGTTGACGTTTAATCCGCAGTTTGTCTTCCTCGGAATGACGCAATTTCCAGTAGAGCATGATGATGGTATGGCTGATATCACCCAGTTCGTCATCAGGCAGGCGCCGCTCCAATTCATGGTCGAGTTCTTCGCCCTCCTCTGCTTTGACAGCAAACTCCCGCAAATAGCCGATATGACGGCTGATGCGATGCGTGATGTGGTAAAGCACAATGCCCAGCAACAAGGTCAGGGCACAGGCAAAGTACACGTAGGTGTTGTCGGCTTGCAATGAGCGAGTCAGCGAAGCCGAATAAGGTACGGCAGCACGCACGATCACCCCATTGAATCGGGTAGCAGAATAGAAATAAGTCTCGTGTGTGGATTGAGACACCCGCTTGATGTCATAACCGTTGCCCACACGCAGAGCCTGCTGTATTTCCTTTCGCTGGAGATGATTCTCCAACGAATCCACATTGGCCTCATAGCTGTCGAGGATAACCCGCCCATTCAGGCCGATCACAGACACTCGAAGTCCCTCCATCTGATGACGTGCCACATAATTCCGGAACAACTGTCTGTTGGCCAAGCTGTCATGACCAAGCGTCTGCACCATCTCATAGTTGTACATCTGGAGACGAGAGTGCAGGATATCGATTTTGTATTCCTTTTCACGCTGATACTGATAAAAGCTGAAACAGACGGCAAACAGCAGGAACAAGCCACCGATACTCAGCAACAAATTGCGCTGGAAAGATTTACTTCTCAAAGCAGTATCCATAGCCGAAACGGGTCTTTATCTGTTTGCCATACCGGCCAATCTTCTTGCGCAGCCTGGTGATGTTCACGTCCACCGTGCGGTCGAGCACCATCACATCCTGTGGCCAGCAATACTTCAGCAAGTCCTCTCGTGAAAACACCTTGTTGGGATGTTGGAGAAAAAAAGAGAGGAGCTCAAACTCCAGTTTGGTAAAGACCAATTTCTTGCCGTCACAGGTGACAGTCTTAGCATTGATGTCAAGTCGGATGCCTTCATAGACCATCACGCTTTCATCGTGTGGGGCAAACGCCTGTTTTGACTGAGCTGAACGTCTTAGCACAGCCCTGACCCTTGCCTTCACCTCTTTCATACTCAGAGGTTTCGCGATATAGTCATCCGCACCGATATTCAACCCCTTCACCAGATAGTCCTCACCGTCGAGCGCGGTGATGAAGATGACGGGAATACTCGCGGTAGCGGGATTGCTCTTCAATCTGCTCACCATTTGGAAACCAGACATCTCACCCATCATCACGTCAAGCAGGATCAGGGAATAATCCTGCAAGGGCATTTCAAGAGCTTCTTCGGCAGAAAAGGCTGTCGAAACCTCAAAGCCCTCTGTTTCAAGGTTGTACTTCAGTATCTCACAGATATCCAACTCGTCATCGACAACAAGAATTTTCATAGCGCATCAGCATTTCATGCAAAAATACTCTTTTTCCCCAAAAACCACAAGGATTATTATTACAATGTTATGAATTTTTTCTACCTGCGCTGTTTCCACCTCATGATCATCCAACGCAATGGACCTCAAACTGAAGCCCTATTCTTGGCATCCATCATAACGAGATGGAGCATAAAGAGAAGATAAAGAAAGAAAAGTGCAGCCCAAGAAATCATTTTCGCCTCAAATTGCCACCCTATCTGAAAAACTGTTGCTATTTTTGCAAAAAAGAAAACACACTCAATGAAAAAAGCATTCGTATTGTTGGCTATATGGACAGTTTTCGCCCATGCCTCAGCCCAAAAGCATACAACGTCATTGGCATGGGGATTCGACCATCCCCAGGACACGGCACGCACCAAAGTGTGGTGGTTTCATGGCGAGACAGCCGCCACCCATGAGGGCATCACCGCCGATCTGGAGGCATTCCGCGACAAAAGAGTGGGAGGCGTGGTGTATTACGACCAAGTGCACGGCAGTGGTGAGGGAGCCTCCGACGTATTCTCGCCCGAGTGGTGGGACGAACTGCTCTTCTCTGCCCAAGAGGCACGGAGGCTGGGACTCAGTTTCGAGACCAACTGCGGCAACGGCTATGTGGCTGGCGGCAAGTGGATCACCCCCGACAGGAGCATGCAGTCGCTCGTTGGCACGGAACAAGTGGTGGAAGGGGGCGGCGACCGCTCGTTGCGCCTTCCGCTCCCGGAAAAGATGCCAGGCGGATGGCATCATGACGTGGCCGTAATAGCCATTCCTTATGGTCCTGACTTGGACGAGACCGACACAATGCCAGCAGGGAAACCGTTCACCGCCCGCAGCATCACCTACGAAGTGTCGGCACAGGGCAAGGCACGTACCTCGTCGATGCCGGTGCCCGCCACGCATTTCACCCTCAATCCCAGTCTGCCCGACATCGACCCAAAGCGATTCTACGGTTGCGGATTCACCGAACTGAAACCAGTGGCTGAATTGCAAGCCTCCGACGACGGCATCGTGTTCAGAAAGGTGTGCGACCTCCGTCCGCGCTACCGCAACATGGGCGGAGTCAAGCACCAGACCGTGGCATTCCCCACCGTCACAGCCCCCTATTTCCGAATTGTGATGACCGACACAACGGTCAGTATCAGCAAAGTACGCCTATCGGCCAGAGCCAAGGTGGACGCATGGCAGCAGAAGGCCAGCCTCATCTCGGAGTTCATCGACGAAGACCAGACACCCCACTACATGTCAGAGGAACTGGCCGACTTCTCAAAAAGCATCGACCTGACATCCATGTTGTCCACCGATGGCATCCTTGATTGGAAGAATGCTCCAAGGGGGCGGTGGCTCGTGTTGCGTTTTCTCTCCGTATCCAACGGCGGGCACACCAAGCACGGCCGCAAGGAGGCACTCGGTCTGGAGTGCGATAAACTGTCGGTCGAGGGGGCACGTCTGCAATGGAGCAGTTATGTGAAACCCGTCATCGACAGCATACGCACCCACGGCGGAGCCCTGCAGGGTATCTGCATGGACAGCCATGAGGCCGGACCGCAGAACTGGACAGTGGGATTCGAACAGGAATTCCAAAAACTGCGCGGCTACGACATGCGACGCTTTCTCCCGGTGATGGTCGGCCTCATCGTCGGTTCTGTCGAAGAGTCGAACCAATTTCTCCACGACCTGCGTCGCACCATCAGCGACCTCGCCGCCGACCGGTATTACGGTGAGATGAACCGGCTCTGCCGAGCCGAGGGACTGACGCTGACCGCCCAGGCCATCGGTGGCGCACTCTGCATGGCGGGTGATGCGATAGCCGTGAAACAGTTTATCGACAAGCCGCAAGGCGAGTTCTGGGGGTATCAGACCGAGGGCAACTACGACATCAAGGACTGTTCATCGTCGGCACATCTCTATGGGAAGCTCATCGCATCGGGCGAAGCATTCACCGATGTCACCTACAAGCACTCACTGGCCGACATCAAGAACCTGGCCGACTACGCCTATTGCTTCGGCATCAATGAACTGGTGGTCTGCGCAGTGGCCTACCAACCCTGGCTCGACAACCGCCTCAACACTGCTCACGGACGACAGTATGTGCTCAACCGCAAAAATACACTCTGGCCCATGAGCCGCCCATTCTGGGACTATCAGGCCCGCTGCTCATGGATGATGCGTCAAGGCAAGCCCGTGGCCGACGTCTGCGTCTACTTGGGAGACGAAGTACCTATCCGCACCCTTGGTCATCGTCTTCCCGACCTGCCACAAGGCTATGATTTCGACTCGTTCACCACCGATGCCCTGCTGCACCGCATGGCGGTAAGCGGCGGACGCATCACCCTGCCAGATGGCATCAGCTACAAGATGATGGTCTTGCCCCCCGACGGCAAACTGTCAGCCGAGGCCCGGCAACAGATAGCCGGTTTCCGTCAGCAGGGTGCTATCATCTATGACCCGCAGACCGACAACCGGCCAATCGACGCTGCGCTGCTCGATGCCGGCATCCATCCCGATGTGGATGCCCCCAACGCCAGGCATCTCTATTTCGCGCACCGCAGTAGCGATGATAAGGAAATCTATTTCCTCAACAATCATGGCGATGAGCCCTTCACCGGCAATGTCTCGTTTGGTGCAGAGGCAGCATCAGTTGAGTTGTGGAATCCTGTGACCGGCGAGAAACAGCCCTTGGCAGCCACCTGCTCGAATGGCCGCACCACCGTCGTACTGAGCATGGCCGCACGCGAGTCTTATTTCATCATACTGGACGAGAAAGCATCCCAACGGGTAATCCAACCGTCAGGACATACCGTTCAGCCATTGAAGAGCGCGCCCTGGTCGGTCAGTTTTGACCCCAAGATGGGCGGTCCCCAAGAGACAGTCGATTTTGCGAAACTGACAGACTGGACCACCTCGACAGATTCACGCATCAAGTATTACTCCGGCACAGCCGTTTGCCAATCAACGTTCGAGATGGGGATAATCAGCAAAAAACACACCTACAAGTTGGGGATTCCACTGCTCCACGCCGCCGCCGAGGTCATCGTCAACGGACAGTCGGCGGGCATCATCTGGTGCTCACCCTGGACCATCGATGTCACCAACCTGCTCCGCCGCGGTACGAACACCATTGAGCTGCGCATCGCCAACTGTCTATGGAACCGTCTCGTGGGTGATGCCCAGTTGCCGGAATCCCAACAAGTATTCCGGCAAACATACCCCCTTGCCAGAAAGACAGACCATCCCCACCCCTCCGGCCTCTCAGGCGAGATGACCATCATCCAGGAAATGACGTATCATTAAGTCTTTATAGCAGTGGTTTTTTATTTTTTCATCACATTTTAATGCAGATATCTTATAAATTCGTAACTTTGCAGGCGTGAATGCAAAAATGAAGAGACAGATCGTTGCTTGGGTGATGTTGGCAGTATTCCTGCCAATGTATATTTTTGCATCATTCCACATCCATCCTGCGGAAATTTTTGACGATGAAGCATGTACAGCGTGCGTTCATCATCATTGTGAGGGACATGTCACACAGCAGGCCACGTCTTTTCATGCTTGCGTGCTTTGTCAATTCCTCACGCTACCCTTTCTTGCCGTAGCCGTAGCTTCACTCTTGATTTATGGCAAGGTGTATCAGGCTGGCCTCCCCATGTGGCGTAGCCAAGTATGCCATTCCCATAACACGACAGTCGGCTTGCGTGCCCCTCCAGCCTTCTCCATTTAATCCTTTTTTTCAGGAGCCGGCTCCACTGATTGTGGAAAGCTGGCCCGTAATGGATTTATTGGAGAGTATTCATACATGAGGATTCTGGAACACAAGCGTACGATAGCTTCACGCATCCTGTTGTCGGTTTTCATTCCGATGCTGGTGTGTCTGTCGCTTCACATCCATCAGATGACTGATGTGAGTGAAGGCGAATGCTACGACTGTACCCATCATCTGCCACATCACGGACATGCAAGTGCGGCAAAGGCAGCACTGCACGACTGCCTGTTATGTCAATTGAGCCATGCGCCTTTTGTCATACCACAGTCGACGATCATCATAAACGCAAGGATTTTACGCCCGACCCTGTGCCAGACCTTCTGCCCGCCTACAGCAAAGGGAGAGCAGGGCCACCTACTTCCGCGTGCTCCGCCATCCCAACAGTTTTTTTAGGAGTACGATCTCATTTTTCATGTAAAATCCAAATCACAGCATAATGATAACCAACATTCTGGCTGCTGCATTCTTGTCATGTGCAGTAGGCGATACGATTGTGAAATTGGACGAAGTCACCGTCTCTGGTCAGCGGCGTCATGATTTCCAGATGCGTTCATCGCAGACGGCCGTCCAGGTAGGTCACGACTACCTTAGCCAGCATTTCGCTGGCAGCCTGATGCAAACCCTTGAAGGCATTCCAGGGGTGAAAGCCATGTCGATCGGGTCGGGCCAGTCCAAGCCCACCATCCGCGGATTAGGTTTCAACCGTCTGGCCGTCAGTGAAGACGGCATCAAGCATGAAGGCCAGCAGTGGGGCGACGACCATGGTCTGGAGATAGACCAGTTTGCCATCGACCGCGCCGAGGTCATCAAAGGTCCTGCGGCACTTCTCTATGGCAGTGATGCCATCGGCGGCGTGCTCAGCCTCCACACCAACCACCTTCCGACCAAGTCATTTGAAGGTGGCGTGCAGTTGTTCGGCCGTTCCAACAACGAGCAGATCGGCACGTCGGCACATGTAGGAGGACGCAGCGGAAAATTCTTCTTCCGTGCCAATGCCACGCTGATAGACTATGCCGACTACCACGTTCCGACAGACAGCATCCAGTATTACTCCTACTGGATCAAGCTGAAAGACCGCCGCCTGCGAAACACGGCAGGGCTGGAGCGAGACGGCAGTCTGATGCTGGGCTATGCCGGCTATCACTTCCATACGGATATGCGCATCTCCGACAGTTACTCCAAAAGCGGTTTCTTCGCCAATGCCCACGGACTGGAAGTGCGGCTGAGCGACATCGACTACGACCATTCGCGGCGTGACGTCGACCTGCCCCACCAGTGGGTGAACCACCTGAAGGTACTCAGTCACACGACATGGCAATCAGAGGTGATGAACCTGGACCTGCACTTAGCCTATCAAAACAACCTGCGCGAGGAACGATCAGAGCCCATCTCTCATGGCTATATGCCGAAGCCGTCCGGCTCGTTGGAACGACGCTTCAACAAGAGCACCTACACAGGTACGTTCTCACTGCGCCGTGAGTTGGGCAGGCATACACTTCAAGGAGGAATCAGCGGCGAGCTGCAGCACAACAGCCGTGGCGGCTGGGGATTCATCATTCCCGATTTCCATACGAGCACCGTTGGAGCCTATGTCTTCGACAGATTCACGCTTCAGGAGCATTTGATACTGAATGCCGGTGTGCGCTACGACCATGCGCAGACACACATCCGGAGCTATCAGGACTGGTATGAGACCCCCGTGGACGGTGTCCCCACCCATCTGCTACGCTCCACGGAGATGCGACGCCACTTCAACAGCCTGACATGGTCGGCAGGAGTGAACTACACCACTGGCCAATGGCTCATGAAAGCCAATTTAGGCAAGAGTTTCCGCGTTCCCATCCCCAAAGAGTTGGGAGCCGACGGAATCAACTACCACATCTTCAGATATGAACGCGGCAATGCCAGCCTTGATCCTGAAGAGTCGTATCAGGTGGACGCCACCCTCGTATGGGGAAACGACAACTTGGAGATACAGGTGGAACCCTACCTGAACTATTTCCCCAACTATATCTACCTGAACCCGACAGCGCAATACATCGAAGGCCTGCAACTCTATCACTACACCCAGGCCAGGGTGCTGCGCTACGGATTGGAAGCAGAGCTGACATGGCACATCGACCAGCACTGGCAACTCAGCACGCAAGGCGAATACCTTTATGCCCGTCAGAAGTCGGGCGAGAAGAAAGGATACACCTTGCCATTCTCCACGCCTTGGTCGGTTGATGTCGGAGGCAGATACAGTTTTGACCGTCATGGCCAAGGCTTCTTGGGCCTGAACGCCCATTTCGTCGGCAGCCAGCATGAGATCGTACCTCCAGAGAAACCAACTGACGGTTACTGGACATTGAACCTCTCTGCGGGGAAATACTTCCTGCTGGGAGACATGACACTCAACGTGGCGATTCACGCAGACAACCTGCTGAACCGCCGCTACTACGACCACACCAGTTACTACAGGCTGATAGACGTGCCCGAACCAGGGCGCAATGTCAGTATCAAGGTAGGATTGGAGTTATGAATCATCCATTAACATTTAAATTAAAGACAATGAAAACAAGTCATATATTAACAACTCTCGTGACGGTCATTCTCTGTACACTCTCACTCGGTTTCACTGCTTGTGGCAGCGATGACGACGACCCACAAGTGCCCGCCCCGACCATCAAATTGGAAGAAGCAAATATCGAAGGTGATGAACTTTGCGTCGAGGCCGACATCATGGCCCAGGGACGTACGGCCCAAATCCTCATCAATATCTGCGATGCTGCGGGCAAGACAACCAAAGTCTCACAACCAGTTTCCGGAAGCAAGTATATCGGTGTGCTCAACATCGACGGATTCCATGTGCATGTGCCCATCGCCGGCAAGAATGTGATTGCAGGAGATTTGTTGAAGTTGACAGTCACAGATGCCAACAGTCTCTCCACCACTGCCCAGATGAGCATCACGGAGGAAGAGGATGAAGACGAGGAACACGACCATAACTAATCATGATGAATATGAAACAGAGCATTATGTTACTTTTGCTGTGTGTACTGAGTGCATGCAGCAGTTCGGATGACGAAGAAGCAAGGGACATGACTTATCCAGAGATTTCAGATGTCGGCATCACAGCCAACCCCACTGATTGTCAGGTGTATCATCGTGGAGAATCCATACCTTTCTCCTATGTCTTCACCGACGATAACGAACTGGGAGCCTACAACATCGAGATTCATCACAACTTCGACCACCACACCCACAGCACCTCATCGGTGGAGTGCCCCATGGAAGCGCTGAAACAACCAGTCCATCCTTGGGTGTTCAACCAGGACTACCCCATCCCATCAGGTCAGCGCACTTACAAATCGCGTATCGATATTCCAATCCCTGAAGATATAGATACCGGAGACTATCATTTTATGATCCGCGTTATCGACCGCGCTGGTTGGCAACAACTGCGTGCCATGGCAGTCAAAATAGAATGATTAACCGATGATCATTGATGCACCCTCGACAAGCTCTCTATGCTTCGTTGAGGGTGTTTTTGTAGTTGTAGCTCCCCAAAATCTATGGATTCAAGGGAAAAAGCAAAAAAAAGCGTGTTTTCGTAAAAAAACGATGGTCTGAAGTGTCTTATAGATAGATGCACCCACAAAACGGATGCAAAATTGGATTGACAGATATGCTTGAACAGAGAAAGATAGAGCAGCTTTTCCGCCAGAACTACAGCGAGATGAACCATCTGGCCAGGGTGATACTGGGTAACGACGGCGAGGCAGAAGACGTGGTGCTGGACATTTTTTTGCGAATCGCCAGCAGCGACCGCTGGAGGGGAACCGAAGGTCGGCGGCCACAGGGAAAGCCGATTGAAATCTCCGACACAGAGGCTTCGGATCAGGAATCCGCATCAGAGAGCAAAAGCCGCCACTATCTATTGGTCGCCGTGCGCAATGCCTGCCTGAACAGGATACGTCAGAAGCAGTTGCATGAGAAAGTGAAAAACTTGCTGCCCATTGATGCCGAAGCCGACTTCCAGCCCATCGACAAACAGCAGGAAAGGCTTGAAGACATTGCCGCTTTCGTGGACAAGCAAATGGAAGAGCCGCACCGCAGCATCTTCCACCTCCGTTTCGATGAAGACCAGACCATAGCCGAAATCGCCCGTCGGGTTGGCCTGAACCCCAACACCACCTACAAGTATCTCGCACAGTGCATGGAGCATATCAGAAAACACTTCAACATCCATTAAAACGACAACGACTATGGCAACGACACACGAAAACATCCGCCAGCTGCTGGAAATGCTCGACCATCCCGAGGCATACACCGAGCAGGAAATCCACGACATCATCCACCGTGATGAAGATACACGCGAGACCTACCGCCTGATGGTGGAGGCCAAGCGCAGCAGCCGCAACCGTCAAGAAGAAACACCCGTAGATGTGGATGCCGCCTGGCAGCGGTTCCATCAAAGAATTCAACCCAAGCAGCGTGGTAGGGGGTGGATGAAGATTGCCGCATCCTTCATCGGTGTGCTGCTGGTGTCGGGCATAGCCTTTGCCGCCATCCACATCGTGCGCCACTACGTCGGAGAAGATGTGCCTACTCCGCCTCAAGATACAGAGATTGCCATTCCGCATCAACAAGTCGCTCTTGATGACACCGTCAAAGTGGAAAAGACAGACACCATTGCATCAAAGGCCACCATGGAACCCGTAGTCTTCGACAATGTTCCATTAGAGGAGATGCTGTCAGAAATTGCCGCCCACTACGACGCCAAAGTCAGCTTCAGCAATGACAAAGTCAGGCAACTCCGTTTCCGCTTCGTGTGGAATCCGCAGCAGGGCATCGACCAGGCAGTCGGCGACCTCAACCAGTTTGAGAGTCTCACCATAACAATCAACAACAACCAAATCACCGTAGAGTAGCCAGCCGTCATGAAAAGAACCATCACGCTCATCACTCTTTTTCTGCTACTGACCATCCACATGCAGGCTCAAAACCGACGGAACAGCGAGAGCCAAGCTGAGCCTGATCAGGCCAGGAAGAGTCGCGTCGGAGGAAAAGCGCGACACACGCTTAAACGCATATCACGCGAATACAACAATGTGTCGCTTTCCGAAGCCCTCAGCCAACTCGCTGAGCAGCAGACCGGCTACACCATCATGTTTCTCTACAACGAGCTGGAGGACTTCCGCATCACGACGAGCATCCACCGCAAGACACCGCCCGAAGCCATCCAGCAGATGATCGGGTTTTATCCCATCCGCATGACCGTGAGTCCTGATGACCGCAAAATCTATGTGGAGTGCACCCATAAGACAGAGCGTCATCTGACGGGCACCGTCATTGACGAGAACTGCCAGCCCGTGCCCTACGCCAATGTTTACCTGCTTCATCCATCTGACTCTACAGTCATCGGTGGAGGCGTGAGCAACGAGGCTGGCATCTTTGTCATCCCATACGATCAGCCTGCCGTCCTCGCCCGTATAACATACGTGGGCTACAAGACCGCTTATCGCTTATGCAGCAATGAGCATGCAGGAACCATCCAGATGAGGCCAGAAGCCATGACCATCAAAGGCGTCGTCGTAAAAGGAGAACGTCCTAAGGTGCAGCTACAGGGAAATACTCTGATCATGAATGTTGAAGGGACAGTGATGGAACGATTAGGCACCGCTGAGGATGTACTCACACGCGTTCCTATGATAGCCAAAAGAGGCGAGAGCTTCGAAATCTTGGGCAAGGGTGCTCCGCTCATCTATCTGAACAGCCGGAAACTAAGAGACTTGCAAGAGTTGAAAAACATCCAGTCGGACAACATCCGCTCGGTGGAAGTCATCCAAAATCCTGGAGCGCGATACGATGCAACGGTCAATGCCGTCATCATCATCCGCACCAAACGGGCTGCAGGCGAAGGGCTGGGCGTGGAACTGTCGTCGTGGAGCCGTAGCGGGCGGGGCTATGCAAACAACGAGCGCATCAACCTGACCTACCGCACGGGCGGGTTGGAACTCTTTACCAACCTCTTCGGTGCATACAACCACAGAAAGAGCATCGGCGAATTCGAGCAGACCATCTTTGCCGATACGCTGTGGGTGATCAACAACAAACAGAAGAATCATGTGCGAAACCCCTTCTTGGAAGGACGGTTCGGTTTCAACTACCAAATCGACGACGACCACTCTCTTGGTGGATTCTACCAAAACACATACGACTATGTGAAGACCCGCAGCGAGTATGATGATGACTTACTGGCCGACGGAGTGCCATACGACCACCTGCAGAACAACAGCGTCAGACGTGACAAGAACGCCCCCCACCATCAGGCCAATCTATATTACACAGGCAAAGTGGGCAAACTGGCTATCGACTTCAATGCCGATTACACATCCCGCAGGCAACGGAGCATCCATCAACAGCAGGAACTCAGTGCCGAGTACGATGACCGCAATGTGAACACCCAAAGCCTGACACACAGCAATATGCTGGCAGAGAAACTATTCGTCACCCATCCGTTGTGGAAAGGCCAGATAGAGATTGGCGAAGAATATACCAATACTCGATGGAAGAGCAGATTTGACAACCAAGAAGGATACATAGCCAACAGCGACAACGAACAGCACGAAAGCAACATCGCACCCTTCCTTGAACTCCGCCAGCGATTAGGCCGTTTCCAGTTGACGGCAGGCCTGCGTTATGAGCATGTGGAATCGGAATACTTCGTGAGTGGTGTACGTCGCAATGAGCAATGCCGTAATTACAACGGTTTCTTCCCCTCCCTGTCCGTATCTACGTCGGTCAAGAACCTGCAGCTGTCACTCAGTTATGCCAAGCGCACGACGCGACCCGCCTACTGGCAGTTGAGCAGCGATGTCATCTACGAAAACCGTCTGAACCAGCAGACGGGAAACCCCTACCTGAGTCCCGTCAAGTATCATAACCTGAATGCAATGGTGATGTGGAAGTGGCTCTATCTGATGACCAACTACTCACATTGTGTTGACCCCATTCTCTATACGGCAGGCAGCCTGGAAGAGGATTCGAAAGTGAATTTCGTGACGTACCAGAACTACGACCATGCCGACTGGCTCACCGTCACCTTGGGTGCTCAGAAGAATGTCAAGTTGGGCGACGGGATAACCTGGACACCGCAATACAACGTGTCGTTGATGAAGCCATGGCTCAAGTCGTCGTTTTATGGTCAGGAAAGGCACCAGGTAAGCAACGGCACACCAGGAAAGAAGGACTTCAGCCATCCGATGCTGACCCTGCAACTGGGCAACATCGTGGCATTGCCCCACGACTGGCTGTTGCAGGCAGACTTCAATATGCACACCCACGGCAACACAGGATCAAACATCTATGTAAACAGCTCCAATCCTATGCTCTCGCTCAGTATCAGCAAAGACCTCTTCGAGCATCGCCTCAATGTCAAGCTGACAGGTAATGACCTCTTCAACGGCGGCATCAACCATGTCTCGCTTTACAGCAACCGCATGATGTTACGCAAAACGGAGGACAACGACTCCCGTTGTGTCCAGTTCTCCCTACGCTACCGATTCAACGTGACACCCTCGAAGTACAAGGGGACAGGAGCTGGCCATGCTGAAAAGAACCGACTATAAACCCCTCTCATTTTGATGGACTGTCGCCGACAACGTTCCGGCAAGTCCTCCACAATCCATCAGATGTGCTGTCAGTCACCTCCATTGGCTCGATGACCGTTACCCTGCCATGAAAAACTCATGGCACTAATCCGTCACCACCTCTTTGAAATGCGCACTCCCCCACTCCACCAGAGCCATGATGGCAGGCATGAGAGACTTGCCCGTTTCCGTCAGCGAGTATTCCACACGAGGCGGCACCTCAGCGAACACCTCACGATGGACAAGGTGGCTCTGCTCCAGACGTTTCAACGTCTGCGAGAGCATTTTTTGTGAACAGTCCGTCATCAGGCGGCGGATCTCATTGAAACGCAAGACTCCCGTCTCGCTCCTGTGGAGCATGAAGAGCACCAACATCGACCACTTGTCACCGAAGCGACTCATCACGTGCCTGATAGGGCAGGCCAAGTACTCTGCTTTTATATCTGCCATATTTCTGGATCTTTCTACAAGGACAGTGCCACACGAATGCAGCATCGAACATGCTTGCAATGCTGTGGTGCGGTCTGCTCTTGCGACATTTTCACCGCAAAGGTAGCAAATAGTTACCAAGTAACATTCTTATACTTAGTTAATTTTCGTTAAAGACGTTTCCCGCCAAGTCCGATGCCTTCACAATTCCTACTTTATGGAAACTATCCCACAAAAAAGTGCCTTCTTGCATAGTTGATTTTTTTGCAGTATCTTTGCATCGTAAAACAAACCAACAACATTTATAACCATAGAAATCATGAAACAGATTGAGACAATTGCAACAGGCAAGAATTTTAGCGCAGTGAGCGTGGGGAAAATCAACGAAATCATCGAGCATGTGCTGCCGATGGGTCCTGAAGTGACCATCCAAGGAAAAGTGTTTGCAGGACAGGCCGTAGGTGCTACGGGCAGTGAGTTGTCATTCCAGACACTGGTTCCGGGTCAGGACAGCGGTTTCCTGCACACGCACAAGACACATGAGGAACTGTATATCATCCTCAGAGGTGAAGGCCAGTATCAGGTTGACGGTGAGATTTTCCCCGTCAGCGAGGGCACCATCGTCCGCGTGGCCCCCGACGGCAAGCGTGCGCTGAAGAACACCGGCACTGAGAACCTGACGATGCTCTGCATCCAGTACAAGGCCAACTCCTTCACCGAGGACGACAGCCCCATGACCGACGGTACAATCCTTCAGGACGAACTGAAATGGTGATAGACCCCACAAAGGCAGCGACGCTCCAGGTGAGCTGTCGCTGCTTTGCGATGCTGTGATTCGCCTCCCCTCTCTGACCACTATCCCGTATTCGTGAGCATCTGCCCGACATAGGCAAAAAGAGAATTCCCTTGAATCGTAAAAAAGACAGAACCTCAAAAAAACAATTGAGGATATTGAAGATGCAATAATTACATATCCCCAACGTTCTTATATAAAAGAATTGCCTGATGGGAAGAGGTAAACATATCTGTAACACCCTCAAGGAGGTTCGCATGCAGGTGGCCAAGGCCAACGATATCAAATACACACCCACGGGATACCAATCAAAAGAACAATACTATGATGACTAAAAAACTCTGTCTTGCAGTCTTGGCTACTGCACTTTCTCTGTTCAGCATGAATGCAAGGGCTGAAGCAGACCCCAATTTCTACATTTATCTTTGTATAGGCCAAAGCAACATGGAAGGCCAGGGCACTATCGAAGATTGTGACCTTTCACCTGATGAACGCTTCCTGATGATGTCAACACTCGACTGCGGAACCCGCGAGCTCGGACAATGGTATCGCGCGGTCCCACCGCTGGCCCGTTGTGACACCCGCCTCTGTCCTGCCGATTATTTTGGACGCACAATGGTGGCCAACCTTGACGAAGGCAAACGCGTGGGTGTCGTGGTGGTAGCCATCGGCGGCATTAAGATTGACTTGTACGATCCCGACGGATGGGAGTCGTATGTGGGAACAATGAATGAGAGTTGGCAGATCAATGCGGTCAACGCTTACGGCGGCAATCCACTGGGCCGCCTGCTTGAATGTGCCAAGGAAGCACAGAAGAGCGGTGTTATCAAAGGCATTCTCCTCCATCAGGGGGAGAGCGATGCCTACAGCAGCATGTGGCTGCAGAAAGTGAAAAAGGTGTACGACAACCTGCTTGCGGAACTCAACCTCAATGCCGAAGACGTGCCACTCATTGCGGGCGAGGTGGGCAATGAAGACCAGAACGGTATTTGCAGCTCTGCCAACAACATCATCAACCGCCTGCCCCAGACCATTCCTACGGCGCATGTCGTGTCTTCAGCTGGTTGTACCCTGCAGAGCGACAACCTGCACTTCGATTCCAAGGGCTACCGCAAACTGGGACGTCGTTATGCCAAGACCATGCTTGCCACAATGGGTATCGAAGCAGATATCGACGAGGACGAGGTGCCACCGATAGATTACACTCAACCCATTGACATAACCAACCGTTTCACTTATTGCTGGAACTCTGCTGAAAGCATTACCTCCGACGACGGCATACTTGTCTATAATGCCGTGCAATGGGGCGGTTTGGCCTGCTGGCTGGGTGAAGCTGACTGGTCAGAATATGCCAAACTGGTTTTTGAGTTTGCCGAGCCTACTTCCATCGCCACCCAGATATTCATCCAAGGCACAGGTAATGCAGAAATTGCCAAAGTATGGGTGAATGCCGGGGCAGAGAAGGCCGAATGCCTTTTTGAAGGTCACGACATGAGTAAAGTCGCTCAGGTGGCTCTTCAGGCTGCCGCCAATGGGACCGTGAAGATTTCCAAGATCTACCTGCTGCGGCAGGTTCCCTCAGGTATTCGCCAGACGGAAAACACCAATGATGAGGAGCCGTGCCAATGGTTCATGCTGAACGGCCAGCCAGCTCCCAAAGGTTTCAAGGGTGTCGCCATCTCTCATGGAAAGAAAGTGATCAAAAAGTAATTGGCACTCACTGAATAATTGGTGCCAGGGCAGATGGCAGGACGACCCTATGCCTCCAAACGGCTACTATGGTGATTCTTCAACTATCCGATAAAGTCAGGACTGTAATTCCATATAAAGCCATCCGAATATGACATACAAACGACTCTTCCTGATGCTCTGCTGTCTGACGGCAACCATCAACTGCTTTGCCGATGACAGCCAACGGGATGCCATCCTCAGCCAGATCACTGGCGCAAAAATTTCCGAAACTGTCATCAATATCCAGAAGATGGGGGCCAAAGGAAACGGCACTGCCGACTGCCTGCCCGCCTTCAAGAAAGTATTCAAGAAGGCAGCCCGCCAGGGAGGCGCACGCATCGTGGTGCCTGCAGGTGTCTATTATATAAAAGGCCCTCTGCATCTGGTGAGCAATGTCTGCCTGGAAATCCAGGAGGGCGCCACGCTGAAATTCGCGCCTGAGCCCGAATACTATCTGCCTGCCGTGAAGACATCGTGGGAGGCCACTTTCCTGCAAAACTACTCGCCGTTTATCTATGGCTTCCAGCTTCACGACGTGAGCATCATCGGCAAGGGTACAATCGACGGCAATGCCATGACCACATTCGCCACCTGGCGAAGCAAACAGAAGCCGGCACAACAGCGCTCACGCGACATGAACCATAACGAGACACCCGTCTCACAACGCAATTTCGGTGAGGGCGATTACCTCAGGCCCCACCTCATCCAGCTCTTCGATTGTGAGCGCATCACCATTAAGGATGTGCTCATCACCAATTCTCCCTTCTGGTGCATCCACCTGCTGCAATCGGAGAATGCCATCCTGAAGAGCATCCGTTACGATGCCAAACTGGTGAACAATGACGGCATCGAACCGGAAATGAGCCGTAACATCCTTATCGAAGATGTGCATTTCAACAATGGTGACGACAACGTGGCCATCAAAAGCGGACGTGACCATGACGGACGGGGCACTGCCCACCCATCAGAGAACATCATCATCCGAAACTGCCATTTCAAAGGACTCCATGCCGTGGTCCTGGGCAGCGAGATGTCCTCTGGCGTGCAGAATGTCTATGTGGAGGATTGCGACTATGCGGGCTACTGCAAGCGCGGCCTGTACATCAAGACAAACCCCGACCGTGGCGGGTTCATCCGAAACATTTCCTTTAGGAACTGTGTGTTTGACGAGGTCGAGGACCTTTTCTATATCACCAGCATGTATGGCGGCGAAGGACAGGACAACACCTTCTTCACGGATATCGAGAATATCACCGTTGAGAATATTCAGTGCCGCAAGGCGCGTGCCGGCGGATTGATCCTCCAAGGCACCAAAGCGAAACCTTTGCGCAACATCCGGTTCCGGAACATCACCATCGGAGAGGTGAAGAACGCCATCAGCTTCGATGACACCGAAGATGTGATTCTAAAAGACTGCCACTTCGGAGGCAAGGCTGGCGTACCCACACAAGTGACGGAAAAGGACCACATATTCAAATGATATTCGCTTTCTGGGACACGCAGACCGACACACTTGTTATTGCCACACATGGCATCATCAAGAAAACGCAGAAAACGCCCAAGAAAGAGATTGCCTAGGCAGAGAGAGTCAGACAAGAGTATTTTAACGCTAAAAAGAAATAGACAAGAAGCTGGTAGGAAAATTCAAATAGTATAGTTCGGAAGCGTTGCCGCATCAGTCCACGGCTATGAGTTGGGCGAAGCCATAAAGAAAGCCCGTTTGCAGCAGAGCCTCACCCAAGAGGAACTGGGAAGGAGGACTGGTGTTCAGCGTGCTCAGATTTCACGCCTGGAGAAAGGCTACAGCATTAGCATCCCAACCATGAGCCGTGTCTTTCAAGCCCTTGGAGTGACCACTGCCACCCTCGACCTCGGAGCTATCGGAAAGGTGGCTCAGTGGTAGTAGCCAAGGATTTGTAAATTCAGAATAAAGTAAGAACATTTGAGCCGTTGGTGTTTGAAGCATCAGCGGCTTTTTTTCTTGACCCATTTGGAAAGATAACGAATAAAGTGTTGTTCACTAAATGGGCCTTTTTCAAAAAACGAAACAGGAAGAAGGGCATCCAGGAGAGCCTTCAGGAAGTGAGCGATACGGCAGACAAAGTGCTGGAGCGCATGACAGAGATGGACATGACCATGTCACGGATGGACGTGAAGATTTCAGAGATCAAGATGCTCTGCAACGTTATCACCCTTTTCCTCAATGGGTTGCTGGCAATGGCAGTGCTGATAGTGAAGTAAATTGCAGCGGACACACAATGAAAGTGCAAAGGCATCACATCATATTAATGCCATTGCACTTTTTTCCTAAAAAAACGTCTATTCTTTGGGATTTTTTCGTAACTTTGTCGATTGAACAAATCGTTACTCGACCCAAGTTTAATACTTTGTAGAATGGCAAAAAAACAGATAAAAGAGAAATCAATAGAAGAGGCTTTGTGGGAGTCGGCCAACAAACTCCGTGGTTCTGTGGAGCCCTCGGAGTATAAGCATGTCGTGCTGAGCCTTATCTTCCTAAAGTATGCACACGACCGCTTCACCGAGCGGCGCAATGAACTGGTGGCTGACGGCAAGGAGCAGTTTGCCGACAACCCCGTCTTTTATAATGCGAAGAACGTCTTTTATCTGGAGCCCGAGAGCCGTTGGGATTTTCTGATTGAGAATGCCAAACAGAATGATATTGCCATCAAGATTGACAAGGCACTGGCGAAAGTGGAGCAGAGCAATCCGACGTTGAAGGGTGCCCTGCCCAGCAACTATTATGCAGGTCTTTCGCTCGACCGTACCAAACTTGCTGCCTTGCTCGATGAAATCAACAAGATAGACACGCTGAAAGACCCGGAGAACGACCTCATCGGACGTGTCTATGAATATTTCCTTGGTAAGTTTGCCATCGCTGAAGGTAAGGGCAAGGGTGAATACTATACGCCCAAGACCATCGTCAACCTGATTGCCGAGATGATTGAGCCTTATCGTGGTAAGATTTACGACCCCTGTTGTGGCTCTGGCGGCATGTTCGTGCAGAGCATGAAGTTCATCGAGGCACATCATGGCAACAAACGCGACATCTCTGTCTATGGACAGGAATACACCAATACCACCTACAAACTGGCAAAGATGAACCTCGCCATTCGTGGTATTGCCTGCAACCTGGGCGAGATGGCTGCCGATACGTTCCATAACGATCAGCACAAAGACTTGAAGGCTGACTTCATCATGGCCAATCCTCCTTTTAACCAAAAGGCATGGCGAGCAGAGAACGAACTGAAGGACGACCCACGATGGGCTGGATACGATGTGCCACCCACAAGCAACGCCAACTATGGTTGGATTCTGAACATCGTCTCTAAACTCTCTGCCAACGGTACGGCTGGTTTTCTTCTTGCCAATGGTGCATTGAGTGGCGATGGCACAGAGTTGGCTATCCGCAAGCAACTGCTTCAGAACCATTTGGTAGAGGCAATTGTTATTCTGCCTCGCAATATGTTCTATTCTACGGACATCAGTGTGACGCTTTGGATTCTCAATAACAACAAGAAGGCCCGTACGGTGGAGCAGAACGGTAAGACGGTTCGCTATCGTAATCGTGAAGACGAGGTGCTGTTCATCGACTTGCGCCAATGGGGAGAGCCGTTCGAGAAGAAATACATCCAGTTCTCTACAGAGCAGATACAGCAGATAGCCGAGAACTTCCACAATTGGCAGCGTGTGGGTTACGAACAGACCTATCACAACGAGCCTGAATATTGCTATTCAGCCACCCTTAAAGAGATTGAGAAGAAAGGCTGGAGCCTTGTGCCCAGCAAATACATTGAGTTCCGCAACCGTGATGAGCAGATAGACTTCGACACCAAGATGAAGCAACTGCAAGCTGATATGCGCGCTCTCTTGCAGCAGGAAGAAGAGAGTAAACAGCAGTTGAAAGAACTCTTTGAGAAGTTAGGATACACTTTGTAATTCTTTCCAATGTATAAAGAATTGGAAAGAAATGGAAAGAATGAAATATGGAATATAAACGTTTAGGCGACTATATCAGAGAGGTGAATGTCCGTAATCGGGAGTTGAAGGTTACGAACTTGCTGGGTGTGAGCATCTCAAAGGAGTTTATGCCTTCGATCGCTAATACCATTGGCACAGATATGTCCACCTATAAGATTGTGGAACGAAGGCAGTTTGCTTACGGTCCTGTCACATCACGCAACGGCGATAAGGTGTCTATTGCTTTACTCGATGGATACGATGATGCTATCATTTCTCAGGCTTATACTGTTTTTGAGGTTATTGACCACGAACAACTATTGCCAGAGTATTTGATGATGTGGTTTCGTCGTCCAGAGTTTGACCGCTATGCCCGTTTTCATTCTCATGGCAGTGCTCGTGAGATATTCGATTGGGACGAACTTTGTGATGTCATGCTCCCTATACCCTCCATCACTCGTCAGCGTGAAATCGTGTCAGAATACGAAACGCTGACCAACCGCATCCGTCTCAACAATCAAATGATTCAGCACCTCGAAGCCACCGCCCAAACCCTCTACCGCAAAACCTTCGTCGATAACATCGACAAAGAAAACCTCCCCGAAGGCTGGAGAATGGGTACGTTAGGAGAAATTGCAGACATCAATAGTGGCAAAACATGTATTGACAAATCTGAAGTTAAGGATGAAACTTTTCAATATCCTGTTGCTGGGGCCTCAGGTATTATCGGTTTTTCGTCAACCTATAATTATGATGAGAAGTTGATGACAACAGGACGTGTAGGAACACTTGGAGTTGTCAATCGATACAATCAGAAAATGTATATGGCCGACAACGTTCTCATAATTAGAAGCAATTATTATGAATATTGTTTCCAGATACTGAACTTATTGGATTATTCAGAGATTACAAAAGGTGGGGTGCAAAGTCTAATAACCCAAACTGATTTGAAAGATTATTCAATTACTCTGCCCTCAAAAGAGGTCTTGTCTGATTTTGAGGAACAAAGTGGCACATTGTTCTCTTCTGTGGAGACAAGAAAACAAGAAAACGAGAAACTAACCGAATTACATTCTTTGCTTTTGGCGAAGATGGGGCAATAAAAATAGGATTATTATGGCAAAGAATTATGTCGCACCAGATTACATGAAAGAGGCTTTCACATGTCCTCATTGTGGAACATTATCATTAATGCACAAAATTTGTGTTAGTTTTAAAGGTGCCAGTGCAATTACGATGGCTCCTAATTTAAGACAGGGTACAAATTGGGTAGAAATTGCCTCTTGTCAAAATTGTAAGAAAAAACCATTTGGATTGATAATATTTATGCATACCCTGATATTGTTGCAGAAGAAGCAAATTCCGATATGCCAGAATCTGTTAAGCAGTTATATGATGAAGCAGGTCTTATTTATAATAAATCACCACGTGCTGCCTGTGCACTACTATCTTGTAACATTTAAAAATTCAATATAGGATAGAGGTGCTTGAGTTTTATCCGTGCATCAGCCGTTTTGAACTGCCAGTTGACACTCT
>OCTW011614779.1_pt1 | contig 38969 bp, 20 predicted proteins | sample 1539671 | NCBI WGS metagenome assembly OCTW01 (sample SAMN02144230, study PRJEB22623) | gut metagenome | biome: sheep rumen | host: Ovis aries | place: New Zealand
CAAAGTGGATAAGAACAGCAAGGCACTATGAACTAAACATCTACACGCACAACAAATCATATCAAGCCCCTTTCGCACTCACTGGCGGGTGAAAAACTGAATTCGCAGGTTAACGACAGCATAAAGCCCCTGTAATGCCTGACGGGGTAAGGGGAAGGTGGGCGCTACCCAAACATAATCACGTCTGCAGTGGCAAGGCAATCGGCAGATGGAGAGGCAAACTGCAAAATGTAGTCTACATCACTATTTGTTGCGGATTTTAGGTTGTAAAGAAAAAAAATCAGGTCGTATTGCAGGCTTTCTCGTCGGAAATGCGTAAATTTGCATTCTCTAACAAAGCGAGAGGCCGACGGCCTTCTCAGATCAAAATGGACAAAGAAGCATTAGACGAGAGAGTGGAGCGCGCCGTGGAGAACTTCATGGCGGGCTATGGCTGTTGCCAGAGCGTCGTGGCGGCCTTTGCCGACCTCTACGGCCTTGACGACACGACGGCCAAGAAGATTGCGGCCGGATTCGGGGGCGGCGTGGGCCGGCTGAGAATGATGTGCGGCGCCGTGTCGGGCATCGTGATGCTCGTAGGACTGGACTGCGGACAGACCGAGGGCAGCGACCGCGAAGGCAAGTCGGCCTGCTATAAGGTCGTGCAGCAGCTGCTGGCCCGTTCGGAGCAGGAGAACGGCAGCCTCATCTGTGCCGAGATCCTGGGTCTGAAAGGGTATCAGAAAGCGCCGAACAGCTACGTCGCCTCGGAGCGCACGGCCGAATACTACAAGCATCGCCCCTGCGCCGCCAAGGTGGAGAGCGCGGCCCGCATCTTCGCGGACTACCTGAGGGAGGGGAGAGGTGAAAGGTTAGAGATGAAAGATGAAAGATGAAAAATATGATTAGACCTGGGCGTCATGATTTAGCTGCTCAAGTCTAATCATATTTTTCATCTTTCACCTTTCATCTGTCACTTCTCAGGATGAGTGCCGACTGCGGGTCGGCCAGGACGCGGTCACCGCTGACCTCGCCAAGGCCATCCTCGCTGATCTGCTGGTCGCAGCAGACGACGGTGTAGCGGCCGTCGGGGATGCTGACCATCTGCGCCTCCACACTGGCATTGAGGATGACGATGATGTCTTGCCAGGCGTCGCCGCCAGCATGATCCTTCAAGCGGAAGGCAACGACCTGGTCGTCAGTGTCCAGAAACTCCAGATGCTTCTGCACCAGGGCCGTCTTGCCCAGGCGGAAGGCCGGATGGTGCTGGCGCAGGGCGATGAGATTCTTGTAGTACTCAAACACCTGCGGATACTTCATCTTGTTCTCCCAGTTGAGCTGATTCACCGAGTCGGGCGACTCAAACGAGTTGTGTACGCCCAGCTTCGTGCGCAGCAGCTCCTCACCCGAGAGCATGAAAGGCACGCCCTGCGAGGTGAAGACGGCGGTCTGGGCCAGGAGGTCAAGCCGTACTAATTGAGAACTGAGAGTTGAGAATTGAGAGGTATGATTAGACTTGTCTGACGATGCTCCGCCCTGAGTGTTATCATACCTCTCAGTTCTCAGTCCTAAGTTCTCAGTTCCCATGCTTGCCTTGAGTCGGTCGACGAGGCACATGTCGTCGTGACACGAGACGTAGGCCATCATCTGCGTCGGCTCCAGGGCATAAGGCGCCTTCGAGTAGTTCACCTTCGAATAGTCCACCTGCGGATGCTCCGTCATGCCGACGATGCCGGCCTTCAGGCTCTCCTTGAGCGAGGCCTGCCCCTGAGGGTCGACGAGCCAGCCGGGCTTCGTGTCGTCGCTGAAGGGGCCGCGGAGGGCGTCGCGCAGGTCGTCGCTGAAGGCAGCGATGCGCGGCATCTGCGGGATGTTGGCCTTCATGCCCAGCACGTCGTTGGGCAGTGCGCACTGTCCGGCGCTCCATCCCTCTCCATAGACGAAGATGCGCGGGTCGATGTCGTCGAGTGCCTTCCGGATGAGGTTCATCGTCTCGATGTCGTGGCAGCCCATGAGGTCGAATCGGAAGCCGTCAATGTGGTATTCGTTGACCCAATACTTCACCGACTCAATCATAAAGCGGCGCATCATAGGCTTCTCGCTGGCCGTCTCATTGCCGCAGCCGGAGCCGTTGGAGAACTGAGAGGTGAGAGTTGAGAACTGAGAGGTATGATTACCATTATCTGTAGAGTCATTGTCCTGCAAGGGCTCATCGTTCTCAGTTCTCAGTTCTGAGTTCTCAGTTTTCCGATAGTAATAGTCAGGATAAGTCTTCTGGAAGTTCGAGTGGTCGATGTCGTAGGTGTGATTGTAGACCACGTCGAGAATGACCTGGATGCCAGCCTTGTGGAGGGCCTGCACCATCTGCTTGAACTCGCGGATGCGGGTGGTCGGTGTGTAGGGGTCGGTGGAGTAGCCGCCCTCCGGCACGTTGTAGTTGACGGGGTCGTAGCCCCAGTTATACTGCGGCTCGTCGAGGCGTGTCTCGTCGACAGAGCCATAGTCGTACGACGGCAGGATATGGACGGCATTGACGCCGAGCTCCTTCAGATGCTCAATGGCCCAGGGCTCAGTCAGGGCGAGGAACTTGCCGGGATGCGCGGCGTCGCAGCGGGCGATGGAGAAGTCGCGGTGGTGCATCTCATAGACGACGATGTCAGCGGGGCTCTCCTTCCAGGGGTGCACGTCCTGCTGCCATCCCTCGGGGTCAGTGTCGCGCAGGTCGACGACGACGCCCCGCTGGCCGTTGACGGTGACGGCCTTGGCGAACGTGCCGGGCGAGCTCTGGCCGTTGACCACGAACGAATATTCCTTGCCCTTCTGGTCGCCGCGGGCCGTCGCTGTCCAGATGGTGTCGGCCAGCTGGCTCATCTGGAGCGTATCGTCGCCCAGCACGACGAAGCACTCAGCATCGCTGGGGGCAAAGAGTTTGAACACGGTCTCGCTGGGCGAGTAGGTCATCTCGTCGAAGCAAAACACTTCGTTGGCGTCGGGGTTGCATCCGAAGAGCAGGGCCGCTGCGCCGGCAGTAATTATCATTCTTCTCATATTGTTCGAATTAAGTATCAGGTTAGTCATGGCAAAGGTACGAAAAAACATGATAAGTGCAAAAGGAAAACTGCTTTTTCTTTTACATTCCAGAGTGAAATAATATAAAAACCACGAATTTCGCAAATGACACGAACGATGTGCGTGGACACTCAATTCGTGAAATTTGTGAAATTCGTGGTTAAAGACAAATGGTGGTCTACAATCTTTTACAGGGCGACGATCGAGATGGCGAAGCCGCCGCCAGGAGCCTGCTGCAGCTTCAGTGTCTGGCCGGCCTTCACGGTCTTCTTCGTGATGGTGTAGGCCTTGGGATTCGTCTCGTAGTGGGCATCCTTGGCGTCAGCATAGATGGTGGCCTCATACTTGCGGCCCTTGTCGAGGAAGTCGAGCTTGAGGGTCGTCAGATGACCCTGCTCGTCGCACTTGCCGCCGACGAACCAGTTGTCCGTTCCCTTGGCCTTGCGGGCCACGGTGATGTAGTCGGCAGGCTCGGCCTCGAGATAGCGCGAGTCGTCCCAGTCGCAGGCCACGTCGCGGATGAACTGGAAGGCATCCATGTACTTGGCATAGTTCTCGGGCAGGTCGGCAGCCATCTGCAGGGGCGAGTACATCGTGACGTAGAGGGCCAGCTGGCCTACGAGCGTGGTGTGGATGATGTTCTTGTTGTCGCTCCACGTGCCGAGCTGGGTCTCGAGGACGCCAGGGGTATAGTCCATCGGACCGCCCTGCAGGCGGGTGAAGGGCAGGATGACGGTGTGGTCAGGGCGCGAACCGCCGAAGGCCTCATACTCCGTGCCGCGGGCTGCCTCGTTGCCGACGAGGTTGGGATAGGTGCGGCAGAGACCCGTCGGGCGCACAGCCTCGTGGGCGTTGACCATGATGTGGTGCTTGGCGGCCTCCTTGATGCAATAGAGGTAGTGGTCGTTCATCGACTGCGAGTAGTGGTGGTCGCCGCGGGGGATGATGTCGCCCACGTAGCCTGACTTGACGGCGTCGTAGCCATAGTCGTTCATCAGCTGGAAGGCCGGCTCGAGATAGCGCTCATAGTTCTGCGTCGAGGACGACGTCTCATGGTGCATCATCAGCTTGACGCCACGCGAGTGGGCATAGTCGTTGAGCGCCTTGAGGTCGAAGTCGGGATAAGGTGTCTGGAAGTCGAAGACGTCGCGCTTCCACATGTTGGCCCAGTCCTCCCAACCGACGTTCCATCCCTCGACGAGCACCTGGTCGAGGCCGTTGTCGGCGGCGAAGTCGATGTAGCGGCGCACCTTCTCGTTGTTGGCGCCGTGGCGGCCGTTGGGCTTCAGGCGCTGCCAGTCCACCTTGTCAATATAAACGGAGGGCAGCTCATCGGTGTAGTTCCACGACGACTTGCCGACGATCATCTCCCACCACACGCCGCAATACTTCGTCGGGTGAATCCACGACGTGTCGTCCAGAGCGCAGGGCTCGTTGAGGTTGAGGATGAGGTTCGAGGAGAGCATGTCGCGGGCATCGTCGCTGACCATGACGGTGCGCCAGGGCGACTGGCAGGGCGTCTGCATGCAGCCCTTGAGGCCCGTGGCGTCGGGCGTCAGGTGGCTGACGAAGGTGAAGGGCTTCGGCAGCTTATAGTCGGAGGCCTTGGGGTTGGGCGTATAGACGTTGCTGTTGCCTTCGAGCTTGGTGGTCATGGCCTTGGTCTGTGCATCGACCAGCTCGAGGTGCATCGTGGCATAGTTGATGCAGGCCGCCTCGTGGATGTTGATGTAGAGTCCGTCCTGCGTCTTCATCTGGAGCGAGGTCTGCACACCGGTCGGCGAGAAGACAGCCACCGACGAGTTGCCCCAGTTGACGGCCTGACGATAGCGGTCGCGAATCTCGGAGAGGCGGCACTCCTGCGTCTCCTGCTCCTGCGTGTCGTAGTCGCCGGGCAGCCACCAGGCGGTGTGGTCGCCGGTCATGCTGAACTCGGAGCGCTCCTCCTGGATGAGGAAGTAGTTGAGCTCGCGCTGCTGGGGGAACTCATAGCGGAAGCCGATGCCGTCGTCGTAGACGCGGAAGCGGATGACAATCTGACGCTCGCGCTTCTCCAAGGCGAGGCCACGCTGACCGGGGGCTGCATGGTTGACGGGCACCTCCCATTGCTGCGAAAGGGTTGCGGCGAGCTCGTTGTAATGGTTGCGGATGTCGCGCGTCTCGCCCCAGACGGGCTGCCACGTCTCGTCGAACTCCTTCGTTTCCTCTTTGACGAGCTGGAAGCCGTCCATGAGGTCGCGCTCGTCCATGCCGCGCGAGGCATGCTTGTCCTTGGCCAGCTCCAGTCCGAGATGCGAGGGGAGCACCACGGGACGTCCCTTGTAGTTCATCTCATACGTGGGTCGTCCGTCGCCGTCGAGATAGAAATTGAGTACGACGTTGCCGTTAGGCGACTGGACATTGCCTGCCACCGCGGAGAGCGATGCCAGAAGCAGTGCGGAAAGCAGTTTTGTTCTTTTCATGTGTTGTGTGAATATGGGTTGTTTCGGGTTGTGAGTGCAAAGTTAAGTAAAATTGCCAAGACAGCAAAGTGTTTGTCCTGTTTTCTTACAAAGACGACAGGACAAACGTTTGCTTATTGCTCAATGACGATCATCGTCCAGTACTTCAGCGAGGGGAGCGTGAACGTGACGACGCCATCCTTCTGAGCGAACGACAGTTCGACGGGGGCACCGGCCAGGGCGTCGGGTGTGGCGGCCCAGATGTGCTTCACGGCGGCCGTGGTCTTGACCGTCAGCGGCAGGGCCTTCACCTCGACGGGAGCGGGCATCGTACCGTCCATGTCGCGCCAGCTGAGACTGTTGGCCTGACGATAGTTGAGCAGGTGGACAATCTGGCGTGTGGCCGTCTTGCGGCTGTAGGCCGTCACCTTCTTCTGCTGCGGGGGCCACTGGTTGATGCTGACGGCGGCGTTGCCCGACGTGATGTCGGTCGTCGTCTCCTCCAGGCCCTCGCCACGCAGCAGGTTCTCGTAGGCCACGAGGAAGTCATAGTAGCGGGTGAGCTGCAGGCGCAGGTCGTCGGTCATCTTCAGGTTCTGGTTGGGGAAATACTCATGGCAGAGGTTGTGGCCGTCGCCCAGCTCGAGATGGGCACCGCCGACGGCAAACATCGTGGCGTCGGTGAGCAGCACGCCGGGCGTGTTGAAGAAGCCCTGCTGGCCGGAGCGGCCGTAGTTCATGTAGGCGGCAAAGATGGTCTGCAGCTTGTTCTGACTGTACTGCGAGTTGGCACGGCGCACGGTGAGCAGGTCCTCGAAGCGGGCCTCCTGGTCCCACAGCTCATTATAGAGGAAGTCGACCTTGCCGGTCTGTGCGATCTGCGAGGCGCCAAAGCTCGACACGGCATTCATGACGAGGCGCTTCTGCGGATGGGCCTGCTTCATGGCAGTGATGAACGAGGCGAAGCCGCGCGGCAGGTTGACCCGCTGGCCGCTGTAGTCGTAGACCGTGCCGCGGTCGCCCACCTGGTCGATGTGGAAGCCGTCGAAGTCGAAGTTCTGGTAGACGTCGTCGTTGCGCTCGGCCAGGTATTTCTGCCACTCCGCGTTCTCGGGATTCGTGAGCAGGATGTTGCTCTTCCACGCGTTGGACAGCACCAGCTGGTCGACGTCGCCGTGGCCGGTCTGCTTATACATTAGCCATTCGGTCTTGGCGCCGTCAGACTGATAGTCGCTGAGCATACCATAGCAGAGGTTATAGAACATGGCCTTCATGCCGAGGCGGTGCTGCACGTCGATATAGCGCTTGACGACCGACGTGACGACGTCGCGGTTGGCGATGTCCTTATAGGTGTCGAGCAGCGAGGTGCGGGTGCCGCCGAGGGGCCAGTGGTGCTTGTTGTGCCAGTCGTAGAACTGGATGCCGTTGATGTGGCAGCGCGAGAGGAAGGCCATCTCGTCGGCGATGACCTGGTCGGTCTTCGTCTGGTCGAAGGTGGCCACGAAGCCATAGCGGGGGAAGCGCGTCCAGTCGGACGAGACGTCGACGGCCACGGTGCCGATGACGGTCTCGGTGTCGCCGCTGCGGGTGAAGACTTCGGCCAGATATCCGGAGAAGTCGGCCGACGGGGCTGTCCAGGTCCAGGTGGTGCCATGGACGGCGGAGGTGTCCACCTCGTCGCCGGCACGACGATAGCGCACGACGGCCCCGTCTGGCACAGTGCCCTCGGTGACGGTGAACGTGACGACGTCGCCAGGCCGATAGCAGGCCTTGTCGGTCATGATGCTCAGCGTCAGGTTGGCTTTGCGCTCGGTCTGCGCCGTCACCTCCTGAGGCTGGTCCTTCTGGGGTTCCTCGCCGCCATTGCCATTCTCACTGCTGCCACACGAGGCGGCAAGCAGTGAGAGGACTCCAAATGCTATGATGAATGAAATCTTTTTCATTGCACTAATTCTTTACGATTGATACGGTCTCGTCAAGCTGGTTGAGGGTGATGGTGTAGGTGCCGGCCGACTGGATCTGCCACTTCTGGTCGAGGTCGCCGACGTTCACGTCGAGATACTGGCCCTTGAAGTCGGCCGAGCTCTTGTCGATGAACAGCATACGCTCCACCTGGCCCGTCGGGGCCACGTCGTTGCCGCTGGCGTTCATGAACCAGGCGCCGTTCCAGTCGCTCTGCTTGTCGCACGAGAACTTCAGTTCACCGGTCGAGAGACTGCCCGTCCAGGTGAACGTCCACGGGTCGTTGCCCTGGCGCATGGCCGTGGCGTTGCCGAGGTCCCAGCCGTTGGGCGTGGCGTCGCCGACGAGATAGATCATCTCATAGGGCTGGAAGGGGCGCATCATCATGCGCTCGCGGCCGCTGCGGATGTCGACGCAGATCTTGTAGGCCTGCTCCGTCTCGCTGTCCTGCAAGAACCACTTGTTGTCGGGGTCGAAGCCCTTGATGAACTCCATCGACTGCTGCGTGTAGGGGGCGTTGGCCGAGGTGGCCTTGTACATGTTCTCCCACGAGCCCTCAGCCGTGCCGAACTTGAACTCACCGCCCTCGGACGACGTGAAATAGTGGTTGTAGCGGAAGAGGAAGTCGTCGAGCGGGTCGCGCTGCATCTGGCGGAAGCCCCAGCCGGTGAACGAGCCGACGATGTAGAGCTGATCGTAGGCGGGTGCCTCGCCCTCCATCTGGCGCATGGTGAACTCGCCGGTGAGCAGGTTGGCCGTCAGCTGATAGAAATGGCTCTCGGTGATGATGAACTTCTCGTCGGGCTGGTCGTCGGCGGTGCGATAGACGAGGCGGCCCTGGCCGTCGTTGTTATACGAGGGCAGGAACTGGCCCAGCGTGGTGATCATCTTCAGTTCGCCCTGACGCAGGTTGCCCTGCCAGGTGAAGAGGCCGTTGTCCTGACGCTTCATCTCGGTGGCGTTGTCGGCACTCCAGCCGTTGGGCGTGGCGTCGCCGATGAGGTAGAGCGTCGTCGTGACGGGCTCGTAGGGGGTGAAGGTGAAGGTCATCGTCTCAGTCTGCACCTCGTCGAAGCCCTCGACGAAGGCCTGGATGCGGGCCTCGACCTGCATCTCGCGGCCGACGGTGGCGCCGAGCTGATGGCGCAGGATGTCGTTCAGCTGCTCATGTGTGGCGGTCCAGTCGTAGCGCTGCGTCTCATGGTCGACGGCCGTGTAGGGGGCCACGAAGCCTGTGCCGGCCTCGGCCAGCTCGAGGGTATAGCTGATACGGTTGCCCGAATGGAAATTGTGGCCGCTGGTCCACTGCAGGGTCAGGGCGTCGGCCCCGTGGCTGAGCTCGGTGAGCGTGGTGGCCTGCTGGTCGGCCGTCAGGGTGAGGGGCGTCGACCCCTTGTCGAGCTCGGTGTAGTCGTTGTCAGAGCAGCCGGTGAGGGCGAGACCTGTCATGAGGGCGACGGCCCAGAACAGGCTATGATTTTGCTTGATAGTTTTCATAATTGTCAATATCCTTTGTTATTGAGGCCTGAAGTTTCTGTTGTTGTATACCACCGGTGTACAGACTGTTTTCCTGGAGTGAACAACTTGTATACCGCCGGAATACAAATGTCGAACGGACAGACCACAGTGATTTGTTTGTTAAATATTTTATTAGTAGCCGGGGTTCTGCGTCATCAGACTGTTGGCGTCGATCTCGGTCTGCGGGATGGGGAAGAGCAGGCGGTCGTGGTTGACGCGCGTCTTGCCGATGCTGTGGAGGAAGTCGATGGCATACTGACCGCCCTGCAGGCGGATCATGTCGAACCAGCGATGGCCCTCGAAGGCGAGCTCGATGCGGCGCTCGTGGATGATCTTCTCGCGGAGGTCAGACTGCGACAGACCGGCCACGTTGGGAAGTCCGGCACGCTGGCGCACGGTGTTGAGCGGAGCATAGGCCTGCTGCGTCTGTCCGAGCTCGTTGAGGGCCTCGGCCTTCATCAGCAGCACGTCGGCAAAGCGCCAGACGACGAAGTTCTGCGGGCACGTGTTATACTCGGGCGAGACGGACTTCGTGACGAGGAACTTGCGCACGTTGTAGCCCGTGTTGGAATAGCTGGCCTTATACTGCTTGCCGTCGAAGTCGGGGCAGCCCTCGTAGAAGATGGTCAGGTCCTTGCGCAGGTCGCCGTCCTCATACTGCGAGACGAACTCCTCGGTGGGCTGGTTCCAGCCATAGCTGCCGGCCACGAAGTCTGAGTTACGCGGGCCCATGAACGTGGAGAGCCAGCTCGACTGCGGGTTGTTGCCCCAGAAGTCATACTCGGTGTTGCCGGAGAACTGGACCTCGAAGATCGACTCTGGACCGTTGTTGATGCGGGCGTCGAAGTTGTCCTCGTAGCGGCACTGACTGAGGTCGTAGCCTAAGGATTCTACCTCCTGACACATCTCGAGGGCCTTCTGCCACTCGCCACGGGTCAGATAGATGTCGGCCAGCTGGGTCAGAGCGGCGTCACGCGTGGCGCGGCCCTTGTCGTCATCGTCGTAGTCGGCTTTGGCGGGCAGCATCTGGGCGGCACGGGTGCAGTCGTCGATAATCTGCGTGTAGACATCCTCGACGCTCGAACGGGCAATCTCGGCCGACTCGCCGGGGTTGTAGGGCTTCAGGCGCAGGGGCACACCGCCGTAGAGGCGCACCAGCACATAATAATAATGTGAACGGAGGAACAGGGCCTCGCCCAGACAGCGCTCCTTCACGGAGCCGCGCTCATAGCCGGTCTGCTCGATACCGTTGATCAGGATGTTGCACTGGCCGATGCCCACCCACGGCGAGCGCCACATGTAGAGGGCCATGCCGTTGTCGGAGAGGGTGGTGAAGTTGGATGCCTGGATGGTCTCCAGTCCGTCGGTGCCGCCGCCGGCGCCCACGATGCTGTTGCCGGCCACGATGTCGAGCGTCCAGATGCGCTGGTTGTACATGTTGGACGACTGGAGCGTGCGATAGCAGGCGTTGGCCATGGCCACGGCTACGTCGTCGGTGATTTCGGTCTCGGGGTCGACGGTGTTCCTGGGGCTCTTGTCGAGGAAGTCGTCGGAGCAGCTGGAGAATGCAGCAGCAAGGCCGCAGCTCACCAGACCGGCTGCGAGGATATGCTTGAAGTTTTTGGTTTTCATAATGGTTCGTTTTTTTTTTTGTTGGTTTCCTTCCCATAGGTTAGGGAGGGGCTCCGCTTAGAAATTAAAGTTGATGCCTACGTTAAACGTGCGCGAGATGGGATAGCGCGAGAGGTCGATGCCGTTGATGGCCACCTCGGGGTCGAAGCCGCTGTAGGAGGTGATGGTGGCGACGTTCTCGCACGACAGCGTCAGGCGGGCATTCTCGATGGTCAGGGGCTTCAGCCATGCCTTCGGGAAGTTATAGGCGAGCGAGACGGTCTTCAGTCGCAGGTAGGAGCCGTCCTCGACGAAGCGGTCGCTGATGCGGTTGTTCTGGTTGGGGTCGCCGAAGACGGCGCGGGGCATCGCGTTCGAGGTGCCTTCGCCGGTCCAGCGCGACAGCACGTCGGTGGTCTGGTTGTAGGCGGCGGCCATGCCGGTCAGGTCGATGTTGTTGGCATTGAAGATCTTGTTGCCGGCGACGCCCTGCAGATAGATACCCAGCTCGAAGCCCTTGTAGGTCAAGGTGTTGTTGAGCGAGAAGAGGTGCGTCGGGTTGGGATTGCCCAGCACGGTGCGGTCGTTGTCGTTGATGACGCCGTTGTTGTCGAGGTCGCGGAAGCGGATGTCGCCCGGCTCGGCGCCCGGCTGGATGGCGTGGGCGTTGACCTCCTGCTGGTTCTGGAAGATGCCGTCGGTGACGTAGCCGTAGAACACGTTGATGGGCAGGTCGCGGTCGAGCATCGTCACGTATGAGTTGTTGATCTGGTTGATATAATAAGGAACGTCGCTGTTCAGGTCCTTGATCTTATTCTTATTGAAAGTATAGGAGAGATCCGACTCCCACGTCAGTTCACCCTGCAGGTTGACGGAATGGGCGGTCAGCTCGAAGCCCGTGTTGCGCACGCGGCCGGCGTTGGTGTAGGTGGTGCTGGTGTCCTCGAAGCCCGACGTGATGGGGATGGAGGCCTTGACGAGCATGTCGCGCGTCGTCTTGATGTAGGCGTCGAGCGAGAGGGTCAGGCGGCGCGAGAGCAACACGGCGTCGAAACCGATGTTAGCCTGGGCCACCTCCTCCCAGTGGATGCTGGGATTCGACAGCGTCGACGAGACGAGGGCCGACTGCTCGGTGCCGTTCGTGCCGAAGGGATAGACGCTGGTGGCATAGGAGGCCAGATAGCTGTAGTTGCTGACGCTGGCCTGCGAACCGGTAACGCCGTAGCCGACGCGCAGCTTCAGGTCGCTCAGGATGTCGTTCTTCGGGAAGAAGCTCTCCTCAGAGATGCGCCAGGCGGCCGACACCGAGGGGAACGTACCCCAGCGATGGTCGCGGCCGAAGCGGCTGGAACCGTCGCGGCGCAGCGTGGCCGTCAGCAGGTAGCGGTTCTGATAGTCGTAGTTGACGCGGGCCATATAGGAGAAGAGCGACCAGTCGGTCTGGTTGCCGCCGATGGCATACATCTTCTCGCCGTTGTCCATCTCGTGGACATTCTCAAAAGCAAAGATGTTCTTCTGGGCGTTCATGTAGTCGTAGTCGTTCCACTGGGCCGACGTACCGGCCATCACACTGAGGTGGTGCTTCTGGGCGAAGGTGTAGTCGAAGAGGAAGTAGTTGTCCCACAGGTAGGTGAACGACTTGTTGTCGCTCTTCCAGCGCGACGACTCCTCGGTGGCGATGGGCTTCCAGGCATAGGCCGGGGTGTAGTTGTCGGCATACCAGAACTTGGCGTCGAGGCCGAAGGTGCTGCGGAACTTGAGCCACTTCGTCAGGGTGAGCTCGGCCGTCAGGTTGCCGAGGAAGTTATAGCCGTCGGTGCGCTGCTTGTCGGTGTAGGTGGGGCCGATGGGGTTGCGCGTCGAGCCGTACCAGGTGCTGTTGCCCTCGGGGCCAGTCCACTGGCCGTCGGCATCCTTCACGTCGTAGATGGGCAGGGCGCGGAAGGCATTGCCCAGGTCGTAAGAGCCCTGACGCTTGCGGTCAGCCGAGACGGTGATGTTATTCGAGACTTTCAGCCACTTGGTCACCTCGGCATCGGCATTCTCCTGGAACGTGAAGCGTCGGTAGTCGACGCTACGCACGGTGCCCGTTTGGTTGAGCAGACCGCCCGAGACGTAGTAGTGCGACTTTTCGTTGCCGCCGCTATAGCTGACGGTGTAGTTCTGGACGTAGCCCGTGCGAAGCAGTTCGTCGACCCAGTCAGTGCCGCCCGTGACGGTCGAGGGGTCAGCCCAGAGGGGATTGGCGTTGTAGCCGGCGTTGTTCATCATGTCGTTGCTCAGGGCAGCATACTGGCTGGCATTGAGGAACGAAGGTACGTTGGTGACGTTCTGAATCGACAGGTTGGCAGCGAACGAGAGGTTCGACTGGCCCTCCTTGCCCTTCTTCGTGGTGATCATCACGACGCCGTTAGCACCGCGCGAACCGTAGATAGCCGTGGCGGAAGCATCCTTCAGCACGTCGAGGCGCTCCACGTCGGCCATGTTGAGGCTGTTCAGTCCCAGGTCGGTGGGCACGCCGTCGATGACGACCAGCGGGTCGCAGTTGTTGATGGAGCCCAGACCGCGGATCTTGATCGAGACATTGTCGCCAGGCTTGCCGGCATCGACAACCTGCAGACCCGACACCTTGCCTTGCAGGGCCTGACCGATATTGGTCACGGGGGCCTCCATGTCCTTCTGCGACAGTGAACCGACGGCACCCGTCAGGTCGCTCTTGCGCATCGTACCATAACCAATGACGACGACCTCGTTGAGTGTCTGGCTGTCGTCAGCCATCACGATGGAGAGTTCCTTCTGACCGCTCACGGCAATGGTCTGCGGTGTGAAGCCGATGTAGCTAATGCTGAGCGTGGCATTGGCGGGAACATCGAGGGTGAAGTTGCCGTCGAAGTCGGTCACCGTGCCCGTGCCCGTACCTTGTTGTTTGACAGTGGCACCGATGACGGCCTCGCCCGTCTGATCTTTCACGACGCCGTGCACCTTGATGTTCTGAGCCATGAGGCTCACCGAACCCAGCACAGCGAGGAGCGACAGCATGAGTCGCTTGTGTGACTGCTTTGTCTGTTTTCGCATTTTCATATTGTTTTAAGTTAATAAATTGATTTCGTCGGCAAAGTTACGGCGTTTTCGTCTTGATTGTAGCTCGTAGTATGCATATAGTAAATTAAGGCAAATATACGATATGCATATAGTTCTCATTTACAGCAAATTATAAAAGATATTAAAATACGCATAGTAAATAATCGTGATTGACGATATTTCCTTATCTTTGCAGAAAACTAATGAATAAAGTCATGAGAAGCCTTCTTATAATCATCCTGGCGCTGCTTCCTGCCGCAAACCTTGGGGCGTCAGCCGAGGAGCCCGCCCTACTCTATCAGCTCGACAGCCTGCTCAGTCAGCGCCCAACCATCATAGACGAGAAGCAGAACAAGATTGACCGGCTGAAACGGATGAGCATGGCTGACAACAGCACCGACATGCGCCTCCAACTGTTCTACGACCTCTACCAAGAGTATTATGTCTTCAAGTTTGACTCGGCCATGGTCTATGCGAGGAAGGGACTGGAGCTGGCCCGTCAGGCTGGCAGCAACTACTACACGACACTCTACACCCTGAAGCAGACAGAGCTGCTGGCTATCGGCGGACTATACAGCGAAGCAGCCAACGCGCTGTCGGCCATTGACACGACGAAGATCGACGCACGGCTGAGGTTCGACCTCTACGCGACCTGCTTCAGCCTGTATGCCTATTGGAGCGACTACTGCGACGACCCGCTCTATGCGCCCGTCTATCGGCAGAAGGCGAATAACTATCTGAAGCGAGCCATGGAGTATGCCAGCAATGATTCGCCCACCTACCTCTACTTCATGGGAGAATATGCCACGTTCGTCAGCAACGACAAGCACGAGGCCCGACGCTGCTACGAAGAGGCCCTGAGCCGACTGCCAAGTTCGTCGCGCCACTATGCCATGTCGTGCTTTGCGCTGGCCGGCAACTATCGCAACGAAGGCGACGAACAGGCCTACGAAGACTATCTGACGCGGGCGGCGATGAGCGATGTGGAAAGCTGTACGATGGAGAACATGGCCCTGCAGACGCTGGCCGTACAGCTGTTCCAGAAAGGAGCGGAGCATCTGGAACGGGCAGAGCGCTACATCAACATCTCGATGGAGGACGCCCAGTTCTATAACAACCGTCTGCGCATCCTCGAGATAGCCAAGTCGCTGCCAACGATCGTCAACACCTATCAGGCACACGTGCAACAGCAGAACCATTCGCTGCGACGTGCCCTGATCTTCATCTCGCTCCTGGTGATGGCCATGCTGGGCGCCGTGCTGTTCATCTTCCGACAGAACAAACTGCTCACCCGCCGTCGTCACGAGCTATCAGCTGCCAACACGCAGCTCTCGGCCCTCAACGGACAGCTGAAGGACGCCAACGGACAGCTCTCGATGCTCAACACGCGGCTCTCCGACACCAACAGCCGCCGCGAGGGCCTGGCCCGCATCTATATTGAGCTGTGTGCAAAGTATATCGACAAACTCGGGAAGTATCAGACGCTGGTGAAACGCAAGATCAAGGCCAACCAGGTGCAGGAGTTGCTCTCGACCATCTCGTCGACACGCATCTCCGAAGAGGACGCCCAGACCTTCCTCAGCCGTTTCGACAAGGCTTTCCTCGAGCTCTATCCGACGTTCGTCGACGAGTTCAACGCCCTGCTCCAGAGGGAGTTTCACATCCAGCAGAAGCAGCCCGGCGTGATGACCACGGAACTGCGGACCTTTGCATTGATACGCCTTGGCGTGAAGAACACGGCGGACATCGCCGGACTGCTGTTCCTCTCGCCACAGACGATCTACAACTGTCGGTCCGTCGTGAAAGCCCACGCCCTCGTTAAAGACAACTTCGACGAGCAGGTCAGCCGTCTCTGTGCCGTCGTCTAAGCAGCATCCTTTCAGAAAAGAGGCGAGATCATAGCAGAAAAGAAGTGCCGCTTCAACAACGGAGAAGCGGCACTTCAACGACAGAGAAGCGGCGCTGTGTGGACCACACAACGCCGCTTCTATTACAACAAAACGGTTCAACGTCCGCTCTGCTTCACCAGCAGTGCAATCTCGCGGTTGAAGTTGTCGGCCCCGAGAAGCTGTTCGATGGTGAGGTGCATACGATAGCGCCAGTAGTGGCGCGGGTTAGCGGGGATGTTGATGCGCTCGGCATCGGCATCAGGCAGACGGAGCTGCTCGTCGATAGACAGCCAATCCTGAAGCGACAAGAGGCAGAGCATCGAGGGCGACCAGAGGTGGCGGGCCACGATCTCCTTGGCCAACGAGCCCGTCAGCGGATGCGGTGCCGGTCCCTCATGGTGCATCTCGTTATTGTAATAATCCTGCGTACGCTCCCAGTCTTCGTCCCACCACTGCCGCAACGTTGACATATCATGCGTTGAAATCGTGGCCACCGAGCGATAGGGATTGCGGTCGAGCCGTCCGAAGCGCACGCTCGGATCCTTCGGCATCGACTGGATCTCGAGCGACAGGATGCGCAGGTCGTTCATCACCCAGGGCACGCAGTCGGGCACCATGCCCAGGTCCTCAGCACAGCAGAGCATGCGGGTGGCCTGCGTCAGCCGCGGCAGTTTCTTCATCGCCTCCTCATACCAGAAGTGGTTGTTGCGGCGATAGAAGTAGTCATTATACATATCCCAGAAGCGCTGCTGCTCATCCTGCGGCAACTGATGGAAGGCCTCGAGCTTCGTCGCATTGATACGCGGATGCCAGCGATCCTTCTGCTTATGGTCCTCAAGATAGAACTCCGGACGGAACGGCACATGCCACCGCCCTTCGATCTCCTCACGCGTCATCGGAATGGAAGGCTGGAACTGACCATAAAGGCCGCTCTTCTCGGGCACAGGAATCTCCCAGATGCGGAAGAAGCCCAGCACGTGGTCGATGCGGTAGGCATCGAAATACTCCTGCATCTTGCGGAAGCGACGCACCCACCACTGGCAGCCGTCTTCGAGCATGACGTCCCAGTTGTAGGTGGGGAAGCCCCAGTTCTGACCGTCCTCTGAGAAAGCGTCAGGCGGCGCACCGGCCTGACCGTCCAGGTTGAAGTAGCGCGGCTCCACCTTGGCCTCCACGCCGTCGCGCGAGATGCCGATGGGGATGTCGCCCTTGAGGATGACGCCGTTGCGCCGGGCATACTCATGGGCCGCGCGCATCTGCGTGTCGAGCACATACTGGACAAAGTACCAGTAGGAAGGCCCTTCAGTCGACCGGTCCCGCTCCACGCAGAACGCGGCGTAAGGCTCCAGCCAGTCCTTGTTACGGTCGAAGAACGCCTTGTAGGCCTTAGTGCGCTGCATGCTGCCCCATTCCTGCTTGAAGATGATATGCAGATAGTTGCGCTTAGCCTCGTTCACGCGCTCATAGTCAATCTGCGGCAGGGCGTTCAGCTCCTGGCGCAATGCCTCGAAACGGGCCTGATCCGTCGCATCCTTGATGGGCGGCAGCTGTCGCAGGTCGGCAAACTGCGGATGCAGCGCATAGATGCTGATGGCATTATAGGGATAGCTGTCCTGCCACGTATGCGTAAACGTCGTGTCGTTGATCGGCAACACCTGCAGGATGCGCTGGCCGGTCTTCACGCACCAGTCGACCATCATCTTCAGGTCGCCGAAGTCGCCCACGCCGAAGCTACCCTCGCTACGCAGCGAGAACACGGGAATGACCGTGCCGGCACCTTTCCACTGCGGCACATGGAACCATGCGGGCTGCATCTCCACGACGGTCACACGGCTCTCGGCCGTGGGCTCCGGCATCAGCAGCCGGCGGTTGTCGCCCTCTTCCCAGACGACGGCCGAGGGGTTGGAGTCGTCGACGATGACGAACTTGAACTCCACGCTGTGCGGCAGCCGGTCGGCATCGAGACTGATGGCCCACTCGTTAGGCTGCTGTTCGGCCATAGGCAGCGCCTTGCCCGTTTCCCAGCTGCCCAGATAGACGGGCGCCCCGACGAGCGCCAGCCGCTGATGGCCACTCAGCTGGGCGGCACGCACCTTCAGCGTCAGCAACCTCGACGTCGGCGTGATCAGGATCGGAGCCAGTGTGCCCTCACTCCTCAGCCGGCTGGCGACACACTCGGTGAAGGCCGACGAATAGAGATAGGAGTCAACGGGGATGTCGATCCAGCGGTCGTTGACGAGAATGACACTGACGGGGTTCAGGATCAGCCGGTGAGGCACGACCGTCCATTCCGTCCGTACCACCCGCCCGTCGCGGCAGACACTGTAATAATAGTTCAGCGTCGCCGGGGCCGAATGATCCATCTTGAGCTCGAGCGTCCACGTCAGTCCGTCGACGGTCGTCATCGCGTGCAGCTCCTGCTCGCCCTGCTCTCCGACGACATTGAGCATCAGCAGTTCTCCGAAAACGGTCCGGTATTCCAGGTTAAATAGTAACTTCATATCGAGTAGTCTTTTTAATTCTGCATCAAAGATACTACTTTTTCCTTCCCTTTGCATCACATCGACGAGAGAAAGCAATGCCTAAAGGATGCAAACGATTGCATCACGGAGACAAAAAAGGCGGACCGCAGTGTGTGCGGCCCGCCTTAGGATTAAAGTCTATAAGGTGGAGATCCTTAGAAGCGGATCTTCTTCACCTCGCCATTGGCCATCTTCACGACGTTGATGCCCTTCTGGGGAGCAGCAACGCGCTGACCACCGACGGTGAAGTACTCAGCACCGGCAACCGTAGCCTTGGCAGCGTTGATGCCAGTAGCGATGGCGTTGCTCACGGTGATGTTGATCTGATCGTCGAGAGGATAGGTCACAGACGACTTCGAAGCAACGAGGAACTGGTCGATCAGGATCTGAGCCGTCTCGGGCAGAGCCTCGGTAGCCTTCACGTTGAAGGAGAAGATGACACCCTCCTCGGGCAGCGGCTCATTGAAGACCGATGCAAGGCCGAAGAAGTAGATGCCCTTGTCAGCCTGGTCCGTACCGATACGCATACCGAAGACCTCGGCGAGCTCCTCAGGCAGGTCGAAGAGCAGTCCGTCCTCATTCTCGACGAGCTCCAGGCCCTCGGGGATGGTGACATAGCACTGCATGCCAGCCAGCGTAGCGGTGTTGCTGATGTTCACCTCAACGGTGTACACATCGCCAGGATAGAGCGAAACCTCTTCCTTGTTGGCGAAGAACATGCACTCGCCGTCCAGGCGCTGGGCCACGGTGACCGTTGCCTCGCTCTCAGCGGGATAGATCTCGGGATAGCCGGGAGCATCCTTCGTCAGAGTGATGTCCCAGACCTTCATCTTGGAGTTCTTCAGGGTCTCGTTGGCCTTCACGATAAAGGTCACGATGGCACCGGTGTTCTCCTTGACCTTCACCTTCGAATAGGAGTTGATGTTCAGGCGATAGCAGCCCAGGTCAGCACGATAGGTGCTGCTGACGGCATGATACTTGCCCAGACGCTCGGTCTTTGCAAAGAGGTCGCCCTCCTCGTTGGGGATAATCTCCAGGCCTTCGGGGAGTGTGACGTTGAGGATCACGCCAATGATGTTGTTGTCCTCAGCATTGTCGAGGTTGACACCCACGACAGCTTCTTCACCCGGAGCCAGTGTGATATCGTCGAGCCAAACCTTGGTCTCGGCGTTGGCTGCGACGACGCCCATGAAGAGGAGCAGGAGTGCAGCCAGTCTGGAAGTAATTGTCTTCATACTGTAGAAATCTTACGTTTTGTTGTTAATTTCCTTTTTTCTTCTTTCTTATTAGAAGGGTGCGCAGCTGGCCACGTGGGGACCAGCCACGCACTCCGTTCTTCATTCTGTAGAGAAGAGTGGATTCAGACTTTACTTCACCACAACCTTCTTGGTCTCACCATTGTTGCCCTTGATGATGTTGATGCCCTTCTTGACGGCATTCACCATGCGGCCACCCATGTTGTAGACCTTGCTCATCATGCTGTCGCTCTGGATCGAGTTGATGCCGTTGGTGACAGGTGCGCCGACGGTGAACTCAGCGAGCTGAGCGTTGGTCTCGGCGAACAGCACGTTCTGGAACTCAATCTGATCCATCGAGCCGGCACCCTCAATGTCGATGTAGACCACAGCGCCGCTGTTGCCAGCGAAGGCAGTGCTCTTGGACGAAGCCATGACAATGCGGTTGATGCCGTCGAACTGACCGGTGTAGAGGTCGTGACCCTCAGCACGCTGTGCGGCGCTCTGAGCGACGATGCTCATGCCCTCGGGCAGGACGATATCCATCTGCATAGCGGTGTAGGCACGTCCGTTGTTGAGGTTGATGGCCAGTCGGGTCGTACCGTCGGCGTTCTTCGAAGCCTCGACCGTGACGTTCTCCTCGACGTTCTGGGCAGCGCGTGCGCTGGCCACACCCTCGACGTTGCCGTAGAGGATGACGTTCGACAGAGCCACAGCGTCGCCGATGTTGATCTCGCCGTCGCCGTTGATGTCAGTAGCGACGAACTCGTCGGTGCCGGCCTCGGGCTTCTCACCGCTGGCGATGATGTCGAGCAGGGTGAAGTAGTCCTTATTGGTGATCTTGCCGTCGTGGTTGACGTCGCCCAGCTGCACGGTCTGCACACGCTCGGCCAGGGCCTCGATGCGAGCCACCTCGTCGGCGATACGCTTGAGGTTGTCCTCCATGTTCTCGTAGCCGTCGTTGTCGAGGGCGATACCGTTCAGGTTCTTGTAGATGTCGCCATACTCCTTCTGGATCTCCTTCCATACCTCGGCAGCATAGTTCTTCTCCTTGAGAGAGCTCATCACGTCGGTGAGCTGCTGGCGGGCATCGTCGATCTTCTTGCCGACGACGCTGATGGCAGCGTTGTCGATAGCCTCGAGAGCAGCCTCCTCAACAGCCTCGACGTCGAGGTTCTTCACCACGTAGTCGGCAGTCAGAGCCTTCTCAGAGTTGAGTTTCTCAACCTCCTGACGCTTCTTGTCGTAGGTGTTCTGCAGGTTGACGATAGCAGTGTTGTTACCACCGAACTCGTCGATGATGTCCTTAGCGTCGCTGAGGATCTCGTCGATGTCGCCGAGAGCAGCCAGAGCGTCGGCATAGGCCTCGTTGTTGGCGTCGACCTTAGCCTGCTCAGCCTGAGCGTCCTCGACGAGCTTGTCGAGCTCGGCAGCGATCTCGTCGATCTCCTTCTGGATCTTATCCTTATAGAAGTCAGCGTTCTCAAGGTTCTCGACCTCATCCTTGACGTCGGCGATCTTGTCGTTGAGCTCGCTGAGCTCGTCCTCGAACTCAGCCTTGACCTCGTCGCTGATGCCCTCGAGCTTAGCCTTCTCCTCAAGGTCGGCGATAGCGTCGTTGAGAGCCTCCTGGGCAGCCTCGTCGGCACCCGGGTTCAGGCTGGAGTTGAGGTCGGCCAAAGCCTTCTCGCCGGCGATGACGTCGTCGAGCGTAGCAGTGTCGTCCAGAGCCTTACGTGCCTCCTCGATGAGGGCGCGCATCTCAGCAGCCTTAGCGGCGTGCTCGGCCTGTGCGGCATAAGCCTCGTCGAGGTCCATGCCATCGGTGTCGATCTTCTGCGAAGCGAAGCGGTTGTAAGCCTCCTGGAGCTCCTCGAGCTGAGCGTTGATAATCTCCTGCTCCTCGTCGATAGCGTCGGCGATGGCGGTGTTGATCTTAGCCTCGATGTCGTCGGCCTCCTCGGCGGTCTTCATGCTGTTGACCTCCTCGCGCAGATCCTCAAGCACCTCGATGTCGTCCTCGCCCTCGAGCACCTGCTCGAGCTTCTCGATGGCGTCGTCGATCTTCTTGTTGAGATCCTCGACGGCCTCAGCCAGATCCTCGGCAGCCTGCTTCTCCTGCTCATACTCCTCGACGAGCGTAGCAGCGTCGGTGGTGAACTGGTTGAGCAGTTCGATGATCTCGGCACGGGCGTCGGCCAGCTCCTTCTTAGCGTAAGCCTCAGCCTCCTTCGTCTTGGCCTCAGCGACCGTCTCGTTGTAGAGGTCGTTCAGCTCCTGGAGCTTATCGCTGTTGTCCTTCATCTTCTCCGTAGCGTCCTTGAAGGCCTTGTCGGCATCAGCAACGCGCGGATCGATGTCAGCCTTGGCAGCCTCGTTGAGGGCATCGGCAATGATCTCGTCGGCCTTGACCAGATAGTTCTCGAGCACGTCGTCGAGCTTCTTAAGTACGGTGGGATTGTAAACATCGTGAGCATACTCCTTAGCCTCGGCAATCTTGTCGGTGAGTTCCTCGAAGGCCTTGTCGGCATCGACCTCATAGGGAGGCTCTGCGCCGGTGAGCTCAGCCTTAGCGGCGTCGACCTTACCGGTGACGTCGGCCTCGATGTCAGCCCAAAGGGCGTCGATAGCAAGCTGTACCTCTTCAATGAAATCAGCAGTCTTATGATTAATTTCAGTGGTCAGGTCGTTAGCACGCTGGACGTAGGTCGACTCCTCGTCGAACTTCTCGGGGCTCTTGACCTTGGCGAAGGCCTCGCGCACCTCGTCCTTCAGATCCTGGATCTTCACGCGATAGGGATCCTCCTCGGTAGCGTCGGTGGGCAGCACATAGAAGATATCGTGATACTTGACGACGATGTCCTCGACCACCTTCTTCAGACCCTCGTTCTTCACACCGCGGAAGCCATCAATCGTCTCGACGGCAACCTTGAAGGCCTCATCGGTATTCTTAATAGCCTCGAGGAATGCCTCGTACATGGCGGTGTTGTCCTTGGCGATCTGCTCGTCGTAGCCTTCCTGCTGCTGAGCGTCGAGGTCGTTGAGGGCATTCTTGATGCGGGTGATCTCGTCCATGATGGCGTCGTCGTTCTCGACCGACTTACCCTCCTTGTAGGAGTCGCTGATGGTGAGAGCCACGGCGTTGATGTCGTCCTGCAGCTTGTCGAGCTTCTCGAGCCACTCGTCCTTGATGCTCGACTCGTCGGTGGTGTTGATGCGGGTGTATACCTCGTTCCAGAGATCCTGAGTCTCCTCCTTAGCCGTCTTCTGGCCCTCATAGGCCTCACGGTTGTCGGCAGCATCCTGCAGCACCTGGTTGACGCCCTCCTCAAACTTGTCGAGGCGGTCCATCAGGTCGGGCTTCTTCTCAACGGCGTCGTTGGTCAGTTTGTCGATGTCTTCCTTGATGAGGTCGAGGATGGTCTGCTGAGCCTCCAGCTGATCCTTATAGAACTGAGCGGCATCGCCATTCTCGTCAGCCTCAAAGACGCTGGTGATAGCATCGTCCTCAGTGTCGAACGTCTCGCTCATAGCGTCCTCGTACTCCTTCTTCACCTCCTCGTAGCGGTCGAGCAGGTCAGCGATAGCGTCGAGGTTAGCCTGGAAGGCCTTAGCGTCGTCGACAGTCTGCTTAATCTCGTCTGAGATATCCTTGATCTTGCCATTGATCTCTTCCAGCTTGTCGGCCAGCTCCTCAGCAGCATAGGCATCGTCGATCTCCTTCTTGAGGTCATCGATCTCGCCCTGGATCTTCTCAAAGTCGTCAGCGAACTCCGTCTCGACGGGGTCGCCAGTCTCATCCTTCACGAGGTCGGCCACAGTCTGGATAGCCTCGTCGAGCTCCTTCTGGAGGGCATCGACGTCAGCGTCGGCCGTCGTCTTGGCTGCGTTGTTCTCAGCCACGTTGTCCTTAGCATCCTGGATGCCGTCCTTCAGGTTGTTGAGGTCCTCAGCTATACCCTTGAGGGCGTCAACGATCTTCGACAGCTCCGAGTGAGCCTTGACATCGTCGGGCTCGAGGTTATCGTTGCGCTCACCGTCGGCACCTGGTGTGGCACCCTCGGGATCGCCGTCCTCATACTCCTTGTTCTGCTTGTAGGAATCCTCCTGAGCGGCCAGGTCGACATTCTGGATCTCCTCGAACTGATTGACGAGTTCGTCGTAAGCGCTGCCGATGGCATCCTTGTTCTCTTCCTTCAGCTCGTCCCCGATCTCCTCGATCAGGTCATAGATGGCGTCGAGACGGTCTCTAACCTCGTTGCTGACGGCGATACGGGCGTCCTTGGCCTGCTCATCGTCGTAAGCCTGCTGGTCAGCCTTGACCTGATCCATCAGTTCGTCGATAGCTGTGGCAATCTCGTCGAGCTCCGTGGGTCCGCCGGCTGCGTCGGGAGCGTTGACGGCCAGCATAGCCTCCCAGTGCTCCTTGCCTTCCTTGGTCAGTGCGTCGGCAATCTCGCCCTTGACGGCGTCGATGCGTCCGGCGAGCTCCTCGGCCTGAGCCTTGGCCTCAGTGTTGTCGGCGGTCATGCCGTTGATGAAGTCGTTGAGCTCCTTCATGCTCTTGTCGACCGTGCCGAGCTGTTCCCACACCTCATCGTAGTGGTTGAGGGCAGCCGAGGGCTGGGAATAGTACTCCTCGATAGCGGCCTTCAGCTCCTTGCTGGCCTCGGGGAAGTTCTCGTTGAACTCCACTGCCGTGCCGTTGGCGTTGGCCTCATCAGCCTGCTTCTGGAACCCGTCGATCTGGGCCTGAAGCTCCTCGCTGAGCTTGGTGTAGCGCTCCTTGACGGGGGCGTTGTCGTTGTTCTCATAGGTCTTCTCCTCGACCTTGTCGTTGGCATCGTCGAGCAGCTGCTGCAGGTCGCCGATGGAAGCGATGACGGCATCGTAGGCTTCCTTGTTCTCATCAGCAGCCTTCTGAGCCTCCTCGACCTTACCGACGAGGTCGTCGATCTTCTGCTGGATGGCAGCGGCCTGCTCCTCAACGCTGTAGCTGCCGTCGACCTCAGGATCGGCGATGGCTTCCTTCACGGCGTCGGAGAGGTCGTTAATCTCCTTCTGGATGTCGTCCTTCTCCGTCTGCAGCTCCTCCTTGTTGAGGAACTCATCCTTCACCTCAACCTTGTCGAGGTTCTCCTGCAGGGTGCTGACAGCCTCCTTGGCGGCCTCGATGGCCTCATACTTGGCGATGGCGTCCTGGGCGATCTTGAGGATGGCGTCGGTGTCGGTCTCGAACATGCCGAGCAGCTCGTCCTTCTTCTCGACCGACTTGCCTTCGGCATAAGCCTCTTCATTGGCCTTGTCAGCCAGTTTGATGTTCTGCTGGACGTCGGTCAGGAGTTTCTGCGTGTCCTTCAGCAGGCCGGTATAGTCCTCCTTGCCGCCGAGGGTCGTCTGCAGCAGGTCCATAGCCTCGTTGTAGGCGGCGGTGGAAGCGTCGATGGCGTCCTTCACCTCCTTGTAGGCGTCGTAGTTGGCGTTGATGGCGTCAATCTGGTCTGAGACGGCCTGGATGGCCTCCTCGATCTCCTCCTTGCTGGGATCGGGCTCAAACTCGGTGGCGGTGCCGTCCTCGAAAGCCTTGTCGGCAGCATCCTTGAAGCCGTTGACCTGATCCTCGACATTCTTGATGGCTTCGTCGATCTCGCCCTTCTTGTTCTCGTCGGCAACCTCCTTGTCCTTCAGTTCGTCGAGCTTCGTCTGCAGCTCGTCGGCAGCGGCCTGGTTGGCGTCGTTGGCGAGGATGTTCTCATTCTCGGCGTTCAGCTCGTTGAAAGCGTCGCGGGCGGCCTTCAGGATTTCCTCGAGGCGGATGAGATACTCGTTGGTCTCAGCGGGAGCGCTGACCTTGGCGAAGTTGTCCTCGGTCTGGTTCTCCTCGTTGTTCTTGATATCGTCAAGACCCTGGTCGATGGTGGCGATGTCGATCTTCGAGTCCTTCAGGAGCTGCACAAGGGCTGCCAGCTTCTCCTGGTCGACACGCTCGTCGAATTTCTCAGCCTGACCCAGCATGTCCTCGATCTCGTTGACACCGGCGTTGAGCTGGTTCTGCAGGCCATTAATTACGTTTGCAAAGTCTTCAGCAGAAGCTTCGAGCATCTGATAGACCTCCTGGACATCAGCTGCGGTCATTTCACCTTGCACCTGGGTTCCCTGTGCGGGAGCAGCAACGGCGGCTGCATTTGCGTTAGCAGCGGGGACTGCGGACAGGGCAAGTAATGAGTAAACTACTTTTTTTGCCATACTTTTGTTTGGTTTAAATTAATGATTATGTTCTTTTTTTATATATATGTACACACGTATAGTCGCACGTGGATGCACCATAACCACGTAGCGAACGGACGTTTTTCGGCGCAAAAATAGGTGAAAATGCTGAAACCGCGTCTCTATATTCTTTCATTTTTCGTGAATATAGTGGTTTCTTTCGCGAAAATTTTCTTTACCTCCGTCTCGCTTGTCATTTTTGTTAAAGAATGTAGTCGTCACGGGGCCATGTCGTCGATGAGCTCGCGGAGCACGAGTTTGGGCAGATGGATGGTCTCCGTCTTGCCCTGGTCGTCGGCCAGGCAGAGCTGCTCGCGCACCGTGTTGACGGAGAAGATGCGCAGGGTGTTGACGACATACTTGCGGCCCATGCGGCGCATGAACGAGTCGGCGCCGAGGGTGGTGATGATGAGCTCCTCGATGCGTCCGAGCGAGAAGGGCACCATGAAATGCACGCCCGAGGCATAGTAGACGTGGGCATAGTGGTCGTCGGCCTTGATGTAGAGCGTTCGCTGAAGGTCGATGAAGAAGACCTCGTCGCGCGACTTGAGGCACAAACGAGTCGATGAGGGTTTGGATCGGTTGTCGGTTATCATGATTCTGCCACAAAGTTACGATTTTTTTTCTATTTGAGAAAGGATTTTATCGGAAAAAAGTAATCGGAGAGATGCGCGCGGGCCGCCTCGTCCTTGCGACGGAGCGGTCGCGCGGGCGCCGGAGGGAGCCGTTTTGTAAAGAAAATTCTGAATGTTTTGCACAAAAATCATAACCGCCTGATTTTCAGAGCCGTTGCGATTCACGGAAAGAGAAGCGGTGCTTTTTGATGAGAAAAGCGGTGCTTTTCGATGAGAGAAGCGGCCCTTTTCGGGCCGAGAAGCACCGTTTCTCTGGCGAAGGGGGTCGACTTTGTAAAGAAAAATCAGAACCGGAACGTCAGTCCGACGGTCTGCGAGGTGAGGATAATGTCGGTCTTACGCGCGCGCACGAACCTTTTATTTATAAGATACGACAGTTCCGTGATGCCGACACCGATGGCGGCACCGGCCACGACGTCGTGGACATAGTGGCGGTCGCGGCGCACGCGGTCGGCGGCGACGAGCGTTGCCAGCGCATAACCGCCGACGCTGACCCAGGGCGACAGGTGGCCATACTCATGGCGCAGGGCGGTGGCGCCGGCGAAGGCCATCGTCGCATGGCCGGAGGGGAAGGCGCGTCGGTCGCTCCCGTCGGGGCGCCGCTCACTGACGGCATGCTTCAGCCCGTAGGTCGTGGCCGCACTGACGACGTAGGCCGCGCCGGCGCTCAGCGCCAGCTGTCCCCACGAGGCCGAGCGGCCCTCGACGCCGGCAAGGCGCAGCGCCACGACGGCCGCCATCGGCAGGTGCTCAGCGACGTCGTCGGGCAGGTCGCTGCCGTGCTGCTGCGCATGGACGATATGCCAGGGCATCAGCATGAACACAAGCATCATTCCAAGGTTTCTCATCATGGGGCAAAGTTACGAAAAATTGCGGGGATGCCCAAATTTTATTGATAATAAAAACGGCGGAACGGCGTTATAATAATGACGGGGCTCCGAAATAACAAGGCTTCGAAATAACGAAATAACGAAATAACGTTATAACGAGGCTTCGAAATAACGAAATAACGTTATAACGACCCGGGAATTCCGGAATGTCGTTATAACGTTATTTCGATTTTCGGAGGCAATGCCTATCGGCGGCCCTTGATGCCCATGACCGCGAGCGAGCCGCAGAGGAGCAGAACGCCGGCAACGATCATCATCGTGGTCTGATTGCCGCCAAGCATGCGCATGATCATGCCGCCACAAAGGGCTGCGACGATCTGCGGCAGACAGATGGTGCCATTGAATAGCCCCAGATAGGCCCCCATGTGACCGTAGCCCTGCAAGGCATTGGTGACAAACGTGAACGGCATGGCCAGCATGGCAGCCCATGCACAGCCGATGAGCAGGAAGGGCACAATCTGCAACCACCTGTCGGCACAGAAGGGAATCAGGGCAAAGCCGAGTCCGCCGAGCAGCAGCGACAGGGCATAGGCCATCTTGGTGCTGCGGAAACGGGGCAGCAACAGGGCCCACACAACGGAGCTCATGGCCTGAAGGGCATAGAGGATGCCCGTCCAGTTGCCAGCATCCTGATAGTCGAGGCTCGTCGGGTCGTCGGTATGCCAGACGGTGAGCGACACGGCATCGACGACATAGGTCCACATATAGAGCAGGGCCGACCAGCAGAAGAACTGCACCAGTCCGACGCGCCAGAACGTCGAGGGGGCATTGCGCAGAAGGGTGAACCAGTTGGCCGACGACTCTTTCTCCTTGTCGCCGTCATCCGCCACACCATTATATTCGTTGTATTCCTTCGGGGGCCACTCGCGCACCTTCGCCACGGTGTAGACGACGCAGAGGATGAGAATCACGGCGCCGATATAGAACGACCAGACGACCGTGTCGGGGACGACGCCCTCAGGGGCCACATTGCTCAAGCCGATGAGCGCGAAGATATAGGGGAAGGCGAAGCCGACGACGCTGCCGGCATTGCACAGGAACGACTGGATGCTGTAGGCCTTGGCCTTCTGCTCCTCGTTGACCATGTCGCCGACGAGCATCTTGAACGGCTGCATGGCCATGTTGATGCTGGTGTCGAGCAGCATGAGCAGGATCGTTCCGACGACGAGCACGGCACCGACCGTGGCCAGTCCGAGCGAGCCGGCATTGGGCAGCAGGCACATGACGGCGACGGCAACGGCAGCGCCGATGAAGAGATAGGGGATGCGGCGCCCGAAGCGGGTCCAGGTGCGGTCGCTCAGCGTGCCGACGATGGGCTGCACGAGGATGCCCATGAGGGGTGGCAGGATCCAGAAGAAGCTCAGCGAGTGGGGGTCAGCGCCGAGGGTGCGGAAGATGCGCGAGATGTTACCACTCTGGAGCGCATAGGCTATCTGCACTCCGAAGAATCCGAAGCTCAGGTTCCAGAGCTTCCAAAACGACAGGTCAGGTTTTCTTTTCATTGCTTTATTCTTTTTTTCGTTTTATCGTTATTTCGGGATTTCGTTATTTCGTTTTGTCGGAATTTCGTTATTTCGTTATAACGTTATAACGAGATTTTCGGGATTCCGGGATCCCGCGGGGGGATTCATCTCGTCGTCCCGCGGATGATGAGGCGCGTGCGGACGATGCGGCGCTCGGCGTGGTCGATGGGGATGGTGCCCTCGGCGTGGCCGATGAGGATGCTGGCGGCCTCCTCCCCCACCCTGACGCCACGCTGCTCGACGGTGGTCAGCATCGGGTCGCAGGCGATGGCGCGCTCGCCGTTGGTGAAACCGCAGATTGAGACATCTTCGGGGACGCGCAGACCCATGCGCTTGACGGTGTAGAGGATGCCGATGGCCGTGTCGTCGTTGACGGCGAAGAAGGCGTCGGGATGCGGGTCGAGATCGAACATGTCGGGCGTGATGACCTCGGCGTCCTGACGGTTGTCGCAATGGCGGGTGAGCCGTTCGTCGAAGGGCAGGCCGTGCTTCAGGAGCGCATCCTTATAGCCATTGAACCGGTTTTTCGAGATCTCGAGGTTCATCTGCGAGCCATAGAACGCGATATGGCGACAGCCGGTCTCGATGAGATGGGTCACGGCATTGAAGGCCCCCATATAGTCGTCGACGACGACGCGGCTGGCGTTGACACCCGTGCAGATGCGGTCGTAGAAGACGAGGGGCACACCAGCGTCGATGAGCCGCTGGAAGTGATCATAGTGCAGCGTGTCCTTGGCCTGCGAGACGATGATGCCGCACACCTTGTTCTCATAGAACGACTGGCAGATGCGCACCTCGCGCTCGTAGCGCTCGTCGCTCTGCGCCACCATGATGCGATAGCCGTGGGCCTCAGCCTCCTCCTCGATGCCCTTGAGGATGGTAGAGAAGTAGTAGTGGACCAGCTCGGGCACGATGACGCCGATGATCCGGACCGGCTGCACTCGCGAGAGGCGCAGCGACTCGGCCAGCGCATTCGGCGTGAAGTTGTGCTCGCGGGCATACTGCTGCACCATCCGCCGCCGCTCCTCAGAGATGCGGGGCGAATCCTTCAGCGCCCGCGACACCGTGGCCACCGAGATGCCCAGCTCGCGGGCAATGTCCTTCATCGTCATGACAGTGTTCTCTTTCATCTGCTCATGGAGTTTACTTTGCAAAGATAAAATAAAGTTCGCATACATGCGCGTACGATGTAATATTTCGTCGCGAAAGCCGAATGCAAACGTTTGCATCCGACTACATAACGAATTTATTCAAAAAAAAGTATAACATCTTTGAAATAACTTTACCTTTGTAGCGAATTTGACTAACCAGCGAGAACTGAAAAGTGACTATATACTAATAACTAATTTTAATTTAAATGTAATGATGAAGCAAGTAAACATTAAGTTTCCGCTCAGGATGCTCGCCCTCATGATGGGCCTCTTCCTAAGCATGGGAGCCTTTGCACAGATCACTGTCAAAGGTCATGTGAAAGATGCTACTGGCGAAGACGTCATCGGAGCCACCGTCCGCGTGCTCGGCACACAGACGGCCACCGTCACCGACTTCGACGGTAACTTCACTGTGCAGGCCAAGGCAGGCCAGGACCTGCAGGTGACCTACATGGGCTATCAGCCCGCTACGGTGAAGGCTGCCCCCCGCGTGGAGGTGACGCTGCAGGACGACCAGACGATGCTCAACGACATCGTGGTCATCGGTTACGGTACGGTGAAGAAGAGCGACGCCACCGGTTCGGTGCAGTCGATCGAGGCCGACCAGCTGGGCAAGGGCTTTGCCACGTCGCCCGCCGACCTGCTGCAGGGTAAGTCGGCCGGTGTGACCATCACGAGCAACAGCGGTCAGCCGGGCGCCGGCTCGACCATCCGCATCCGTGGCGGCTCGTCGCTGTCAGCCTCCAACGATCCTCTGATCGTCATCGACGGTCTGCCCATCAGCGGCACCGGCATCTCGGGCTCGAGCGACGTGCTGTCGACCATCAACCCCAACGACATCGAGTCGTTCTCCATCCTGAAGGATGCCTCGGCTACGGCCATCTACGGTTCGCGCGCCTCTAACGGTGTGATCGTCATCACGACGAAGAAGGGTGCCACGGGCAAGCCCAAGGTGACGCTCGACATGAACACGTCGCTGCAGCAGGTGCGCGAGACGGTCGACGTGCTCGACGCCTACGGCCTGCAGAAGCTCTTCACGCAATACTATGGTGACAATGCCGACGCCGTGGCCGCACTCGGTCCCGTCGACGCCGACGGCAAGCCCGTCTACAACACCGACTGGCAGGACCTGATCTACCGCACGGCCCTCTCGACGGAGACCAACGCCAGCGTCTCTGGCGGCATCCAGAACAAGTCGAAGACCTTCAAGATGCCCTACCGCGTGTCGGCCGGATGGCTCGACCAGGAGGGTATCCTGCGCACGAGCGACATGGAGCGCGGAACGGTCGGCCTGAACCTGACGCCGACACTGCTCGACGACCGGCTGACCATCAACCTCAACGGTAAGGGCGTCTTCACCCACAACCGCTTCTCGGACAACGGTGCCATCGGCGCTGCCGTGAAGTACGACCCCATGCTGCCGCCCTACCAGCACCGCAACGTGGTGTTCGACCACACGGCCTATCCCGTCAACGACTTCACCCGCTGGGAGACCAACGGTGCTCCCAACACCATGTCGGTGCTCAACCCGCTGGCTCAGCTGGCTCAGCAGCAGAAGAACGCCTACGTGCGCCGCTTTGTCGGCAACGCCCAGTTCGACTATAAGTTCAAGTATGTGCCCGGTCTGCGCGCCAACCTGAACCTCGGTCTCGACATCTCGAGCTCGAACGGTTACAACGAGACCGACTACCAGAGCGAGATCTCCTATCACGACAAGACCCAGAACGGAGCCGGCCTGTGGGAGAAGTACACCCAGCTGCGCCGCGACCAGACCCTGGAGTTCTACCTCGACTATGCTACCGACCTGAAGGCCCTCCAGAGCCGCATCGACGTCATGGCCGGTTACTCTTGGCAGCACTTCTTCAACAAGACGACTGACTACAAGGAGTCGAACGACGGCAACCACACGCCGTATGCCACCACACCGCTGTTCAAGACCGAGAGCTACCTCGTCTCCTTCTTCGGCCGACTGAACTACACGCTGATGGACCGCTACCTGCTGACCGCCACCATCCGTCGCGACGGCACCTCGCGCTTCCAGAACAACAAGTGGGGCACGTTCCCCTCTGTGGCCCTGGCATGGCGCATCAATGAAGAAGGATTGCTGAAGAACGTCGACTGGCTGTCGAACCTGAAGCTGCGTCTGGGCTGGGGTATCACCGGTCAGCAGAACATCGGACAGGGCGACTATCCCTCCATCCCGACCTACCACACCAACCAGGGTGGTTCCTACTACATGTTCGGCAACAACGTCATCGTTCCCATTTCGCCCATGGGCTACGCCGCCCAGCTGAAGTGGGAGGAGACCACGACCTACAACATCGGTCTGGACTTCGGATTCCTGAAGAACCGCATCAACGGTAGCATCGACGTCTACCAGCGCAAGACCAAGGACCTGCTCAACACCGTGCCCCTCGTCACCGGTACGAACCTGACTGACATGCTGCTCGTCAACGTCGGCGACCTGGAGAACAAGGGCGTCGAGCTGGCACTCAACGTGGTGCCCGTACAGACGAAGGACTGGCGATGGGAAGTGGGCTTCAACGTGGCCTACAATAAGAATGAGATCACCCGCCTGACGGCCAATGACGATCCCGGCTATCAGGGCGTCAAGGCCGGTTACATCTCTGGCGGTGTCGACAACTACGTGCAGAAGCAGATGACGGGTCACCCGATTAACAACTTCTGGGTCTATCAGCAGGTGTACGACCAGAACGGACATCCCCTCAACGGCGTCTACGTCGACCGCAATGCTGACGGCACGATCGACGACAGCGACCGCTACTTCTACACCCACCCCGATCCCGACGTGACCTTCGGCCTGAACACCGAGTTGAACTGGAAGCGCTGGACGCTCTCGGCCTCGGCACGCGCCAACCTGAACAACTACGTCTACAACAACGTGGCCTCGGACGGCGAACTGCTCACCGATATGTGGACCAACAGCTTCGTCTCCAACCGCGTGGAGACGGCTCCCTTCTCGGCCGTGGTGCAGTCGAACCAGCACTACATGAGCGACTACTACGTGCGCAATGCCTCGTTCTTCAAGCTCGACAAGGTGACACTGGCCTACGACCTGTGCGACTGGGCCCGCGTGCACTTCACTGCACAGAACGTGCTGACCATCACCGACTACGACGGACTGGATCCTGAGGTCTATGGCGGCATTGACAACAACATGTATCCGCGTCCTCGCACCTATCTGCTGGGCGTCAGTCTCAACTTTTAAACCTTAGCACACGATAGAATTATGAAACAGAATATATTGACAAAAGGATTATACTCGGTTGCCCTGGCCACAGCACTCACGTTCACGGCCTGCACCGGCGACTTGGACGTTACTCCTATCGACCCCAACCTCGACACCCCGGAGAACGTCCTGGCCAGCATTGAGAACTACAACCAGCTTCTGGCCAAGTGCTATTCGGCCCTGTCGGTCAGCTCGCCTGACGGCGACAGCGGTTCACCCGACATCAAGTCTATCGACGGCGGTTTCGGACAGTATCTGCGCGCACTGTTCAACCTGCAGGAGCTGCCCACCGACGAGGCTGTCATGAACTGGAACGACGGCACCATCAAGGACCTTCACGGACTGAGCTGGGCCACCAACGACGGTTTCGTGACTGCCGCCTTTGCCCGTATGATCTATCAGATCACGCTCTGCAATGAGGTTATCCGCCGCATCGACGCCTCGCCCTACACCAGCGACGCCAAGATCCAGCAGTATCGCGCCGAGGCCCGCTGCCTGCGTGGCCTGAGCTACTATCACCTCATCGACATGTTCGGCAACGTGCCCTTCCTCGACGAGAAGTCGGAGGTGGGCGGCGCCGCCCCCTCGCAGATGAGCCGAGCCGAGCTCTTCACCTGGCTCACCAAGGACCTGGAGGAGACGGCCGAGCTGCTTCCCGCCGATCCTGAGAAGTATCGCGCCGGCAAGGGTCTGGCCTACATGCTGCTGGCCAAGCTCTACCTGAACGCCAAGGTCTACACCGGCACGGCTGACTATGCCAAGTGCGCCGAGTATTGCGGTAAGATCATCGACCTGGGCTACGCTCTCGAGTCGTCGAACGACTACTACAAGATGTTCTGCGCCGACAACGACCAGCTGCTCGGCAAGGGCCACGAGCTCATCTTCAGCGTCTATCAGGACCACCTGAACACCAAGGCCTACGGCGGCACGACCTACATCATCAACGCTGCCTGCGGCGGTCAGGCCGACTATGCTGCCGACTTCGGTCTGGGCGGCAGCGGCTGGGCCGGCATCCGCGTGACCGAGAACGTGTACAGGAAGTTCCAGAGCTATGACGTCCGCAACCGCTTCTACAAGACCAAATCCGAGTCTTCCGACGTCATCACCGACCTCGGCGACTTCGAGATGGGCGGCATGTCGTCGCTGAAGTTCACCAACCTGAAGGCCAACGGCACCATCCTCGAAGATGCCAACTCGTTCGCCGACACCGACTTCCCGATGTTCCGTCTGGGCGATGTCTACCTGATGCTGGCTGAGTGCCAGGTGGTGGGCGGTGTCAGTGTCAACGTCAACGGCCACGACGGTCTGTGGTACTTCAACCAGATCCGCTCACGCGCCGGTCTGAGCACCCCGTCGACCATCACGGCCCGCGACATCATCGACGAGCGCTGCCGCGAGCTGCTTTGGGAATGCCACCGTCGCAGCGACCTCGTGCGCTTCGACCTGTTCACCTCCGATTCTGAGCTGTGGGCCTACAAGGGCATGAACAGCAACATCGGCACTCCCCATGGTGTCGACAAGCACTTCAACCTCTACCCCATCCCGTCGAGCGACATCATGTCGAACTCGAACCTGAAACAAAACGACGGCTATTAATCTCAAGTGTTAAATATCAAATCAGATAAGTTAAGATATGAAAGCAATATATTTCAAGAGTGGCTTGTTAATGGCTGCCGTTGCCATGCTCTTTACTGCATGCGACAGCGACCGCGACGACAATCCCATTATCGACACGAACAACATGACCAATGAGTTCGTGCTTAATACGCCGGCATACAGCACACAGGTTGTCGACTTGGCTACCAGCAACACCGTGAACTTCACGTGGAGCCAGCCCGGCTATGGATTCACAGTGCCCGTTACATATTCATTCCAGGTGTCGGCCGACGACACATGGACAGAAGGTTCCTATGCCGACGTGACAGGCAGCTTTACCACCGTGCGCGGTGGCGTGTCTGGAAAGGCACTCAACAACGGTATCTGCACCGTCAAGGGCTGGGACCCGGAGAGTGAGATTCCTGCCACCATCGACATCTACGTGCGCTGCAAGGCCATACTGGCTGACCTCAGTGTGCCTGCCGTTTACTCTAACTCTGTCAAGATCAAGGTCGCACCCACCACGCCCGTTACCGAATATCCCGAATTCATCTACGAGATTGGTGACGACAGCGATGGCTGGAGCATCTCGCATGCCCTGCGCAGCGCCAAGGACGAGAACGGTCTGTTCACGGGTAAGTATGCAGGTCTGACCTACCTCAACAAAGAGTTCAAGTTCCGCGAGGACAAGGAAAGCTGGAACGTGGGCACCAACTGGGGTGTTGGCGACGAAGAGGGAACACTGGCTGAAGGTGCCGGCAACATCACCGTGCCCGAGGAAGGTTTCTACAAGATTGACGTCAGCATGCCCGACATGACCTACACTCTGATGAAGGTGAACGTTATCTCCATCATCGGTACGGTGAACGGCTCGTGGGACACCGACACCGACATGACCTACAACAAGGAGACCGGTGCCTGGGAGGTGACCACCGCCCTGAACGCCGGCGAGATGAAGTTCCGCGTCAACCACGATTGGACATGGAGCTGGGGTGGCAACGGCAGTGGCACTGCCTACAACGACCTGACCTACAACAACGGTGCTAACCTGGCCCTCGATGCCGGAGGCAACTACAAGGTAGAACTCTACGTCAGCTACGAAGGCAACAACAGGGTTGTCGTGACTAAGCAATAATTGAGCAACTATACTTTAATAAAGGAAAGAAAATATGAAAAAGATATTTTTTGCAACATTCGCCCTTCTGTCATCGTTCGCACTCACTTCGTGCGACGATGACTACAACGAAGGCTTGATGCCTCCTATGACGTCGGCCGAGGAAACCGCCCAAACCGTAGGCAGCCTGGCTGTAGCCGCCGTGCCCACCATCGACCTTGCCACGGTGAGCGCCGACCTCGTCAAGGTGTGCAACATCACGGCACCGGCCATTTCCGACCCTAATGCCGCCCTGGACAACTACACACTGACCATCGGCGAAGACGTTATCGCCATCAACAGCAATGGCGAAGTGTCCAAGGCTGACATTGCCGGCATTGTCGAAAGCCGCTACGGCAAGCGCCCTGTAGAGCGCACGCTGGAGGGTGTAGTTCGCGCTTATGTCGTCAACAACGGACAGAGCGTGGTGACCGTCGCTGACCCCATCACCATCAAGCTCATCCCCGAGGCACCTGTGATTGAGAATGCCTACTACTATGTCGGTGCAGCCAACGGATGGGGTGGACAGAGCTACAAGCTGGTCAACGGCGGCGGCGATGTCTACGAAGATCCTGTCTTCTCCGTGACCGTTCCTGCTCAAGGCGGCGACCACTGGTTCAAGATCATGCCCGAGTCAGCATTCTCACTGGGCAGCATCTGGGATTGTCCCTCTGTCGTAGGCGTCTACACCAACGGCACCTCTGACATGAGCGGCAAGTTCATCGTGGCCAAGAATGGTAACGACACAGAGGGCAGCGGTGCCAACTCATGGTGCATCAAGGAAGGCAACGTCCCTGCCGACTTCTATAAGATTTCGCTGAACATGCTGGAGCAGACCTACACCATCACGCCCATCACGCTGGCCGCCCAGTACTACCTCGTGGGTGCAGCTAACGGTTGGAATGCTGACCGGAACTCTGGTATGACCCTGATGTTCACGCCTGAGTCGAAGGGTGTTGTCAGCTTCACCACCAAGTGGACCGGCGACCACAACCTGAAGATTTGGTCATTCGACGATTTCGGCGACTGGGGCAAGTGCTACGGAGCATTGTCCGACGGCGATGCCTCGCCTTCCGGCTCGTTGACCAATGAGGGCTCCGGCGCCATCGTCTGCCCTGAGGGTGATGCCTTCTACACCATCACGCTCAACTTTAGCAACATGAGCTACACCTGGACCAAGCTCGACAACCAGGCTCCCACCGAGTATGACAACATCTCGCTCATCGGCGAGTTCAACGGCTGGGGTGGCGACCACGACCTGACGCAGGTGGCACCGCACAACTGGTATGGAGAGTTCACGCAGGAGACCTCCGGTATGCTGAAATATCGTGCCAACCACGACTGGGGCGTCAACTGGGGCTTCGGTAGCGATGGCGACTGGAATGTCAGCAATGGCATCAACAACATCGGCACCAATGGCGGTGGCAACATCTATGTGCCCGCCGGTAAGTATGATGTCTACCTGAACGACATCACCAATTCTATGATCTTCGTCAGCAAGTAATTAGCTGGACGGATCATATTTCCAAGACTTTCGGGCAGGCACCGGCAACGGGTGCCTGCCCGATTTTTATTATTCTTACTTCATCAACGAAAGCGGGAAGCAGCCGGAAGGACCTGACGCGTAAACGATTGCACGTCACTTTCAGTCCTTTCATGCCGCGACATGAATGCTCATTGGCATTTTTATTGTAACTTCGCCGACATAAAACGATTACCAAAAACCAACCAAGAAATGAAAAAGCTACTACTTACCCTCTGTGCTGCCGCCATCGTGCTGACGGCCTGCGACCCGAAACAGCAGACGACGGCAACCGACTTCCAGCTGCCGGCCGTCGACGACATCGCCATGTATCAGGTCAATCCCCGCGTCTTTGCACCCCAGAACTCGCTGCGTGCCGTGGCCGACCGCATCGACTCGATCCGCGAGCTGGGCGTCAACGTGGTGTGGGTGATGCCCATCTACCCCATCGGCATCGAGAAAGGCAAGAACTCTCCCTACTGCATCAGCGACTACACGGCCGTGGCGCCCGAGTTCGGCACCATCGACGACTTCAAGCATCTGGCCCAGGTGTGCCATGAGCACCAGATGGGCATCATCCTCGACTGGGTGGCTAACCACACGGCGTGGGACCATCCCTGGGTCGCTGAGCACCCCGACTGGTACACCCACGACGCCGAGACCGACACCATCATCCACCCGCGGCCCTGGGACTGGCTCGACGTAGCCGACCTGAACTATGACAACCGCGAGATGCGGCGCGCCATGACCGACGCCATGCTCTTCTGGGTCAAGGAGGTGGGCGTCGACGGCTTCCGCTGCGACGTGGCCGACGGTGTGCCGGCCGACTTCTGGCGCGACGCCATCCAGGAGCTGCGCCAGGCCGCCCAGCCGCGCCGCATCGTCATGCTGGCCGAGGGCAAGAACGTCGACAACTTCACCGTCGGCGGCTTCGACATGAACTACGGCTGGGACTTCAAGGACACGCTCGTCCACGTCTTCCGCGACGGCCGTCCCGCCTCCGACCTCATCAAGGCCGACAGCGCCGAGTATGCCCAGCTGCCCGCCGGCAAGGTCAAGCTGCGCTTCACCACCAACCACGACCACTCCACCGAGGTGACACCCGTCAAGGAGTTCACCAACGAGCGCGGCTCGATGGCGGCCTACGTCGCATCGGTCTTCATCCACGGCGGTGCCCTCATCTACGGTTCGCAGGAGGTGGGCTATCCCGACCCCATCAACTTCTTCCACTACGTGCCCGTCGACTGGACAGCCAACTCGCCGCTCTACGAAGAGTATGAGGAGCTCATCGACCTCTACAACGACCATCCCGCCCTGCGCAAAGGCCAGCTCACGGCCTGGCCCGCTCAGGACGTGCTCGTCTTCGAGAAGAGCGATGCCAAGGAGCGCTTCCTCGTCGTGGTCAACGTGCGCAATGCCGACGCCGTGGCCGACGTGCCCGCTGCATGGCAGGGTCTGAAGGTCGAGGACGAGATGACCGACCGCCACCTGACGCTCGCCTCGACGCTGGAGCTGAAGCCCTACGAATATCTCATCCTCTCCATAGAAGACTAATTATTGGGTTATTTCTAACCACGAATTTAGTAACCGTTAAAAATAACTCGGTATGATTAGGTTACAGACCCCACCCCCAACCCCTCCCCTTGAAGGGAGGGGAGCGGCTTCCGCCTTCCCC
>OCTW011550734.1_pt1 | contig 38952 bp, 57 predicted proteins | sample 1539671 | NCBI WGS metagenome assembly OCTW01 (sample SAMN02144230, study PRJEB22623) | gut metagenome | biome: sheep rumen | host: Ovis aries | place: New Zealand
TATGAAATAAAATCTATCAGTCCTGTTAAAGGTTTGAAAGTTCCTACCATAGGGTGGCAAATAGTACTGTGAGTAGTGTAATGGTTAAAGGACTTGCCGAACTTCAAAGCCAAATAAATAATATACCAAATAAAACAATGAAAGGTATTGAAAAGGCTATGGGAATTATCTATGACGATAGTCAACCTAGAGTACCGGTTGATACTGGTGCACTTAAAAGAAGTGGAATTGTAGAGCAGGTCGATAAAGGATACAAAATTAAATATCATAGTGAAAGCCCAAGTGGTTATAACTATGCAGTTATCCAACACGAAAACACATCATTTAATCATAAAGTTGGTCAAGCCAAATATTTAGAAGATGCTATTAAATCCAATATGGATAAGATAGAACAGGCTATTGTTGAGGAGGTAGTTAAATGATAAAGGCTTTGGAAGATTATTTTGAAACAATAATTAGCGAGTTATGTTATGGGCAAATCCCTGAAACCCCTAATAATTTAGCCAATATAAATATCTATGATAAAGGTAAGACCCCATACTTTAATGATACCAAAACACATATCCTTACACTCAATTTGTATATAAGGGACGAAAGTTATGAAAATATGCAAACTAGAAATGAAGTAGTTGGTAATAGTTTAAGTGATATATATGATATTTCAGTATCTCAATATCATATAGTTAACATAAAAAAAGTTAGTTCAGCTGAACCTACTAGAGATACAAAAAATAGATATAGTATAACTTCAACTTTTGAAGTTTTAATAGAGGAGGTATAATTATGGCACTATATAGTGGTAAAACTGGTTATATCAAAAAAGGAAACTCTACTAATGGAGTTATAATTGGACATATGTCTAGTTTCTCTTTAGAGTTATCTACTGATATAATTGAAGTAGTTGCATTTGGTAATACTTATAAAGAAAAGATACCTAGTATTATGGACTGGTCTGCAAGTGCAGAGGGTAATTGCGACTTTGAAACTGGTCATAGCCAAGATGAATTGGTTACTGCATATAATAATGGAGATTTAATCACTATTGGTCTTGGTATTACTGAAAACATTTACTTTGAGGGTACTTGTTATATTGAAAGTCTTACTATTGACAATGCTAGTGATGATAGTCCAACTATCAGTATCGAGTTTGCTGGTTCTAATGCTATTGTATTCACTAATGGAAACTAGGGGTTAGGGCATAAGGTTCTAACCCTTTTATTTTAAGGAGGTAAGAAAGATGAAAGAAGAAAAAATAGAAGTTGTCGAAGAAGATTTCATTGAAGTAGTTGGAGATGACAAGGCTGTTTATGAAGAGAAAGAAGAGGAGGTAAAATAATATGAAAGCAAGTGAAATGGTTGCAAAAGCAAAAGATATTGCTTTAAATTATAAAACCTTATATATCTATGGTTGCTTTGGTGCACCTATGAATAATAGTAATAAAGTTAGATATACCAATAATTATGATTATAATAAACAACCAAGTAGGAAAAATAAAATACTTAATGCAAGTTATGACACTTTTGGATTTGACTGCGTTAACTTACTTAAAGGTATATTATGGGGTTGGAATGGTAATGTAAATGCTACTTACGGAGGGGCTGTATATGGTTCTAACGGAGTACCTGACACAAATGCTAATGGTATGTTTAATAATTATTGTACTGGTAAAAGTTCTAACTTTTCTAATATAGTTCCAGGAGAGTTCGTATGGATGGACGGACACATTGGAGTTTATATTGGAGATGGACTTGCTGTTGAATGTACTCCTATTTGGAACGATGGAGTTCAAATAACTGCTGTTGGTAATATTGGTTCAAAGAGTGGTTATGCTACTAGAACTTGGACTAAACACGGAAAGAGTAAGTTTTTAGATTATAGTGAACCTACACCTACTCCTACACCTACTCCTACACCAACTAAATATAAAGTTGGAGATAAAGTAGTAGTTAACGGACAATTATATGGAACTGCTTATGGAGAAAACCCTGGTAAAGTAGTTAATGATATTCATACTGAAATAACTAGAGTTGCTGATGGAAAACCATATCCATATAATACAAGTGGAGATTTAGGTTGGGTAGCCGAGAGTTCCATTACACTAGATGGTGGAAAACCTAGTGAGGGATTTAAAGTTGGCGATTACGTAGTTCCAACTAAATTAGTTGATTATAGGGGTACTCATTTAATTCAATATGATGAGAAATATCAAATTATCCAAAAGGATAGTAGAGGTAATGTATTAGGTGCTGTCCGTGGCGACCAAAGACCTATATGGGCTGTATTGCCTGACGAGAATATCAAGAAAGTGGGTTAATTATGAAAAAGAAAAAAATGACAATTAAGACTATTGCAAAATATACAACCAATATCTTATGTATAATCAATGCTTTGATATTGGTTCTCGACCCTATTTGGAATATACCTTATGCTGATAAAATCTCTGCAACTATTGTTGGAGTTGTTGGTGTAATTGGTACATACCTATTAGGAAGTAAAACTGTAAATACTATAATGAAAGGAAAGGAATAATTATGAACCATACTATTGGAGATAGAGAATTAGAGTTCAATGTTAAATTAGGAACAACTGTAAAAATCAAGAAAGCATTTAATAAAAACTTTAATGATATTTTAAAATCATTAGATAAATTAGATGTAGAAGATTTAATTAAATTATTATATTGTGGTTTAAATGAAGACCAAATCACGAAGCAGGAGTTTACTGATTTATGCTATGATAATCTTGGTTTAATGGATTTATATGATATTGTTCAAATGTTCATTAAGAAGATACAATACCCTGGTTTAACTATTGAAGAAATAGATAAGAAGATAGAAGAAAAAAACAAACAAGCCCAAGCCCTTGGGATAGATATGACTTCATTGAAAGACTAATAATGGCTGGGGCTGAAGTTGGGCTAAAACCGAATGAAATATATGATATGGAATATTGGGAGTTCAATTTCTATATGAAAGGTTATCGAGAAAAATTGTATCACGATGATATAAATATTATGAAGTTAGCATATAATACCGGTATGCTATCTCGAGAAAGTAAGAAGAAACCTAAATCATTAGAACATTATCTAAATGAAATTGATAAAGCATATCACAAAGGTATGTATAAAGATGTTCCTGTCGATAAAGAAAAATCTAAATCTATTTATAAAAAGATACAAGAATTAAAGGAAAAGGAAGTGATGGATAGTGGAGAATAAAGAGATAGAGTTTACTATTAAAGCCAATACTCAACCTATCGAAAGTAGTATGTCAAAATTGATAGAAGACGTTGGAGATGGAACTAAATCAGTATCTCAATTTGCAAAAAAACTTGAGAGTATGAGTTCTATTAAACTCGATGGAATTACAAAGGCTCTTAATAATGAACTTAAAGCAAGTCAAGTTGTAGTTGCTGACATTAAAAATGAATTATCTAATCTTAATGCTAAAGCCAATGAGTTTTCGTTTCCACCAACTGAACTTCAAGAGAGTATAAAAGAAGCAAATAATGAGTTAGTTATTGCTCAAAATACAGCAAATAATTTCAGTAATGCTTTAGATACATCTAAAATATCACAAGGTATGGCTGATTTAGATACAACATTTGCTGATTATATTAGCGACTTAAATCTTGGTATTGGAGATATGCAACAATTCCAAGCACTTATTGATAATGCTACAAGAAGTGAAATGAAAGACATAACTAAACAATTAAGAGCAGGACTAAACGAAAGTGAAACTGAATTAAGTGAATTACAAATGAAACTTATTTCGGCTATTCAATTTGATGCTAGTCCACAAGCCATTGAGCATTTGCAAAATGAAGTTAAAGATGCTACAAATAGAGTTAATGAGTTTAAGAAAGCCCTTGCTACTGTTGGTAAAGAGGGTTCTAGTCAAGGTGGAATATTATCCGGTATGTTCAATTTCTTAAAAGGAAAAGTTGATAATGTTGGAGAGGGTGTATCTCAACTTGCTAATAAGTTTAAACGAATTGCTATATCTAGTGCTGTATTCAGTGCACTTGGAGTTATTAGAAGTGGTTTAAGTGATGCTGTTGGTTTGAGTGATACTGCAACTAATACATTTACTGCTATGGGTAATGTAATTGCTGGTTCTTTAATTCCAATAGTTGAAGCATTTGCTGGGGTTGTAAGAAAAGCCATTGTTTGGATAGCAGGTCTTGTTAAGTTTGTAACTGGATTTAATATGCTTCAAGCAGGTATCAACGCAACAAATAAAAATATCCAAAAGATGGGAACAAGTGCTAAAAAGAGTGGAAAGCAAGTCAAAGATGGACTTTTAAGTGGTCTTGATGAAATTACAAATATTGAACAAGACACTGGAGGAGGCTCTTCTGGAGGTGGAGGAGTTGGTGCTGATATGGGTGCTCAATTAGGTGCTCTTGATACTCTTGAGAGTATGATGGAAGAAATGAATGCACTTGACTTTAGTTGGGCTGAACCATTAAAAGCATTTTGGGAGTTCTTATGTGAGTATGGAGATATACTTGCTATTGTACTCGCTGGTGTTGTTGTAGCAATTTTGGCAGTAAATGTTGCTATGTGGGTAATGAGTGCTAACCCAATAGTTCTAATTATCGCTGCTGTCATATTAATTATTACAGCCTTAATTGCAATTATTGTTTTATGTGTTAAACACTGGGACGAGATTTGTGCAACTGTCGAAGCAGTAGCCACTGCTATTTGGAACTGGATATTGGATTTGGTTACTGCAATAGGTCAATGGTTTAAAGATTTATGGGAAGGTATAGTTAATGTATGGAACCAAGTTGTTGATTTCTTTGTTGGAATATTTACAACTGCCTGGAATGGAATTGTAGCAGTATGGAATGGTGTTGTTGCTTTCTTCAAAGCCATTTGGGATGGTATCGTATTTATATTCAATGCTGTTGTCAATTATTATAGAACAATATTTACTACTGCTTGGACTGTTATTAAGACTATATGGAGTGTAGTTGTAAATTGGTTTAAAGGAGTATGGAATGGCATTGTTAATGTATTTAGTGGAGTAGGAAACTGGTTTAAAAATATATTTACTAGTGCTTACAATGGAGTAGTAAATGTATTTAGTAAAATAACAGGGTTCTTCAAAGGAATATGGGATAGTATTAAAGAGATATTTGGTAAGGTAGGTCAAGTTATTGGAAATGCTATTACTAATACTGTCAAGAAAGCAGTTAATACTGTATTGAGTTTGGCAGTAAAAATAATTAATGGATTTATTAGTGCTATCAACCTTGCTATTAGTGTTATCAATGCTATACCTGGAGTTGATATAAAGAAATTAAATAAATTATCAGTGCCATCATTTGATGTAGGTACTGACTATGTTCCTGAAGATATGTTGGCTATGATACATAAAGGAGAAAGAATTGTACCTGCAAAATACAATGATGAAAATTGGAATAAAGAAGTTGATATGAGTGAAACCAATGCTTTACTTGAAAACTTAATTCAAGTTGTTGCTAGTAAAGATTTCTCTATTAACGGAGATGATATTGGTAGAGCAAGTGTTAATTATATAAACAATGAAAGCAGGAGAAGAGGGGAGAGTGTTATCTAATGGATAGTGTTAAATGGTATATTAAACCTACGGCAGGTGGTAGTTATGCTACAATGTTACAACCTAGCGACTTTGAAATAGAAGTTGAAGATTTAGATGCCAACTCTTATCGTGCTATCACTACTGGTAATCTAATTGATACTGTGGTATCTAAAAACTGGAGTAAATGTAAGTTTAAGTTTGAAGCACTTACAAAATCTCAAGCCACTGATTTAATTACTAAATGTAGTGCTAATCCAATATATGCTAAAATTGAGAACCCTATTTGGGCTAGTGGATTTATCGAGGCTCAATTTAGATGTAGTAAAAAATCTATAACTAAATGCAAAACTCACGATGCAAGATATGATGTATCTTTAAATCTAGTTCAAAAAAATAAGGTTAGTGGAATGTAAGGAGGTCAAGGAAGATGTTAGAGATTTATTTTGATGGTGTCTTACTTGACCCTATTAATTATATAGAATTAACTCAAAAATGGGTTATGTTTGATAAAGAGTTTAAATTAGGTTTAACACCTTGTAGAGAAATTAATTTAACTATACCAAAAGCAGTATTTAATGAAAATATACAAGATGTTAAAATAGTTTATCAAAATAATGATTATGCCTATTTAATTATAGATAAAGTATCATATGATGAAAATACTAGTATTCCAAAAGCCAAAATCACTTTAGTTGATAAAATGGTTAAAGCAAATATTAACTATGATGCTAGTTCATTGATGCCTTGCACTATTAGAGATATATTAGAAGATATTTGTAATAAGATGGGTATAGAATTAGGAAACGAACATTTTGATAATGAAGATTTACAAGTTGATTATTGGGATAGTACTATTACTGCTAGAGAATACTTATCATATATTAGTGAACTCGCTGGAGGATTTGCTCGTATTGAAAGCGATGGAAAACTTTGGTTAAGAAAGTTTGATAATCAAAACGCAACTACAATAGATAGTAATGTATGTGAACAAATAATTTTAGGTCAAAAACATAAAGTTGAAAGAGTTGTATTTGATAATGGTGTACTCAAGTTTGAAACTAGCCAAGATGGAACACTTGAAACTCTATATCTTAATCCAAGTAATGCTTATATAAATACAATAACCGAGTTTAATTCTATTGTAGATAACATAATGGGATTTGAATATTATAATTTAGACACTGGAAAAACTCTTATATTAAACAATACTTTATGTGGAGATGTATTAAGTTTAGATTATGATGGAAACAATTATCCAACTATTCAAAATACACCTGATTTAAAGTTCCTTGGTTTATGGAATGGTTCTTATCAACTTAATGTTGAAAGCCAAGAGCAACAAGAAACTAAAACTGCTGGTATAAATACTCAAGTTAAAGCAATTAAAATAAAACAAAATCGAGATGAGAATGTTCTATCTATTGCTGTTGAAGATATTAAAACTCAAAAGGAAGTAACTAATCCTGGATTTGATGAAAAAATAAATAGCAATACTACTTTAATAGAAAGTACTGCAAGAAACATAAGATTAGAAGTTAAAGAAAGTGAAGAAACATTACAAGGTAATATTGATAATCAAGGGGAAACATTAAGAGGTTTAATTAATGAAAATACTACTTTAATACAACAAATAGCCACTGCAATAATATCTACAATAAGAAGTACAGGTGGTTCTAACTTATTAAGAAATAGTGTTGGATATAGTGGGACTGACTTTTGGACATCAACTGGAAATATTGAAACTAATCAAGATGATAATATGTCTTTAAGTGGTAGTGAGTTTATTTTAACTGGTGCTAGTACTTTATCTCAACCTTATAATACTCAACCTGGAGTTAGTTATTCAGTTAGTTGTAAAATTAGACATAGGGCAGTTGGTACTGCTAATCAAGTTAAGATAGAAATAATAGGTCAAGGTGGAACTTCAAAAACTATTTTGGATACCACTGAAACATTTACTGAATGGCACGATGTCGCTATTGATGAACCATATACTGCAACTATTACTAACCCTACTATTAAGATTACTTGTACTGGAGATGATGTATTAGAAATAACTGATTTAATTATTGCAGTAGGAGATAATCAAGTATGGAGTGGATACTTTGATGAGGTATATGGTAAAGAACATAAGTTAGATAGAAATGGTTTAAGACTATCTAACCTCGCAGGTAATACTGCTAGTAAAACAACTTCTAATTCTATCCAAATGTTAATTGGGGAAGTAGTTGTCGCTGAATTATCTAAACAATTAGTTAAAAGTGATAATGCTATTATTACAAATAGTTTTACTTTAGGAAACTTACAAACTGTTGTGTTGGATAATGATAATATAATAGAATATGTTTAGGAGGAATAAAATATGGCTATAACATTAACAAAAAGTTGGCAAAATGTTGCTAAATACCAATACATCCCTGGTACTGGGTTTAAAGCAACATTTTGGTTAGATGCTAGATATACAACTCAAAGTATTCCAAATAACAATAGCCACATTGAAGTTAGATTAAGGTCAACTGTCGAGGCTGGTTCTGGAAGTGGATACAATTATGGATTTAGTGCTAGTTATTGTGCTGGTGTTTCCGGAAGTGCCAAATGGACAATAGAAAATGAAACCATTACTTCTGGTAGTGGAGATGTAGCCCATAATTCAAATGGTACTAAAACTATTAGATTAAATGCGTCTGGATATATTAATGGTATTGGTATGAGTTTTAGTATTGGGGAGGACTGTGTATTACCAACTATTCCAAGGTATGCTACTCCAACTCAAACTCTTGCTAGTAAAACTGAAACTTCTATTACAATGAACTGGAGTGCTGATGCAACTTGTGATTATATTTGGTATTCAAAAGATAATGGAAGTACTTGGACTGCTGTTGGAAGTGTAAATGCTTCTAGTGGTAGTTATACTATTCCTAACTTAACTGCTAATACAAGTTATAATATTAAAACTAGAGTAAGAAGAAAGGATAGTCAACTAACAAAAGATACTAATGCCACTACTATAAGTACACATCCTTATCCTTATGTTAGTGGATTTAATAATATTAAAATTGGAGAGCATATTCAATTTATGTTATACAACCCACTTGGTAGAAGTTGTACTTTAACATTACTTAATAGTAGTGGTACTGCTACTCAAGGAGTTATAACTACTACCACAAGTCCACAAGTTGGAATAAATATGGATACTACTTATGGAAATATATCTAGTAAGTTATATGAGAGTATTCCAACTTCAAGAAGTGGAACTTATAAAATAAAATTAGTATGTAGTGCTGTTAGTAGAGATACAACTACTAATGGAGGAACTTATAGTGTTAAAGATGATAAAACTGAAAATCCAACTTTTGATGCTAGTTATATCATAGATGTTGTTGATACATTACACACTGCAATAACTGGAGATAATACAAAGTTTATTAAAGGTCATAATACTTTAACTGGTAAAATTAAACCAATGGTTACGAAGTTTAGTGCTACACCTGATTATTATTCTATATCTAGCGATGGTCAAGAAACTCAAACTAAAACATATTCTAGTTCTAATATAAGTTTTAGTATGAATAATATTACTTCTAACCAAATTAAAGTAAATGCAGTAGATAAGCGACAATTATCTACCGAAGCAGTCAAATCATTAACTTTAATTGATTATTCAATACCAACTTTAGAAACTAGTCAAATTGCTAGGCAAGATGGTATCGGCGACCACATTATAGTTAACTTCAATGGTAAATATACTAACTGGCAAAATCTTGCTGAAAATAATGGTATCCAACGATTTAGATATAGATATAAAGAAGTTGGAACTTCTACTTGGGGCAGTTGGATAACTGTAACTGGTATTGTTAATACAAATGGAACTTGGTCATTAACTGATAAAGTTTTAGATAGTACATTTAATAATACTAAAAAATATGATATGGAAATTGAAGTTCAAGATAAACTTGAAACTATATCATTTAGTGGTATGATTATATCAACTGCTAATGCCTTTATTTGGAAAGACTTATCTAATAAATATCTTGGTATCGGTAAGAAGCCGACAAAAACTTTAGATGTCGCTGGAGATATAAATAGCGATGGAAATATAAATACTAATGGTTCTTATTATGTTAATGGGACTAAACTAATAGATTTAATTTATCCTGTCGGTGCTATTTATATTAGTGCAAATAATACTAACCCTGGAACATTATTTGGAGGAACTTGGGTACAATTAAAAAATCACTTCTTATTTGCAACTAACGCAACGAGTGGTGCAAAAGGAAAAGATGCAGTTGGAACTGATACAGGAACTTCTACAAATGGTGCTAGTGGTAATACAGGAAGTACTATTCTAACTAAAAATCAATTACCAAAACTTGAAGGTACTGCTCAATTATCTGTACCTGACGGATTTGCGTGTAGTGGTATTATAGGTGCTAATAATTGGTCGCAAACAAAACCTGATACTGCTAGTAAATCAAATAGAGCAACAATATATGGTATTAAAATTGCTTTTGGTAATAACGAAGGTCATACTCATACATTAAACTCTCATACACACACTGTTCCATATATTGAAGTTTATGTATGGCAAAGAACGGCATAGGAGGTTAATATGGGTAAGTTAGAAAAAGTTATGTATATACTTGGATTTATTGCTGTATTATTAATTTTATCTTTTATTACATTTATTGTAATTATGGCTTGGAAATTAGATAGATATGATAAATGTTATGATAATAATTTTGAATTATCATATTGTGAGAAGTACAAGGACTTTTAATATGAAGTATCAAGAAGAAATCATTTATCTTGAAAGAAAGATAGCACTTGCTGAATATTATGGTCATAAGATAAAAGCATTATATTATAAATGGAAATTAAAAAAAAAAACTTAAGAGGAGGGGTTAGATGGATAGTTTACTAAACTTAATTGCTACTATTATAGTTGCTATCATAGGGTTAATTGGTATTATCATTCAAACTAAATCCAAAGAGAAGCAAGATAGTATATCTAGTAAGATAGATGCTTTAAGAGTGGATAGTGCGAATAGTGATAAAAAGATAATAGAGAAGATAGACTTGAGTAGAATGCAATTTTTAAAGTTGTGGTTAACTACTGAACTTACAAAAGTTAGAGATGGACTATATAAACCTACCGAAGAACAAAAAAGATTATTGTTTGAAGCAAAGAAAGAATACAATAGTCTTGGTGGAGATAGTTATGTAGATGATATGTTTGACGAATGTAAGGATAAAGGATTACTCTAAAGGTAAATGAACGATTTAAAATATCGTTCTTTTTTTATCATTAAAAATAAAGTGCTCATAAAATTGACAGGAAGCAACAAAATCAAAATGTTCATTTACCTTTACACCTTTGGAAAGCCCCTAAAATCAAGGGTTCACGGAGGGAGTTAGGTAAAGGTAAATTAACGAAATCAAGTTTTTTCAAACTAATTTTTTGTTTTCATTTTTTTCCGTATTTTTCTTCATTTACTCATTTACTCATTTACCTTATATATTTTTATTAAAATTAAGATAAGATAGATTAAAAAAAAAATCAAATCAAAAAAAGTAAAAATATTTTCTTCATAAGTGTTGACAAAAAACAACAAAAGTGGTATAATATTATTGTAATCAAGAAAAGAGAAACACATATTTGAGATTAAAAAGGAGGAATGAATATGTACGATTACAATGTAGAAACACAAATAATTAGATTTGATAACAAAGAATGGGAGGTAATGAATGACTTAAAGTTCCGTGGAGAATACAATGGACAAATACCTTACCTACGAAGAAACACTAAAATAAATATTTATAAGTGGTTAAGAAAAGAATACCCTGGAGAGTATTTACTTATAAATAATAAAGGTTGGTTTGAACCATACAAGAAAGAAGTTGAAGATGGAGTAGAGTTAGTAGTACCTGATGCAGTTAGAAATGCTATGGAAAACAAAAGTTCAGTAGAACAACCTAAAGTTGAAGATAGCAAGTCTGCCGAGATATTCCAAGATAGTATTAACAAATTGGCTGATAAAATTGGAGATATGAGTAATAAAATAGAGGCTATGAATACTAATACAAAATTAGAAGATGCTCTTATCCAAGGTATCGTATCTAAAGGTAAAGAGTTAGCAACTGAAGAGTTGGAGGTAGAACTTAAAGATAGACTTGATAAGTTCATTAAAGAAACTTATGGTGCTTTACCTCAAAAGTTAACAATAGTTCATAAAGATATAGAATATGATAAGACTGGTATATTCCATAAACAATTTGATAAAGTATTAAAACTTGTAGATATGAACTTACCGGTTATGTTAACTGGTGGTGCAGGTGCAGGAAAGAACTTTATGCTTGAACAAGTTGCTAATGCTTTGGGTATGGACTTCTATTATACTTCTACCATAACTCAAGAGTATAAGTTAACAGGGTTTATTGATGGTGGTGGTAAGTATCACGAAACTGAATTCTATAAAGCATTTACTCAAGGTGGAGTATTTATGCTAGACGAAATCGATGCAAGTATTCCTGAATGTTTAGTAATACTTAATGGTGCTATCGCTAACGGATACTTTGATTTTCCAACTGGAAGAGAGATAGCAAATGAAAACTTTAGAGTTGTGTGTGCAGGAAACACTGTGGGACTTGGTGCTGATTTAGTATATACTGGTCGTAATGTGTTAGATGGTGCAACACTAGATAGATTTGTTTTAGTAGAGATAGACTATGACCCTAGAATTGAAGAGAACTTATGTCAAGATGAAGAGTTAAGAAACTTCTTATATGATGTTAGACATAGTGTTCAAGTTAACAAGATAAATCATATTATTGGTATGAGATGTTTCAAGTATGCTTATGAATTATTAGTAAATGATTTTGATAAAGAGTTTATCGTGAAATCAGTAATCTTAAAAGGTTTACAAAAAGATGATATAAATGTGTTAAAATCAAGTTTAAATAGTGGAAATGAGTGGTATCAATATGTTAAATAGTAATTATTTAGTATTCAACTCAATTAACGAATTAGTTGAGAAGTTAGACAATAGTAAAGAGTTAGGTCGTTCTACTTCTAGCGATGAAGAAAGAAGTGGAAGTTGGTGCGATACTTCAAGTTATGAAGAGGCTAGAATGTATCTAACTCAAGGTAGATTATATGATGACCTTGGTGCTGATATTGAGAAGTATCGTACTAAAGGAACTGCTAATAAAAGAAGTAATGAATTATCAGTCCAAGGGCACACTGTGGTTGTACCTTTGTATCTTCAAGGTATTCCAAATAATATGATAACTGCAAAAAGAAAAATAAATAATAAAGTTATCACAATAGTATATAGTCCTCAAGCCCCCCACTATGTTAGTAATGATGAGTTAATTGAGGGTGCTACTAAATTATTTAAGAATATTGTATCTTTGGAAAGTGAGGGTTATAGAGTTAATTTATTTGTAGTTGAGTGTAATGATAATGAATTTGGTTATGCACTAAAACTTAAAACCGACAGGGAAACACTTAATATTAAGAAATTATGTTTTCCACTTGTATCTTCAAGTTTCTTAAGAAGAATTGGTTTTAGAATTAAAGAAAGATTATATAAAGACTGGATAGGTGGAGGTTATGGTTGTGGAGTATTCAACTATGATGAAACCGATAGATTTATAAAGAAATATCTTAAAGTTAGAAATTATGAAATATGGAATTATCAAGGAAAGAAATCTCCAAGATAATTCTTTAAGGGGGTATTGACAATTAGCAATTTTAATGTTAATATCATATTATAACAATGTATAAAGGAGATGAAATTAGATGGAGAGAAATATTATTGAAGAACTTATGAATGATAAACAACTAACTCTACATCAAATCGCCAAATTGATAGATTATGATGTTGCAGTTGTTAGTAGAGTTAAAAATCGTATTCAAAAAATGAGCCATCGTATGGCATTTAAGATAAGCCAAGTTTTTGGTTATGATTTGAATGAGATTATGCAAGTTGAAAATATCGAATAAGTTGGAGGAGTTTATGAAAAGAGTTACCACTATATTGTCTAGGGTATTTCCTATGAGTAGAGCAATACCTGAAGCGACATTAGAAAATGCAAAAAACAGGGGGACTAAAGTTCATAATTGGGTTGAAGCATATTGCAAGTATTTGAAAGATGGTGGAGAAGAACCTGTTATCAATTTTGAATATCTTATCTATGCTGATGCCTTTAAAAAATGGGTTAAAGATTATGAAGTAGTACCATTACATAACGAGTTGAGATTAAGTGATAAAGAGTTGGACATAGTTGGAACATTGGATATGATATGCAAAACTAAAGATGACGAAGTTATCCTTGTAGATTTAAAAGTTACATCTCAACCAAATATTCCTTATGTAGAACTACAAACAAGTGCATACAGGTATCTTGCCGAAGTTAATCAAGTAATCGAAGCAGGAAAGCCACAGGCATTACTTCATTTATCTAAAACTGGTTATACTTATGTTAAACTTAATGATGAATTAGATAGGTTTAAACAAATAGTTGAATTAGATAAATATATAGATAGGAGGTCAAAAGATAAGAAATAGTTTGATGTCCTATTTTTAATTTGAGAGGAGGTATATTATGATTACATTATTATTGATATTTATTTGTATATTATCTACACTTGGTTTTATAGTATGTAGTGCTATCTATATAACTTGTCTAGGAATATCAAGAATATTAGAGGAGGTGCTTATCCGTGAAAAACGAAAGTCAGTTGGTATCACAAATAAAAAACTACCTAAAGAGTAAAGGGGCTTATTGTGAGAAGATATTTGGAGGTGGTTTTCAGTCGGCAGGTATTCCTGATTTAATCGTGTGCTATCGTGGTTTATTCGTGGCTATCGAGGTTAAATCTCCTACCGGTAAAGGTAGAGCAAGTGATATACAAAAACTTAAAATAAAAGCAATTAGAGATGCTGGAGGTATAGGTATAATCACTGATAATTTAGAAGAAGTTGAAAGATTATTTAATTGGATAGATAATAGCGAATATGGTTATGATGTAATGTGTTATATGTATAACGACAAATATTTTTAAAAAACTTTTAAAAAGTGTTGACAGGAAGCAACAAAAGTGATATAGTATTTATAGAAGTAAGGTAGTACGAAGTCAAGGTCTGCTAACTTATTTAGAAAGGAGGAACATTATGAAATACAAGATATGGGTATATGGAACTCCATTTAGTGGAAAGTCATATTTTGCTGATAGTTTTCCAAAGGCATTTGTAATAAATACTGATGGGAACTTGCAGTTCTATAAGAACTCTACTGGTATAGTTGTATCTACTTATCAAGAGTTTATTAGAGCACTTGAAAGTTTTGACCCAACTAAATATGATACTTTAGTATTAGATGTAGTTGACCATATATACGATATGTGTCGAGAAGAGTTTTTAAGAGCCAATGGTATTGAACACGAAAGCGATTATACTTCAAATGGTGCTAGTACTTATGGTAAAGGATGGACATTATTAAGAGAACAATTTTGGTATATGATTTCAAAGATAAGAAATATTGATGCCAACATAGTACTTATAAGCCACGATGCCGAGAAAGAAGAAAAAGGCAAATTAGGAACTACAAGAACTATTTATAGTCCTGCTACTATTCCACCGGTTATAGTTAATAAGATGTGTGGTATAATGCACTTTGTAGGACACTGCTATAAAGATGGCGATAGTTATAAAGTTTCATTTGGTGGTAATGATAATGAAAAAAGTGGTCAACGACTACCAATAGAAAAAAATATAATTGATAATAATTATGATAGTTTTATTAAAAATCTTAAAAATTAGGAGGAATTAAAATGGAAAAAGATTTAGATAAATTAATGAAAGATTTAAACAAAGTAATGAGTGAAATGGGAGATATGTTCAAAGAGTTTAAAAAAGATGTTAAGGAAGCAACAGGAAAAACACTTGAAGAAATTATGGCTATGCCAGTAGATACACCTGAAGAAAGACAAGCATTTGTTGATGAACTAATGAAAGTTAGAAAAATGATGACTGGAGAAAAGAAATGCAACTTCAAAGGTCAATACATTAAAATAACTGGTGGAGAAAGTTGTACTTCTTTCGAGGCTAGTGGAAATAGTGTAGATTTACTTCATATGTTAGCACAGGGAGTTGCTACTGTATTAGAAAGACAAAAACTTGATGAAAAAGATACTGATGAGTTTTTAAAATTATTCAGTGATGAAATTAAAGAAATGATTAAGAAAATGGAAATTATTTAGGAGGAAAGAAAAATATGAATAGTCAAGATTTAAAAGAATTAAACAATTTATTTAACCAAGTTAAAGATAAGGATGAAAGCGAGTTCAGTAATTATGTTACTATTCCTGACGGAAACTACAAAGCAGTTATAGATGACCTTGAGGTTACTGAAAGCAAGGCAGGAAAGCCAATGTTCGTGTTAAGTTATAAAATTACCGAGGGAGAGTTCAAAGACCAAATACATAAACAATTTATTATGTTATGTGGAAATGATGAAACTCAACTTTTAAGAAACTTAAATAGATATGCTACAACTGTTAAGAAGTTAGGTATTGATACTGAACAAGGTATTGAATATACATTCAGTCATTTAGGAGCAGGACTTAATAAAGAAGTTATCTTAAAGATAGAAACTTCAGTTGCTAAAAATGGTAATTCATATACTAACACTTCATTCGATTTAGTGTAATAAATTAAGAGATGGGGAGTTAGATTTCTCCATCTCTTTTAACTTTTAAAGATAGGAGTATAATATGATAGGGTTTGACTTTGAAGTATTTAAGTTCGACTGGTTAGTTGTTTTTAAAGATTTAATCAGTAATCAGTACACAATAATTAAAAATAATAAAGAAGAATTAAAAGAATATTTAGATAAAAATAAGAGTAGTTTATTTATAGGTTATAACAATGCAAATTATGATAATTATATTTTGAAGTCTATCTTATTAGGTATAGACCCTTATTATGTTTCAAGTATTATTATCAGTAAAGATAAGAGTGGTAGAATATATCGACTAGCAAATTGGAACGAGATAAACTTTTATTCCTATGATGTATCATTTGGTTTAGGTTTTACATCTCTTAAAGAAAACGAAGCATATCTTGGAATTAGTATTGATGAGTGTCCTATCAACTTTAATCTTGATAGACCACTAACGGCTAAAGAGTTTGAACAAGTTATTGAATATTGTAAGCGAGATGTAGATGCAACTTGTTTATTATTCGAGAAAACTCGAAGCGAGTTTGAAACAAAGTTATATCTTTGTAATGAGTTTGGTTTAGATAAAAGTTATCTTAATAAAGGAAATCAAAGTATTATTGAAAGAGTCCTAGGTGCTGATAGAAAGTTTAATTGCACTGATGCTAATGACCCTTTTGATTTCAGTCAGTTAAATCTAAAGATAAAGAAGTATCAAGCAGTTGTAGATTACTTTAGTCAACCTACCGATATGCAACAAGGTTTTAGTATTGAGATAGCAGGAGTTCCACATTACTTTGGAATTGGTGGAATACACGGGGCTATATCTAACTTTAGTTATATTGGTAAGTTGATGAATATAGATGTTGCTAGTTATTATCCAAGTATGATGATAGCATACGACTGGTTCGCTAGGTCAGTTCCACAGGAGAAGAAACAATTATATGCTAAGATGAAAGCCGATAGAATAGTACTTAAGAAAACTAATAAGAAATTAAGTGATGCTTATAAACTTGTATTGAATACAACTTATGGTTGCTATAAGTATCAGTATTGTAATTTACTTGACCCTCGTATGGCGAATAATATTTGTATCGCAGGTCAAGTTATGCTAGTTGATTTAATGGAGAACCTTGAGCCATATTGTAAGTTAGTTCAGTCTAATACCGATGGTATCATTATAATTCCATACGATGAAGAAAAGATAAAAGAAGTTGTTAAGGACTGGGAAGAAAGAAGCCGAGTACAAATGGAAATCAGTTATGGAGTTAAGATAGTTCAAAAAGATGTAAACAATTATGTATTTAAGAAAGACAATGGAGATATAAAATGTGTTGGAGGTTATGTTGCTCAATACAAGCCACGAGGTTTAAGAAGAACATTATCTATAATTGATAAGGCTCTAACTGAACATTTAATTAATGATGTAAGTATCGAAGATTATATTCATAACAACAATGACCCACTAGATTATCAAATTATCTCCAAGGTAGGAAAGACTTATGATAGAGTATTCTATGAAGTAGATGGAAAAGAAGTTCCAACTAACTTTGTAAATAGAGCATTTGCAGGTTTTACCCCTGGTAGATTATATAAGCAAAAGACAGGTAAGAATAAAGAGTTAGTCGCTAACCACCCTAGCAATACATTTATTTGGGATAAAGCAGTAAGTGAGTTAGACATAACAAAGATAGATAAACAATGGTATATTGATATGACTTATAAAAGACTTCAAGATTATTTAGGAGGTGGAAAATGAAACTACAAGATATGAGATTTATAAAACTTAATCGAGATAAAACACCAAAGGAAAAGTTAGATAAATCTTATGGTTATGCAACTGTCGAGTTGTTTGCTGATTTGGGGGTTTTAGTTCAAGAACCATTTGTGGTATTTGATGTTGATGATAAAGATGAGTTTCTAAAATTAAAAGAAATTATAAAAGATAAAAAGATAAAATGTAATATTATGAAGTCAACTAGAGGAGGTCATTTTTGGTTTAGAAGTTCCAAGCCTTTATCTAACAATGTTCATATCAAAACTCCACTTGGAATAACTATCGATGTAAGAAGTTATGGAAAATTATGTTATACCAAAGTGAAGCAGGAGGGACAATGGAGAGAATGGGTTGAGCCAATGTATGACTTTGAAGAGTTAGATGAGATACCTTTTTGGTTGCAACCTATAAATCACTCTTACGAATTAGTTGGACTAAAACAAGGCGAGGGTCGTAATGATAAATTGTATTCTTATATTTTAGTCTTAAGTAATTATATGACTAAAGAGAAAGTTCGAGAAACATTTTATATCATTAACGATTATATACTTGGAGATAAGTTAGATTATAAAGAGTTGGAAACTATTTTGAGAGATGAGAGTTTTGAAAACATACGACCTAACTTTTTTGACAAGTCAAGATTTATGTTTGATAAATATGCAAAATGGTTGTGTAATAATTATTCAATAATGAGAAGAGATAAGTTGTTATATGTCTATGATGATAACCACTATTCAAGTGATAACACAAAAATAGAAAGACTTGCTCTTAAGCATATACCTAACTTAAACAAGAACCAACGAAATGAAGTTTTGGAATATCTACGATTAACGGCACCTGAAATACCTGAAATTAGTTATTACTATATTATATGTAAGAATTGTATCGTTGATGTTAGGGACAGGAAGCAGTACGATTATTCTAAAGATTTCTTCATACCAACTCTTATCAATAGCACCTATGACCCTAAAATAAAGAAGTGCGAAGTTGTAGATAAGTTTATGGCTAGGGTTACTGAAAACGATAAAGAGATAGAAGATTTGATTTATGAAATGATAGGGTATTGTTTAATACCTACTTCAAAGTTCCAAAAATCATTTATTCTTTATGGAGATGGAAGTAATGGAAAATCAACTTTACTTGATGTAGTTATCTCTTTACTTGGAGATTATAATGTATCGTCATTAAGTTTTAAGGAAATCAACCATAGTTTTAAGTTAGCCGAGATAACTGATAAGTTGGCAAACATAGGAGATGATATTAGTGATGAGTATATTACTGATAGTAGTATCTTCAAGAAGTTGGTAACTGGAGAAGAAATTACAGTTGAAAAGAAGCACGAACACCCATACAAAATTAGGAATATGGCAACTTTAATATTTGCAACTAACAACCTACCAAATATGCAAGATAAGTCAAATGGTATGATAAGAAGACTTTGTATAGTTCCGTTCAATGCAACTATCACAAAGAAAGACCCTGACTTTGACCCATTTATTATTGATAAGTTAACAACTGATGAAGCCAAGAGTTATATATTAAATAAAGCACTAATTGGACTTGAGAGGGTATTCTTAAATCAAGGGTTCACAATACCTAAAAAAGTTGAAGAGATTATGGACGACTATTATAGAGAAGTTAATAATGTTATTCAATATCTTGAGGGTAAAGAAGCAGGAGATTTAATTGGTAAGACTTCTAAAGATTTATTTAATGATTATGCTTTTTGGTGCAGTAATCAAAATCAACAAGCATACAAGTTGAGAAGATTTAACACCGAGATAAGAAAGAGAACTGGACTTAAGTTAGTTCAAAAGAAAAAGAATGGAGAAGTCTTGCAAGTTTGGGTTAAAGAATAAAGTGTAAATAATTCTCTAAACCCATTGACAAAAAACAATAGAAGTGATATAATATTATTGTAAGGTAAGAAGAAAACAACCTTATAGGAGGAATATTATGAAAAAGAAAAAGTTAAGATTAAGAAAATGGGTAAAGGAAACATTATTGATAATTGCAGTTGGTATCGTGTTTGCACTAATAATGATATTTGTAATTAGTCAGTATGAAAAGGAAGCCAAGAAATGTGATGAGTATTATGGTCGTATTTGTAGCATTTACGAAGTTGACCAATATGGAAAGGGGGTTAGAAGATAATGGACTTAAGTAGAGTTAGAGAGTTATCTCTTCAAATAGAGAGATTAAATAAAGAACTTGCTAAAGAGAAAGAACTTGCACTTGAAACTTTTAGAAGTATGAGTGAAGAAGATAAAGTTTATTGTAATAACAAGATGGAACAAGATGGAATAACTATTCAGTATTTTCCAGCATCAACTTCTAAATCAGTAGATAGTGCGAAGTTAAAAGAAGATGGACTTTATGAAAAGTATTTAAAAGAAAGTCCAAAAAGCGACTTTATAAAAATATCAGTTAAACCATTATAAGAGGAGGAATGAGTATGTTTAACCAAGTGGTATTAGTCGGCGATGTAGCCGAGATATACGAAGATAGAGTTGATATTGATGTAGATGGAGAAGTTATTCCTGTACGATTAAGTGAAGAAGCAATTTCTCAATTATTATTAAATAATCAAATTGGTATTAAGGGTTATATCAAAATGAGTAATAATGGTATTCCTAATATCATTTGTAGAGAATTAACAATATTAGACAGGAGGGGAAAGAAAAATGGAAATTAAAAATATTGGAGAGTTTATGGAGATAGCCGAAAGTCTTAATTATAGATTTGCAAAAACTTATGCCAAGAAGAGCCCTCACGAATATTGTAATGCTAATGACCCTGAAACACTTGAGAAAGTTAGAGCATTAAATAGGTATATTCAAGAACACGGCGAAAAGGAAATGTTTTATAGAACCGAGTTCGATGTGTTATTCGCAGGAGAATATAAGTATTGGAGTATGGACTATTGGGCTAACACTTATATTTTAAATAGAAACTGGGATAGAAAAAATGAAGATGGTTCAATAGATAAATCAAGAACCGAAGCGAAGAAAAATATTTAAGGAGATTATATGAAAACTATAAAAGTTACTAAACCAAAAGTGGTTATGAGATTATTTTGGGAGAGCCAAGATTTAAGATATGATAGAGAAGATAGAAAGAGGTACACCAAGATAAAACGAGTTGTTAATAAAATACCGGTTGGAACATTTAAAAAGATAATTTTAAATAATAGGGGTTATGACTTTTATAGGGGGTTTTGTTATAGTCAAGAAATTAAAGAAGTATTAACCGATACTGAATATGAGATATTACAAGCAGTTATAGATAACATAAAGATAGGTTATTATTGTGGAGGGAACTATGAAGATAAAGAAGAAGAAATACATAGTAAAAAGAGAAAATGGGGAATATTGCATAGATAAACTTGTTAATAGAAATAGAGCGACAAGAGAAATAAATCAAATAACATTTTACTCTTGCCCTAATATGAAACCTAGTGGTGCAGTCAAGTTTTATGAAGATGAGAAAAAATGGCTTGAAGAAAATTGCAACGAGAAGTTAGAATGGATAGATTATGATGCCTAAACGAGGCGAGTTTAAGTATCATAAGTGTTGTATTTGCCATACCACAATGGCTTATAAACCACATAGGTTGGTATGGCAGGAATACAACCTACATAAAACAATATTTCAAAATCAACATAACTTTGACTTTTGTAATAAATGTTTTAGAAAGTTCATAAATTGGATAGATAAAAATAAGGAGGTAAAATAATATGATGGACTGGAAAGAAGTTTTTAAAGATTATCCTAAAGATATGACAATAGGTGCTTTTATTGGAATGATAGAATGCACTAGAGCACTTATCTTATTTGCTGAAAAGATGGAGAAAGATGAGTTTATTGTTACATTAAAGAAAACTCTAAAACACCTAGAGGGAGATTTGGAGGAAATGAAAAATGAGAAAGGAACTATATAAGTATCAACAGGAAGTTGTAGATAAAGCAACCGAGAGCACTGCTTTGTTTTGGGATATGGGTCTTGGTAAGACAATAACAAGTTTGGAGATATTTAATAAGTTCTATAAAGATGGAAAAGTTAACTTACTATTTGTTATGTGTCCTATCTCAATGGTAGATGAGTGGTGCAGGGAGTTTGAAAATCAAATCGGCAAGAAAGCCATTAAGTATAAAGAGTTAGTAAAGTTAAGTAAAGGTAAAATTAAAGATTATATTTTTAGTAATGATATTTATTGTGTAGTATTAAATTATGATATGGTTTGGAGAATAAATGATTATGGTTGGCTTGATGATATGAGTATGTTAATTTGTGATGAAAGCCACAGGATAAAGAACCCTAATTCAAAGATAGGTAAATATATGAAGTTCTTAAAAGTTAAAACTAAATATAAAATATGTTTGACAGGAACTCCACAAAGCCAAGGTTATATAGATTATTATAATCAGTTATATTTCTTGGATAAAATGAATATGAGTATGAGTTTCTTCAAAGATAGATATTGTATTTATGAAAATAAAGTTTTCAATGGGGTTAAGATAAAACAATTAGCAGGTTATAAAAATGTTGGAGAGTTTGAAAATCTATATTTAAACCAATGTGAGTTTTTAAAGATACAAAGAGTTTATGATGATATTATTAAATACAACAAAGTTCAAATACCTACTAGCAGTGAGTATCAAAGAGTTTTAAAAGATAAAGTAATTTATTTCGATGAGAATGGTAATGTAGTAGCAAGTAGAAGTGAGATAGATAAATATTTACACGGAGATAAAACAGGTATCGTAGAAGAACATAAATATTTAGACAACCCTGGTGCATATAGATATGGGTTGAGAATGTTATTAAACTCGACTTATAAGTTAGACTGGGTTAGAGATTTCCTTGAAGATTATGATAAGAGAATAGTTATCTTCTACAATTATAATGTTGAGTTAGATAGTTTAAGACAACTACTTGAAAAGATGGGAAGACCTTATTCAGTATATAATGGTGGAGAAAAAGATTTCACTAACTTTAAGGAAAATGAAAATGGAGTTTGCTTATGTAATTATCAAAGTGGTTCAGTAGGTATCAATGATTTAGTTATATCTAATATCTTCATAGCATATAGCCCTAGTGATAACTATATCAACTGGGAACAAAGCAAGAAGAGAATTGACAGGCAGGGTCAAGAACATACACCTATCTATTACTTCCTATCAAGTGGTATGGAAGATAGAATATATCATAGTCTTTCAGTCGGTAAGAACTTTGACGATAGAGTGTTTGTTGAAGAGATGGAGAGTGATTTAATCAAATGAGAAGTGGAGATGTAGTATGTGCTACCTATGGAGATTTTAATTGTGAGAAACGAATTGGAATATTTGTAGTACTATATAGCGAAAGCAACGACAGGAAATATAGTTATGGTCATAGTAATATCTTGGCTTGTAAAATTACAACTAACAATTTTCAAGGAGATAGTTATGTAGTTAGGTTATATCAAGGAGATGGAGGACTTACTGATGACTGCTTGGTAAATGTAAGTAAGGTTCACACTTTATCTAACGACCAATGCTATAAGAAGTTAGGACATTTAAAGAAATCTACAATGGCTAACATATATAAAGAGTTAAGAAGATTTAACTATGAAACTGAAACTCAAGTTATGGGGGAGATTTAATTTCCCTCATAATTTTCATAGAAAGTATTGACAAAAAACAATATTTATGGTATAATATTTATAGAAAGTGAAAGAGAGGTAATCGAAATGAGATATGAATTATTGATTAAAGAATATGGAAAGGATGAAGTTAAAGTTGCTGAATGTGATGACTTTAACGAAATCAAAAAGCAATTTAATGAAATAATTAAAGAGCATACTAAATATGAGGAAGTTGAAATACTTGACAATAATTTTAAATATGCTAATGGAAAAGGAATGTGTGCTTATAGTTTAAGCCTATTAAGATTTAGAGGAGATATTTAATATGAAGAAAGGTTTATATGAAAATAAGTTAGGAGTTAAAATTGAGTTATTCGAGTTTAACAAAGATGTATTTGGAAATAAGTATTGTACTTGGAGATGGTGCGACACAGGAACTTCTTACAACGTTAGAGTTGAAAGTTTTAAAAGTATGATTAAAGCAAATAATTATAAATTAGTGGAGGAGAGATAATTATGAAGAAGAAAGTTAAACCTAGTATGAAAGAAATGTTTAGAAGATATGTAGCAATACAATTTAGTGGAATGTATAATATGTTTGTTCAAGGTTATCAAGTTATGGAGTTAGCCGAGATAGATGATGTGATGGATTACTTCTATATTATGGAACATTACGCTGAATTAAAAAAGGAATACCCTGAAGTTTGGGAAGAAGCAAGAAAGATAGGAGTTGAGATGAGTGAAAAGATTTACGGTTAAGGTCAATGGAAAAGAGTTTTTCTTTGACGATGTGAAGACTGCTTTAGATTTAGTTGAAGTTACTTATTTCAGTTGTCGAGTTGTATTTGCCGAGCAGGGGTGGAGAAACGGAATGGTAATAAATACATCACTTGACTTTAGTGAGTTGTGCGATATGTATTATGATGGAGAGTAATTGCTCTCTTTTCATTTACCTTCATTTACCTTGGAAACCTTTATAGAACCTAACTAAAATAGCAAAAGGTAAATGAGTAAATAAAAAAATTGGAAGTTTTATATAACTAATTATTTTTTTACTCTTGTTTGACTTTGATTTTCTTTATTTACTTATTTACCTTTATAGATTAAACCCTTATATATAAAGAAAGTAGAGGTAAATAAAGGTAAATAAAAGGTAAATAAACCTAGGCTATTGACAAAATACAAATATAATGGTAATATTGAGATATATAGTAATCAAAATGTATAATAGGAGGAATATCGAAAAATGAAAGTATATTCAAAAAAGAATGTATTTGATTGTGCTTTAGATAGAATTAGATGGATATTTAAAGAGTTTGAGGGAAATGTAATTGTATCTATAAGTGGAGGTAAAGATAGCACTGTTGTTATGGAGTTAGCATTGATGGTTATGCGAGAACTCAAGGAAGCAGGAAAACTACCAAAAGATTACAAACTTAAAGTTATGTGGCTAGACCAAGAATGTGAATGGACTGAAACTAGGGCATACAATGAGAGAGTATTCAGTCGAGAAGAAATAGAACCTTATCATATGCAATTAGAGTTTAGACTTTCTAATAATGCGACTTTGATAGGGGATAACTATTTACACTGCTGGGATAGAAACATAGAAGATAAAGATTTATGCCAACCACGAAGCCCTAGAGCATATAATCAATTATATTTAGATAAGGTAAATAAGACAGGAGAGTATTTACCTTATAGTGATAGATTTCACGAAGTTTTTGAAAACATTTATAGTTGGATATTTGAGGGTAAGAAGTTCGCTGCTTTACAAGGACTTAAAGCAAATGAGAACATAAGAAGAAATCTCCAACTAACTTATCAAACAGGATACAAGGGAATAACTTGGAGTAGAATAGCAGGAGTAAACAAAGAGGGAGTTGTATTTAGTCCTATCTACGACTGGAACAACATAGACAACTGGGTAGCCATCGGTAAATATCACTGGGACTACAATAAAGTATATGACCTTATGTTGCAATATGGTATTTCAGTAAACAACTTAAGAGTTAGTTCACTTATACACGAAACATCAGTTGCACATAACTCAACTATCGTGCAGGAGTTAGACCCTCAATTATATGAGAGAATGACACAAAGAATGCCAGGTATCAGTACATATAGTAAGTTGATGGAAGATGCTCAAAAGGTAGAACTACCACCTAACTTTAAAGACTGGGTGGAGTATCGAGATTATCTTATAGAACATTTAATTCCTGAAGAGAACAGGCACTACTTCTATGAGATGACTGAAACAAAGTTCTATAAAGAGTATCACAATGACGATGTAGAAAGAGCAATAATTCAAAGTGTCCTAACTTGTGATATAGATAAAACAAAGTTCAAGAATATGTCAGTTGCTAAAGATTTAGCACGAAAGAAGAGAGAAAAGATGGAGATGAGAAAAGATGAAAGAAAATAAAACTAAAGAGATTATCGAGTTAATCAAAAGCAGTTCATTTACGATAGATGATATAAACGAAATCGAGAACGAACTTTATAATAAACACCCTTTGAAACATAACCCTGTATCAAGAGTGCAATTTGTAGATGTAGATAAGATAGAACCTAACGACTACAACCCTAACGCAGTAGCCAAGAATGAAATGAAGTTATTGGAAATCAGTATCGACCACGATGGATATACTCAACCAACTGTAACTATCTATGACAAAGATAAAGATAAGTATGTTATAGTAGATGGCTTTCATAGATATTATGTTATGAAAACTTCAAAACTAATCAATGAAAGAAACAACGGAAAACTACCAATAGTCGTACTAGATAAAGACATTAACGACCGAATGGCAAGTACTGTAAGACATAACAGGGCAAGAGGTAAACATAGTGTTAGTGGTATGGGTAAGATAGTTTGCGATATGATTAAGAATGGTGCTACTGATGAAGAAGTATGCAACGAGTTAGGACTAGAAACTGACGAGTTAGTAAGACTTAAATATACAAGTGGAGTAGCCAAATTATTTGAGAATGAAGAGTTCAGCAAATCAGCAAAACCTACTTATCAAATTGAAAGAGAGTACGACCCTACTCAAGATGTAATGGAGGAAACTAAAGATGGAGAATAAGAAATTAAAAGTTGTAATGATAGACCCTGAAAAACTAAAACCATATTTTAGAAACCCTCGTAATAACGATAAGACTGTCGAGGCTCTAGTCAAGATTATTCCTAGAGTTGGATTTAATGTACCTATCGTAGTAGATAAAGATATGGTAATAATTAAGGGTCATAGTAGATGGAATGCTTCAAGAATACTTGGACTTAAAGAAGTTCCTGTAATTATCAGTGAAGCAAGTGAGGAACAAAACAATAAAGATAGAATACTTGACAATGCTATTCACGAACTAACCGAATGGGACTATGAGAAATTAAAAGTAGAACTTAATCTAACAGGTATCTCTTTAGATAACTATAAGTTAAAGTGGATAAGTAAGATTATAGATACTACACCAGTTCCTGACAAAGATGACAAGGATAAAGATAAGAAAGAACCAAAGGACATAATCTTAACTATACCTTGTCCAAAGTGCAAGAAAGAAATAAGATTTAGCAAAAAGGAGTTGTTGAGTAAATGAAAATAGAGTATATAGATATAAACGAAATTAAACCATATCCAAATAACCCTCGTATCAACAGGAAGACCATAAACAAGTTAAAAGAGTTAATCAGCAGTGGAGAAGTTGTATTCAATGTTCCTATCGTAATCGATAAGAATAATGTAATAATCAAAGGACACGCAAGATGGACGGCACTTAAAGAACTTGGATATAAGATAGTGCCGGTCATTTATAGTGATAAGAGTGATGAGATAAATAATGAAGATAGACTTCAAGATAACATCATACAAGAACTATCAACTTGGAAGCAGGAAGAACTTGCTATTGAAATTAGAGATACAAATATCAACCCTAAAGATTATGATATTCAGTTCAAAGATTTAGGATACCAAGATAAGTATAATCCTGACATCACTGGAGAAGAAATCACAAAAGCAAGGGACTTATTCCTAGGTCAAGGTCAACCTAGTAAGGACTTTATAGAGTTGGTATGTCCATATTGTGGAGAAGAGTTTATGGTTGAAAGAAGCGAGGTTAAATCTTATGTATAAAATCGCCTATCGTATTATGGCTTGTTATGATAGAAAAGAAATGGTAGAGGCTGAAGTTGAGAAGTTAAAAGGGTGTGATGTAAAAGTCTTTTATGATGATAGACCACAGGAAGAAAGAAAAGGCACATACTATACTCAACTTAAGTGTATAGAAGATGCACTCGCAGGAGATTATACTCATTTAGTTTTACTTCAAGATGATATTCTTTTAGTAAATGATTTTGATAAGTGTATCAAGGAACTAATTGAGTTTAAACCTTATGACCTATGGACTTTGTTTTGTCCTCGTATTCACGAAGCGAACACCGAAGAACCTTATGGACAAATATTCCCTGCGAATACTTGGGGTCAAGGTAATATAATTGAAATAAATATGCTTAAAGATATAATGAAGTTCCGTGAAGAGAAACTACCTAACTATATTTATGACGATGGACTATATCTTATGTATTGTATCGAGAATAACTTACCTGTATATACAACTCGAGTAGCACTTCTACAACATTTATGTCCTATCGATAGTACACTTGGCTATAACAATAAAAATAAAGTAAGCAAGGTATTTCTAGGAGAAGATATTTATGATAAGGTCAACTGGAAATCAAGAGATTATAAGAAGTTTAATTTACCAACAACTGCCGACCTTGAAAAGGAGTATAAGAAGTATGGAAGAAATTAGATTTATTATGAGAACCACTGACAAGAATATATGTAATGAGTATCAAAAAGCAATACCATCTTTGGAGATAGAAGAAGATAGAACTCATAATGCGATGGACACTTTTCTAGCATCACTCGATACCATAGGAGAAAGCCCAAGTGTAAATATGGAAGATGACATTATCTTATGCAAGGACTTTGTGGAGAAAGTAAAGCAGGAAATCGAGAAAAGACCTAACGATGTAATTCAGTTCTTTTCAATGCGAGGAGATGACTTAACAATAGGGTCAAGATACATCAATGGAAGTCAGTTCAAAATGAACCAATGCTTTTATCTTCCTAAAGGTATGAGCAAGGAATTAAGAGAGTATGCAAAAAATTGGGGAAGATATGAAGAGCACCCCACTGGATATGATATACTTATGGCTGATTTCTTCAAAGAGCACAAAATTAAATATTGGAATGTGTGTCCTAATCTAGTTGACCATAAAGTTATGAAATCAAGAATTGATACTAGAAGAAGCAGTAAGAGGCAGTCATTTACATTTAAGGAGGACTAACTATGAAATATATGATACACTTAACACCAAAAAGAAAATGGTATGTAGATAAGTATTTAGTGCCCTCTATGATAGAACAAGGTATCAACAAGGAAGACATAATTTATTGGAACGATGACCAAGGGTATGGAAATCTAACAAGTTGGGTTAAGAGTTGTGAATGGTGCAACGATAACCTAGACACTTATGATGGAACTTGGCACTTACAAGATGATATTGTAATATGCCGTGATTTCAAAAAGAGATGTGATGAACTTGCCAATGGTAATGACATCATTTGTGGGTTCTTTGAGAAATCAACATTAAAACAACAACCATTTAAGTTTGGAGGTAGAAAGACCCCAAAGGAAATGTGTAATAGTTTTCAATGTATTTATATTCCTAACTATTTACTCAAGATGTTCCCTATGTGGTTTAACGATAAAGTCAATGGAACATATTATAAAGTAAACAAGAACGGCGATATAAGATGTGATGCTGTTGGAGTATATGAATGTTCCAAATTAGGTTATGCAAAATTAAACAAGAATGATGATGCTATATTTAACAGGTATCTCAAGGAAAAATACCCTACTCAATTTGTTTACAATTTAGAGAAGCCTTTAGTTCAACATATCGATTATCTACTTGGAGGAAGTTTATTATATGAAAGAAAATCAGTATATGAAACAACCAACTTCGATAAAGATATAGTAAAAGAACTCGAGGAGAAATTAAAAGATGAAGTACATAATTCATAGTTGTAATAAAAGGTTATGGTATGTAAAGGAATACCTTGTTAAATCTTTAGTAAAGCAGGGTATCAACTCAAATGATATTGTAATTTATAATGATGATAATAATGAGGGAAATCTCGCAAGTTGGATTAAATCTTGTAAATGGGTAGTAGATAACCTAGAGATAGAAGATGGTTGTTGGCATTTACAAGACGATGTATTTGTGTGTAAGAACTTCAAAGATATAACTATGGAGATAGCCAAAAATAAAATTATTTGTGGTTATGTAAATAAGTCCTCATATAAAAATCATTGTATTATAAACACTAACTATATAGCCTCACAGGAGGGAATTGTAGATAGTTTCCAATGTATCTATATTCCTAATTATATATTAAAAGATTTTATAAAGTGGTTTGAAGAAAATGTAGTTAGTGGAAAGAAGTTCCAAAAGCAGTATAAAGAAAATAAATATGACGATTATCTTTTTAAACAATTTATAAGAAATACTCAAGGAATAATCGCCATAAATCTAAACCCCTCACTTGTGGAACACATAGATTATATATTAGGTGGCTCTATTGTAAATGAGAGTAGAACAATTACAAATGTAGCACAGGAGTTCAACAATTATGATGAACTAGAAAAATTAAAAATAGAGATAGGAGGTAAGAAAGATGGCAACTAATCTAAATGGTCAACATCTTTATAAAGATGAAGAAACTAAAAGTGATTATCATAATCCAACTGTTGGTAAAGGTAGTAAAACTGATACTTATGGAAGTTGGAAGAGAGATGGAATTCTTAACGACAAATTACTTCTTATGGAGGGTTATGCAAGAGATGGTGCAACGGAGAAGCAAATCGCTGAAGCACTAGGTATATCACAAAATACACTTATCAATATGAAAAGCCAATATGGAGATGTAAGTGAAGCCTTAAGAAAAGGTAAAGAAATAGTAGATTATGCAGTAGAAAATGCACTATTAAGAAAAGCCTTAAGTGGAGATACAAGTGCTATGCTATTTTGGTTAAAGAATAGAAGACCTGATAAGTGGAGAGATTTGAAAGAAGTTAATGCTAACTTACAAGATGGATTTGTTAATCTTGATTTAAGTGGTATTGTAGCCAAGGTAAATGAGAAAAATCATTTAGAAGTTGAAGTAGAAAAGGAGAACTAATATGCTTGTAAAAGAAAGAGATTTAATATCTAATGTAGATGTAAGTTCTTTAATTAGTCCTATCTTTTATGAAGACTTAATGGATATGTTAAATTATAAACACTCTTTCTATTGGGAATATGGAGGTCGTGGTAGTTTTAAATCTAGTTTTGTAAGCATAGCAATTATTATACTTATGATGAGTGATAAAGAAGCAAATTGTATGTGCTTAAGACAAGTAGGTGGAACTCTATATACCTCTGTTTATAACCAATTAGTTTGGGCTATAAATGAACTTCAAGTATCACATCTTTGGAAGATAGGAAGATACAACATAACTTATCTACCATACGGCACGAAAATATATTTTAGTGGTTTGGATAACCCTGAAAAAATAAAATCATTTAAACCGGCAAAAGGGTATATGAAATTATCTTGGTTTGAAGAGTTCCCTCAATTCAAAGGTATGGAACAAATAAGAAATGTTTTGCAGTCATTAAGAAGAGGTAGTGATAAACCTTTTATAACTATATTTAGTGGAAACCCTGTAAGATTTAAAAATCACTGGTCAAACACTCAATTTGAAGAAGAGAAAACTAACCCTAAATCATTTTGTCATTTAAGTAATTATCAAGAAACACCAAAAGAATTACAAGTTAAGTGGTTAGGTCAAGACTGGTTAGATGATGCTGAAAGATTAAAGGAAACTCATTATGACACCTGGTTGCACGAATATATGGGAATACCAACAGGTTATGGTACAGGAGTATTCAATAATGTTAGAGATATGGATATAACTGAAGAAATGATTTCCAAGTTTGATAATATTGGTGCAGGAGTGGACTGGGGATTTGCTGAAGACCCTACAACATACACTCTATCTCATTATGATAGAAAGAAGAGGGACTTATACATCTTTGAGGAAATCTTTGCAACTGGTATGTTTAATCTCGAGTTTTATGATAAAATAAAAAGTGGTAGATATAACAATGAACTAATTGTAGCCGATAGTGAAGACCCTAAATCAATAGCCGATTTACAGCAAATGGGGCTTCGTATAACTGGTGCTAGAAAAGGTAGTGGTTCAGTTGAATATGGAATTAAACAACTCCAAGAACTTAATCACATATATATCGATAAAAGAAAATGTCCAAATGCTTATCGTGAGTTTAACAATGCTGAATATGATGTAGATAAGTTTAATAATGTTTTGCCACACTTGATAAAAGATAAAAATAACCATATAATAGATAATATAAGGTATCGTATGGAAAATGAATGGCAAGGTGCTAAATGGGGTTGGGGTGCTAGAAATATTAAAGATATGGAAAGTACTCCAAAAGTAGAAAAATTAAGTTAGGAGGTGTATGTGTGATAAGTGCCATTGAAGATAAAAAATATCGTGCTGAAAACGATGCTTATATAATTTCCCAATATCTTGAGATAATTCAAGATAAGGAAAGAGTTAAGTTAGCAAGTCAATTTGCTGAAAAGCAGGTCGAGGAAATCGAAAAAAGATTAAATGCTATGAAACAAGTAGCGAAGAAAGGAAAGAAATAAAATGGTAAAAGAAAATACTTTAAAAATATTCTTGAGTAATGGTATTACTCTAACTGTAAAAGAAAATGAGAAAATTATTATTAAAGGTGTTGGTGGAAATACTTTTAAAGACTTATATGAGTTGATAAGTGAAGCCATCAAAGATAAAACAAATGTAGAGTTTGAGGTAGAAATCGACCACGAATATAAAAGTGAAGATAAGACTCCTAAAACACTACATCAAAACATAAAGCATAGTTATTTTATACCTAGTGAAAAAATAACTTGGTTTATGATAGAAGAGAAATAAGAGGAGGAATAAAATATGAATATAAATATTACGATGGACGACATCACTGCTGAACTACTTAATACAATAATTGGGAGGGACATAAATGACCCAAAGAAGCAATTTATGAAAACTGCTGATGAGTATTTTAGAGTAGAGAATAGTGAGATAACTAATCGTAAAAAGATGATGATGCTATTTGATGAAAAAGAAAACCCTTACTTAAAACCTGATTTGTCTAAAGCAAATGAAAAAGCAAGACATAGTTATTTGCAAGAGTTGATTAATCAATGTACTAATTATCTTACAAGTAAACCAATGAAAATTGACTATAAAAATAATATTGCTGATACAATAAAAGACCAAATAGATGATGAGTTATACAAGAATAATAACTTCTTATCATTTATTCAAGACAACATAGATAATCTTCAATTATATGGAAGAACTTTCTTTAGAATAGTTAAGAATGACGATGGAGAAAATAGATTTATCATTTATGACCCTAAAGAAATGATTATGTTCTATGATGATTTTGACGAACCTGTTTTAGCGATTAGATACTATACCAAGACTGAACTAACTGATGACAACAAGGGAAAGAAATCTTTTGAGAAAGTTCAATATGCCGAAATCTATGACAAAGAGTTCAAAGAAACCTGGAGTAAATCTAAAAAAGGTCAGTGGGAAAAAGGAAATAGAGAATATGTTTATGCCAAGAAGCAAACATTTATAAATGCTGAAACTAAAGAAATTATGGCTGAAAAAGTAGAACCTATGGATAATCAAGTTTTCCCTATCATTGAATGGAAGTTTAACAAAGAGTGTGTTCCTACACTATCTAACATTAAAGACTTCATAGATTTACAAGATATAAACTTAAGTGATTTGGCTAACAATGTAGAGGATATTCAAGAAGCAATTTGGATACTAGAAAACTATAATGGTCAAAATCTTCAAGAGTTTATGGAAGACCTTAAGATAAAGAAAGCAATTAAAGTTGGTGCAGGAGGTTCGGCACATAGTGAAACTGTTCAAATACCTATCGAAGCAAGAACTAAACTTTATGAACTTTGTGATAAGAATATCTATAAGTTCGGCTTCGGTATCAACTTTAGTGATAGACAAAGTTTAGGAAATGTTACTGGAGTTGGATTAAGATGGAGTTATGCTCCACTAGAACAAAAGGCAAATGCTATTGAAAATAATGGTCAAGAACCACTTAACAACTTCTTTAATATCTTATTTAAGTTGTTAGGTATCAACTATGATAGTAATGACTTGGAGTTTGTCTTTGATAGAACTATGATAGCAAATGAACAAGAACAAACAAGTACTGTTATGAGTGCTAGTCAAGTCTTATCTCAAAAAACTATCTTATCTAACTTACCTATGGTTAAAGATGTTGATGAAGAAATCAAACAATTAGAGGAGGAAGATAGTTATGAAGAACCTGAACCTAAAGAAGAGGAAGAACCTGATAATACAGGAGAAGAGGTTGAAGAAGAAGATAAGTCTGGAGATGAAGATATTTCTAACTTACCTAATGGCACACCTGATAGACAATAGTCCTACTATAATTGATTATGCCTATGTATATGATGTTCTTTCTATTATTGATGATGAAGAAGAAAAAGTTAAATCAAAAATAAAAGAAGCATTAAAGGAAGAGCACCAAAAGAACTTTGAGATGGAAGTAGATTATACTAAACAAAATCTAAAAGAAATCGGTATCAAAAAAGATTTAAAAGGTAATTTTAAAAAGTATCAGTCAAAAAAGATAGACAAATTAGTGGATAAGAACTTTAAACGACTTGATACAAAAATTAAAAATCAAGTACTTAATATGTTAAATACAAAAGATACAACTGGAATTATTGATTTCTTAAAGAAGACTATTAAAAATGAAAAGAAATCTCAAAGTTTAGTTAATAGTTTAATGAGAGTATTTAGAACTGAAAGTACTGCTATGAGAAGTCAATATAAGTTAGATTTACAAGAGGAGTTAGAGCAGGAGGGTATTAAAGTTAAAAGAAGATGGGTACATACACTTTATAATCCTACTAATGTTATATTAGATAACTACACTCCAAGAGAAGAACATTTACTTATGAATGGTCAAATTGAAGATGATAATGGATATTTTCACGGATACAACTATGATACAAAAGCCCCTGGTATGTTTGGTATTCCTGAAGAAGATATAAATTGTCGATGCGATGTTGACTTTGTATTAGATGAATGATATACTTTAATTAGGTTGTTATGTTTTTGGAGTTCACCCCCTTTACGGAAAAGTCAAGAAAAACTTGACTTTTTTTGTGTTGACTATTGACAATGATACTTTTATATTCTATAATATAATTGATTACTATATAAGGATATATTATATAGGTTGGTTAAACTTACAACCTTAAAGAAAGGAATTGTTTTTATGGAAGATAAAGAAACAAATGCTACTACACCAGTAGTCGAAAATGCAACTGAAACTACACCGGTTGTTACTACTCCAACTCAAGTTCAAGAAACTAAAGTTGAAGATGTAGATGGTGGAAACAAAAATACCGAACAGGTAAATTATGTTAAATATCGTGTAGATAGAGCCAAGGAACAGGCACAAAAAGATATGTTAAAAGACCTTGGAGTTAAGGATTTAGAAGAAGCAAAAAGTTTAATTAGTAATGGTACTAAAGCACTTGAGGAAGTTCAAAAACTTCAAGCAAGACTTGATGCTGAAGAAAAATCTAAAGTAATTGCTAATAAAAAATCTAAAATTACAAAACTCCTAGAAAATGAAAAAGTGTTTGATGCTGATGCTCTTGTAAACTATCTTGATTTAGATAAAGTCCAATTAGATGAAAATGGAGAAGTCAAAGATAGTGAAAACATCATTAATAGTTTAAAAAAAGCAAAGCCTAATTTCTTCGGTAAGTTTGAAACTATTACTGATGGATATGTTAAGGGTCAAACTAGTACTCCAATGACTGCTGTCGAAAAACAAAAAGCAGGAGATAAAATTGGTGCTATAAATGACTACCTTAAAGTTGCATTAAATAAAAAATAATAATTTAGGGAGGAATAAAAATGAATAATGGTAATGCACTATTAACTAACACTCCTAACTTTTTAGGAATGTTATTTAATTCAAACGTTAAGAAAACACAATTCTTAACTGCTATCGGTGGTACTGATGGTGCAAATGCTGAAATTACTACTAATCCTGAGTTCCCTTTATCAGTTAATTATTCTTTAACTGACCCAAGTCAACCAGCAATTAGTGAAAATGCTTCTGTCGGTGCTATCAACCCTACATACTTTGGTTTAACTCAAGGTAAGAATGTTATTCAAATCTTTACTGAAGATGTAGTAGTATCTAATTTAAGAGAAAGAGCCACAGGAAGATTAAGTGGAATTAACACTGCTGGAGAAATGCCTGAAGAAACTAGTGAATTAGCACTTCAAGTTGCTCTACATTTAGAAAAAATGAAGAGAGATATGAACTATACTGCATTAAATGGAGTATATGATGATGCTGGTTTAACTGATAGTTCTCAAGCATTAAAGACTAGAGGTATTATCGCAGGTATCACAACTAATGTTGTAGCAAATGCTGATGTATCAACTGACGAAAAGTTTAAAGATGCTATTCTTGAACTTATTAAGAAAGTTTATGACAAAGGTATGTTTGATACTCCAACCTTAGTTGTTAACTCAACTGATAAAGTTAAATTATCAAAAACTTTCGTTCAAACTAATTTAACTCAAGTTGATGCTGATAGATTTACTGCTGGTGTTGGTGTTAATGAAATCGTTACTGACTTTGGTAAATCAGTTTATGTAATTGTTGATAATGATGTTCCAACTGGTACTATCTTGTTAGCAGACCTTGCTTATGTTAAACCTGTATTTACTAGAGATGTAGAAACTGGAGAAGTTATTTCAGTTAAGGCTGCTCCACAAAGAAATGGTAATGCAGTTAATATCTATGCTGAGTTCGGTCTTGATTATGGTGCTGAGTTTAATCATGGTAAATTAACTTATGAAGTTAGTGGAGAAACTACTGAAGACACTGATGGAGAATAGTTAAGAGAGGAGTGAGTATAGATGATAGATGTTCTAGTCAAGTCAACTGGCTTGGATAAAGAAACTATTGTTAACTTACTCCCTTTTATTTTAATTGAGATAAGAAACTATACAAACCAATACTTTTTAACTTTACATCATAATAAAGTATCTCGAATAGAAAATAAAAAAATCTATTTCGAGGGAGAAGTCCAAGTTGGAGTTGGAGATACAATAGAACTTCTTAATAGCGAAAATAACACTCTAATCTATCAAATTAAAGAAGTTGGAGATAGTTATGTTGAGGTAGAGCAGGAAGATTATATTGTAGATGAAAATGACAATGAGCATATTGTTATGATTAAATTATCATTTAAAAATGTTAATATTAAAACTATTGGTAGTATGCTGGACTATGATAATAAGTTTAAAGATATAAGTGGTATCAAATCACAAACACTTGGAGGTTATAATGTTACCTATGCAAGTGCTGAAGATGGAGATACAGCATATCCGTTAGAGTTGTATGGTGGTGTAAACTCATTGAAGAAATTGAATGATGATTATGCCGAGTATAGGAGAAAAGGTTATGTTAGGTTATGATGAATTACTAACTGAAACTTGTTCTTATGAACATTTTGTAGAAAATAATAAATACAATGAAAAAACATATGAGGAAGCAGTGGAAATCGCTTGTTTTACTTCTACCGATTTTAGTAATATATTGGGAAGTTATCAACAAGATTTGGGACTTCATAAAGTTGTATTTATTAAGAATGAGTTTGAACCTAATCCATTTGACAAGATAGATGGGTATGAAATAAAATCTATCAGTCCTGTTAAAGGTTTGAAAGTTCCTACCATAGGGTGGCAAATAGTACTGTGAGTAGTGTAATGGTTAAAGGACTTGCCGAACTTCAAAGCCAAATAAATAATATACCAAATAAAACAATGAAAGGTATTGAAAAGGCTATGGGAATTATCTATGACGATAGTCAACCTAGAGTACCGGTTGATACTGGTGCACTTAAAAGAAGTGGAATTGTAGAGCAGGTCGATAAAGGATACAAAATTAAATATCATAGTGAAAGCCCAAGTGGTTATAACTATGCAGTTATCCAACACGAAAACACATCATTTAATCATAAAGTTGGTCAAGCCAAATATTTAGAAGATGCTATTAAATCCAATATGGATAAGATAGAACAGGCTATTGTTGAGGAGGTAGTTAAATGATAAAGGCTTTGGAAGATTATTTTGAAACAATAATTAGCGAGTTATGTTATGGGCAAATCCCTGAAACCCCTAATAATTTAGCCAATATAAATATCTATGATAAAGGTAAGACCCCATACTTTAATGATACCAAAACACATATCCTTACACTCAATTTGTATATAAGGGACGAAAGTTATGAAAATATGCAAACTAGAAATGAAGTAGTTGGTAATAGTTTAAGTGATATATATGATATTTCAGTATCTCAATATCATATAGTTAACATAAAAAAAGTTAGTTCAGCTGAACCTACTAGAGATACAAAAAATAGATATAGTATAACTTCAACTTTTGAAGTTTTAATAGAGGAGGTATAATTATGGCACTATATAGTGGTAAAACTGGTTATATCAAAAAAGGAAACTCTACTAATGGAGTTATAATTGGACATATGTCTAGTTTCTCTTTAGAGTTATCTACTGATATAATTGAAGTAGTTGCATTTGGTAATACTTATAAAGAAAAGATACCTAGTATTATGGACTGGTCTGCAAGTGCAGAGGGTAATTGCGACTTTGAAACTGGTCATAGCCAAGATGAATTGGTTACTGCATATAATAATGGAGATTTAATCACTATTGGTCTTGGTATTACTGAAAACATTTACTTTGAGGGTACTTGTTATATTGAAAGTCTTACTATTGACAATGCTAGTGATGATAGTCCAACTATCAGTATCGAGTTTGCTGGTTCTAATGCTATTGTATTCACTAATGGAAACTAGGGGTTAGGGCATAAGGTTCTAACCCTTTTATTTTAAGGAGGTAAGAAAGATGAAAGAAGAAAAAATAGAAGTTGTCGAAGAAGATTTCATTGAAGTAGTTGGAGATGACAAGGCTGTTTATGAAGAGAAAGAAGAGGAGG
>OCTW011557273.1_pt1 | contig 38947 bp, 33 predicted proteins | sample 1539671 | NCBI WGS metagenome assembly OCTW01 (sample SAMN02144230, study PRJEB22623) | gut metagenome | biome: sheep rumen | host: Ovis aries | place: New Zealand
ATTGCAAATCCGCCCGAACAAATGCAAATCCACCCGAACAAAAGCAAATCCACCCGAATGGCTATGCTTACTTAGGTGCTGAGTAATTACCTTAATCAATAATGACTCTGCACACCCATTTTTCTTTTTACATTCATCGGTTTTTTTCGCTCGGCATCCATAGGGTAACGCTTGGCTTGCCCCGGACAGACCTGCCTCAGACCAGGATTTTCAACCTTCGGAACGGGACAATCTCCGAAGGGGCCATCCATTCCGCCAACTGCTCATCAGAATAGAACTGTTGCACATTACTGATATCCTTACGCATCCCTTCGGTGATAAAATGCCTAAAGGTGTCGAGCATGTCGAGTTGCGACAGTGCGGAGTTATGGGTCTGCTGCTCATACAACGTGCCGCTTACGCCTGCGTTGGAAGTTTTCCCTTGCAAGGCGCCAGTCACGCCAGAGATGTCCTCCATGAATCCCAGTTGGGTCTGCAGAAGCTCGTTGATACCCACATTGACTGCATTGGCCGACACTTGCTGCGGAAGAGCTGATCCATTACGGGTCCTCACTGGGATGACGCCATTGAACCGGGCCCATTCTTCGGCCACATCACTCAGTGAATAACCGTCGGGGATGCTTTCCTCCGGAACGAGGAGCACGCCTTTGGCAGATGAGCGCATCACCCAGTCATACAATGTGATCAGACGGTTGGTGTAACGCTGCTGGTCGATGATGTCGGCTACAAATGAGTGCACCTCTCCGTCAATAAACGGATATGCCTTGAACGTGAAAGGATGGCTTTGATGAGCATAGGGGGTGATTCCTTCGGCCAGCACATCGCCAAAAGGAGTCAGGTAATAATAATGCCACTCCTCCACGATACGCCACTGCGAGGGCATCTCGCGATCCCCGGCCGACAGCTCGTCTTTCCAGACCAACTGGCCCTGCGCGCGGTCATGACAGAGCCATCCCTGACGCCGCTCTTTGAGCCACACTTCTATCACACGGCAGGAACGGGGACTTGCCGGAAAGAAAAAGTCTTTGGGTCCTTCATTCAGCATTCCGAAATCGGAGAGCATCTGGTCTATACGCTGCTGATATCCTTCGGCTGCGTAGATGCGTTGGAGACTTAGAACCTCTGAGGGCGCATGTGCGAATTCTGCGCAGAGCATGTCAAAAGGCATGTCGTGGATCTCGCCCACACAGTCGGTGTTCCATCCCCGGCAATCACTCATGCCCGTGTCGAGGAAAAAATAATCGAGAGGCACATTGTCGGTCCAACAATCATAACGGCCGCGGCGCCAGCCGAAAGACTTGCGTTGAACGACCATCCCGGAGATCAGAAACTCCTCAAGAGCCCTGACATTCATCTCGTCGAGACAGTTGATGCTGCCGACATCATCAAGAATGGCCGCCATCTGCTTCGCCGCTTCTTTCTTGTGGCAGCGTGGCTTCAAGCCGATACCTTCCGAACGATAGAGACCGAGCACTTGCTTCACCAAGCGACGGATCAGATTGTTTTTCAGGGGTTCACTGCCATAACTCCGGATGTATTGCTCCTCTCGCATCCATTTTCCATCAACGTTTACAGGATCACCCCACTGGTCTCCATAACAATACCGCTTGCACCTGGCCCTTTCCTGACGAAAAGCAGACATGCTTTCCCAATAATTCCTTGCTGCGGATAGCAAAGAGATATTACTCCTGAAATCCATCATCTTTTTTTGGTGCAAAGATAAACAAGAATCCGTCAGACAAATGGTCATTTTAATCAATTCAAGTCTTTTTCTTTCCATTGTGACATGAAAAAAAGAAAATCACGTATCACATTGTAAGTGATAACTTTACAAACTGTCAGAAATCGTCGCTGTTGTGTTTACATTTAGGCGAATTTAACATTTATTTACTCCGAATTGCTTTTTATTTAAGTATTTTTGCATTGCAGTTAACGCTGATGGATGCAGAGCCATACTCTCACAATTAGAAACTCCTAAATTTTAACATTTTGGTACACATCGGAGAATTAATCAAACAGACCTTAAAGCAGAGGCGCAAATCGGTGGTATGGTTTGCCGGTGAGTTGTCTTGCAGCCGTACAAATGTCTACAAGATATTCTCGAAGCAATCCATTGACAGTTATGATCTATTGAGAATCTCGAAGATACTTGACTTCGACTTTTTTGAGGTTTACAGCAAGGAACTGCGGAAAAATCAATAAGAGCATATCACAAAGAGATTTCAAGCATCCATTTTCATGGATGCTTGTTTTTTTTCTCAAAAATGTTGCAGGGTCAATGATGTTTTTGTAATTTTGCGTATTGAAAACAAATTGACTGGAAATGTACTTACGAAGACTATTTTCTATCCTTCTTTTCGTATCGGCACTGGTGAGTTGCACAGAAAAGGAAGTCATCGGCGTGGATCAGGTGGAGTTCCGCGATTCCATAGTCTATCTCAACGGAAATCCCTACACAGGCATCGTGTGGGGAAACGATAGCCTTTGGCAGCTTACTGTCGAGAACGGGCAGATGACGGCCTTCACCCTCTACCACCAGAATGGAGAGACTGCCTTTTCCATGACATCGCCTGCCGACACCCTACAGGCTTTCGACGAAACAGGAGCCTCACTGCCTATCGACAGCTTCGCCGTGAGATACAAGAATCTTGCGGATGAGATTCCTGCTCTGATCAAACGCATCCACGGGGAGACCGAAGAACCATAAAACCAGAATCCAATGAAAAAAGCATTCATCATCATCTTCGTTCTGATGTTGGTCGGCGGGGGAACAGGATATTATTTCTACGACAAGGAACAAAAGCGCATCGCTGCAGAGAAAGCCACTCACGACTCGCTGCGAAAGGCTCGTGAACTCAACAACGCACGACTGGCCGCCATGGAGAAAGCACACCGTGACTCGCTGGCCGAATATGAGAAAACCCACTCTCCGGAGGTGATCAGGAGGATTGTGGAGAAAATGATTTCAGAGGAAATGATGAGCGGCCGCAACCGCATCAACGGCAGCAACTGGTCGGAGCGCATCTGCATCCTGCGTGAGCAATGCGACAACGTGCTTGCCTATAGCGACGAGAAGGCTGACTCTATCTTCCGCTCTTTCAGCTTCAAAGGGCTGATGGGGAAAGATATACACGTCTATTCCGACAGCATCACACACATCTACTACATCGCTCCCGAATCGGCCTACGCCGACGTGCTCTTTGATATCGGCAGTGAATACCCCAGCCAAAAGGTGATCTACAAGCTGGCGTTCGAAAATGAAAGATGGGTATTCGACGATTTCACATTCGAATACCCAGATGGGGATATGGTCACCGAATCCGATGAGATGAACTGGTTTCTGAAAGAATACGGAGGCTTAAGCGATGACAGTGATGACAGCGATGAAACCAAAGCCAAGGTCAAAGCCAAACCTAAAGACAAAGAGCCTTAACTATTCTTGACCACGATCACTTCTGCCTGGCGGAGAAGACGATCCTTGCGGTAGAAACCGTCACGCACGATGCGGAGCACTTTGCCATCCGCTTTCTCCTCATCGGGCTCCGTACCTACAATCTTGGCTTTTGTGGCGTCAAAATCGTCTTCGGGGAAACTCACCCTGAAAGCACCGTAATGCTCAAGCACTTCGATGAGCTTGGTCTTGGCAGTGAGCATCCTGGCGATGGCACTGGTGGATATCTTGCTCTGATCGAGGCCACGCTCATGGATGGTGGCTTCAGCCCACTCAAACGCCTCCAGCACCTGCAGGAAATCCTTGCAGATCTCGCTCACCTGATTGTCGCTCGACTGTTCCTGGGTGGAAATCCAGTTGTTGAGATGGATATTCTCGTCGTACAGCCCTTTGATCTCTTCTCTTATTTCATCAAACTTGCTCATAATACTTCCGTTTAAATAGACATCATTTGACGATCAACTGCTCGCCGATTTCCAATTGATCACTGGCCTTGCGACCATTCATCTTGGCGATATCCACATCCTTGATCTTACCCTTGTAGAGCTTTTGGGAGATCTTCCACCAAGAGTCACCTTTCTGCACGGTGTAAATCTTCTTACCGTCCTTCAGGGCCACTTTGTCTGAGGGGGCAGTGATGTCATCCTTCACCTCGCTGGCCTCAGCTGCTTTCTCCGCAGAAGGCTCGGCAGTGACCTCGGCTGTCTTCACACCTTCCTTGCTCTCCGCCTTCAGGTCGGCAGTGGCTACCGCTGGCTTCTTCTGGCCGACTGCGTTGTCTCTCATTGAGGCAATGGAGTCTTCCAGAAGCGCGATGCGCTCCTTGTCGGCTGTAGGTGAAGTGCCCTTGGTGAGAAACAGGAAAGCAAAAAGAGCGGCGGCCACCATTGCGCCAATGGCAACGGGCTTCCATACCGTCGACTTCGCTTTACTGTCCTGCTCAATCTTGTCGAGCAAGCGGAAAACTTTCAGATTGCTGCCACAATCAGGACATCTGACATCTCCCTGATGATAGTCAGGGATATCTTTGCGCCCGCATACCGGGCATCTTGTACTATCTGTCATTTCTTTCTATAAAAAATAAGGGCTAAAATGCCATTTCCAAAAATCGCCCCAAAGATACGATTTTTTTTTCATACATTGAGGTTTTTTGCAAAAAATATTTACGCTAAGTGCTTGAAATCTAATTTTTCACCTCAAAATCAGGGTTCTGAAATGACAAAGTGCGTTTCGGATCCCTGATGGTCTGCACACGTGACAAAAAAAGCAGCACCGAAGTGCTGCACGAAAATAGGAGTCCCGTATGCCCCAAACCGGAAGGACATCACAAGTATACTACGATCTAAATTCCAAATGTAAAGTATTCACAAACCGTCGACTGAGTTAATCCCAGTTGGCTTCTCCGGAGATATTCCGCACATTGAAGGACGGGTCGGAGAGGAAATCTCCACTCACCGGCATCGTCTGGATATAATCCGTGGATGTGGGTCCTGTAATACCACCAGAAATGGTGTTCGTACCCGCGAGTATCGCATACTCAGTATCAAGCAGAGTATAAACCTCAGTGATCGGTTGCTGGTATTTTTTCATAATAACAAATGATAAGTGACAATTGATGAATGAATGAATTCGAAATTCACCATATCACATGGTGACAGGAAAGCCCTCTATCAAGCCAAACGTAGGTATAAACGCCGGCCTATGCGGACTTTTACGCTCGCAAAATTAAATAATTGTATTTAATACAGCAAATATTTTTCAAGAAAAATGCACCGAATGAACAAAAATCGGGGAAAAATCCGCAAAAATTCACTTTTTCCGGCATCCCGAACCATCAAAACAATGCGTACAGATGCGGCATTTCGGCATTCCTATGCTCTCCACCAGATTGGAGATGGTGTTGAATTTCAATGTGGTGATTCCGAGTTGTCGGGCGATTTCCTTCACCATCCGCTCATACTCGGGTGTGCCGGCGGTGGCGTACAGGTCGAGGTGACGGTCGGGGGCTCCCTCAAACTGCTGGATGATACGACGTGTGATGAGCTCCAAGTCACTTTTCGAACTGGTGAAATTGATAAACGGACAGCCGTAGACGAGAGGCGGGCAGGAGATGCGGGCGTGAACTTCCTTGGCGCCATACCCGAAGAACATGCGCACATTGTCACGCAACTGGGTTCCCCTGACGATGGAATCATCACAGAACACCACCCGCTGCCCTGTCAGGATGGCTCGGTTGGGGATGAGCTTCATCTTGGCCACAAGGTCACGTCTCGACTGGTTGCCGGGAGTAAAGCTCCGGGGCCACGTCGGGGTGTATTTCAATACGCCGCGGCGATAAGGCACACCATGGCCTTCTGCATAGCCGACGGCCATGCCGACACCTGAATCGGGCACGCCGCAGACGATGTCGACTTCCGTATCGTCGTCCTTTCCCATCAGAAAACCGTTGTGCTCTCTCATGGCTTCCACATTGATGCCATTATAGGCACTGGTGGGGAAACCGTAATATACCCAGAGGAACGAACAGATCTGCTCTTCTTGCTCGGGCTGCTTCAGCACCTCATATCCTTCAGCTCTGAGCTTCACGATCTCACCGGGACCAAGGTCATGCACTGGATCATAGTCGAGATTGGGGAAACTGGACGTCTCACTGGTTGCAGCATACGCCCCGTCTTTCTTGCCGATGGCGATGGGTGTCCGTCCATACTTGTCGCGGGCGGCGATAATGCCATCCTCGGTGAGGATAAGCATCGAACATGAGCCGTCGACTTGATCGTATACTTTCTGGATACCCTCCAGGAACGTCGACCCCATATTGATGAGCAGGGCCACAAGCTCTGTCTGATTGATCTTGTTGGCTGACATCTCGCTGAAGTGCATCTTCTGAGCAAGCAACTGATCGGCGATCTCACGCTGATTGTTGATCTTCGCCACAGTGACGACAGCATAACGGCCAAGATGAGAGTTGACGATAATAGGCTGTGGATCGGTGTCGCTGATCACGCCGATGCCCTGATTGCCATGAAACTGGTCGAGTTCGTCCTCAAACTTGGAGCGGAAATAATCTCTTTCAAGACTATGGATGCTACGGCTGAAACCTCTCTCAGGGTCAAAAGTCGCCATACCTGCACGGCGTGTGCCGAGGTGTGAGTTGTAGTCTGTACCATAAAACAAGTCGTTGACGCAATCGACAGTCGAGATTGTACCGAAAAAACCTCCCATAGTGTGAATGAAAAATACTTTGTACCTTAAAAATGCTGTATTGTGGTTGCAAAGTTAGCACATTACAACCGCAAAACAAAACGAAGAGACATTTTTTTTTGCCTTTTTCCTCCATTTCATAACTCAAATCAAGCGGGCCGCTCCTTGGCTTATCCGTTGGCGGATGGTAGAAGATGAGCCATTTCGAGCACCTCGGTGAGCAAGAAAGCCCGATGGCAGTCGAGACAGGCGAGATGCTCGTTCACCCAAGGGGTGTTGCCAAGCTTCTGCGTATGGCCGAAAATCTGGTAAATCCCCGGGAGGGGGACTTCTTTGGACATCTCGGAATAGTCGGCCCAGAGCGGTCCGCCCACAAGGGCTCCCCCACCCCGGCACCATCCGATATCAGCCAGTGCGATGATTCCTTCTGGGGTATCCAGCAGTGCGTTGAGAGATTCCGCAGTGGGCTCCCCGACGAGCGACTCATACTTATGCAACCACCCTGAAGCCACTCCCGCATGGGTAAGCAAGCAATGGACGCCTCCGCATTCGGCTTCAAAAGCAAGCGTGAAAAGGTCTTTGTTGGCTTCCATCATCTCATAGATCTGGGGCCGCATCATACTGTTGTAACGGGTGCCTCCGGCCATCCGCCTGAAGGGCGTCGACTTGTAGTGCATGTCGTGGTTGCCGATGAGCAAAGTCGTGGTGGAACGGTGGCTCCTGGCGAAATCCACAATCTCCTTCATCACATCGAATGCCTCCTCGGGAAAGATGCCCTCGTGGGGATAAGGGTCGACATAGTCTCCTAAAAACACCACGTGGGCATACGGCGTGTCGTTCACCGCATCACGCCAGAAACCACGTCCATGGACATCGGGGATGATCAAAAGGTCGTTTTCTCGATTAAAATTCATCATGTCTGTCACTTTTTTTCTTCAAAAGCACACTATCTGCGTGCAAACTTAATAAAAAATATCAATTTTTTTTGCCAAACAGAGGGCATTTCACGAAAAATTCGTAAATTTGGCACGTTGCGGCCTTCCTGTCTATGCTGATAGAATCGGGAAAAGCATGCAATCTACCACCATCCAACAACTTTTTTAATCTTTACAGCGATGAATGATTTTGAAGAGATCCTGAAAAAAATGAAAGAGGGCCTTGGCCAAATGGCTGAAGACGCCCAGAAAAAGTACAATGACCTCGTGGAATATCTCGACACCCATGACGCAGAACAGATCAAGGGCGATTTCAAGAAAATGGCTGGAGAAGCTGCCTCATCGGCCAAGGAGGAGATCAATGAGATGGACGTGAAAGAGAAGCTCAGCGACATGCGCGAGTCTGTGGAAGAAGGCATCGGCAAAGCCAAGGACAAGATCGAGGAGATGAAGAAAGACTATGAGGCGGGAAAATACGACGAGAAAATCGACGAAGCCCGCAAGAACCTGGAGGAAGGCCTCGACAAAGCCAAGGAGATGATGGGCTGCGGACTTGAGACCGTGCAGAAGCAGTGGGAAGAACTAAGGAAGCGTTTCAACATCTAATACCGACAAGCCCATGAGGAAAGCGTTATTCCTATTGAGCTGCTTCGTAGCAGCAGTGTTCCTGCAAGGTTGCGGGAGTCCCGACTCGCCGAGAGACGTGGCCGAGAAATCCCTCGGTTACCTGAAAGACAAGCAATTCGACAAATATGTCGATCTGTTGTATTTCGAAGAGGAAATCAATGGCGACAAGGACCTGCTCAAAGAGAAAAAGGAGTCGATGCAGGAACTGATGCAGAACAAATACAACATGTCGGTGCAGGAAAGGGGCGCCATCAAGGAGTTCAAGTTCCTCAACGAAGAGGTTCAAGACAGCACTGCCGTGGTGAAGATGGAGGTGTCTTTCTCCTCCGGAAAAGTCGACACACAAAAGGTGCGGCTGAAAAAACTTCCCAATGGCAACTGGAAAGTCGATCCCAAAGGAAAATAAGCCGGAATCCCTACCGCCAGACTACGCTCATGACGAGCATACAGCCAAATCCCCCTTGGTGCCACAAGCCCACGGGGGATTTGCGGTCTCAGAAGGGTAACAGGTTGTCGCCTTCCACATCGCAGTGGGTGAAGCCCATTTGCTGTGATTTCTCCTCGGAAAGCACGAAATAGGCGGCATCTCCCTCTGCACATACCTCATTGTGGGCGTTCTCCACCGTCACGTGAATGGTCACCACATTGCGGCGACGGTCCTGGATGCGGGCCCTGACCGTGATCTGCACCTCATCACTGTTGAGGGCTTTGTGGAAACTGACGTTGAGACGGGCCGTCATGCCGGCGGCCTGCAACTTGCGCATCACCACCCATCCGGCGGCCTCGTCGATCAGCGTGCTGATGATACCGCCATGCAACACGCCTACCCATCCTTGGAAATGCTCCTGAGGTCTCCAGAAACAGAGCACGTCGTCTCCATCCTCAAAGAACTCCATGTGAAGGCCGATTGGATTTTCCGGAGCACAACCGAAACAGTCATACCCTTCTTTGTGCAGCCATGGATTCTTAATTCTTCTCATAATTATTATTCATGTTTCGCATTCGCTCAACTTCATTGTAGTTAATAAGTCAAAGAAGTTATAGCTTCACTCGCCCTGAGGGCAAAAGTTAACCCATTACCTTGTTGTTAGTGTACCACACTGCATATTCCTTAAACACCTTAAGCTCCTTAAACTCCCTAAACTCCTTAAACTCCTTAAACTCCTTAACCACTTCAGAAAGTTGAATTATTATAGGTTGATTGTTATTCCACGTCGGCATGAGCATCAGATGGGCGGGACGGCCTTGCCTCAGCACAGGCGCTTGATGGCGAAGGCTGAAGAGCCGTGCTTCAGAACGAGAACTCGAATGTGAGACGTACCCCGTGACGTTTCACACCGGGTAGTCCTGTATAGCTGAGCCTCCTGACATATTCCACCTGAAAGAACTTGAAGATGTTGTGCACTCCAGCATGAAACTCCCAGTAGGGCTCGTTGCTCCGCATGAGGCGGGTGTCGGCTGGAAACTGAAACAGGAAGTCGGAGTCAGCGTTGCCGGCGAGGAAAGGATTGTTCTTGTCGGTGAGACGCCCCATCATGCCCTTCACACCGATCACCTCACGCCACTTCAATCGCTGGAGGAGGGGGATGCGGTTGAATAGCTTGCCGTTGATGTCCCAGTTGATGTCAATGGAGGCATACCTGTCGTTGAGGAACTCCATGTTGTTCATCAGCGAGAATGTGCCTTCCTCAAGGATGTATGAGAGGTTGGCGGCTGGCATGATGAGCAAGGGGAACGGCACTTTGTTCCACTGAGCCCCTGCCTTGAGGCGGATGTCGAACTTACCCCAACTGTTGAGCCAGAAACGCTTGTAGATGCCCACCTCCGTGAAATTATACTTATACTGTCCGCCGAGCAGACCATCGAAACCCATCGTGTGAGAGATGGAGTATTCCGGCGCATCGAAATTGATGGGCACACGGTGCTGTTTGGTGTTGACGTAAGTCCTTCCTGGACAGTAGATGAGACTGAGCGTCATCTCCGTGGTGCGCAACTTATGCACGGGCGATCCATCCGACAACCGGTTGAAGGCAAGCTCTCCGGTGGGCTCGTTGCTTTCCACCTTGGCGTCGAAGATGGTACGGAAACCTCCTTCGGTCTCCCAGTCATATTTCAACTCCTGACGGCGGTAGAAATACATCTGGTCTACTTTCTTCCACCTGAAGGCCGTGAAGACGTTGTCCTTGTCGGTATAGAGAAACTTGTCTGAAGGCGACATCACGTCATAGGCACTGGTGAACGACACTGACTTGATGGGAAATTCCGCAGGCAGATAGTTCTTCTTGTTGAATGAGTAGGTGAACTGCGTGCTGTAATAGTGCTTCTTCGTGTCCTTGCCGTAGGCATAGTATCCTTTCCAGAAGAGGTGGGGATGGAGGGCTGCAGTGGTCTGGCCGCTCAAACGGAAGCGGAGCCCGTCGACGAAGTTCTGCGAAACGAGGGTGTTGATCGGACCGATGTCAAACTTGCTGCGCTTTCCAGGACCGGCGAGTTCGATGTGGTTCTCAATAAGGGCTTTGGCACCGAAGAGGATATACTTGAATCCCTTGATCTGCTTCATGCTCTCGATGAAGTGGTCCATCGACGACTCGCTCTTCGAGAGTTCCACCTCCCTGTTCTCGTTCCAGAAGGCTTCGTCGCGCATCCTCGCCGAAGCATCCACCGTCGTGGCGGCCTTTCCCTTGAACAATTTCTTGGGCAAGGGGTCGAAAGCATAGTCGTGCTGGTAAGTCGACCGGATCACGACGGCCTTGCTGAGGAGTTTCGACACCATCATCTCCACGATCATGTTGTCGGTGCTAAGCACCCATTCCCCATTGTCGAGCTGGGTGTATTCCTGCTCGATCTTGAGATTCTCCACGAAGTTCACTTCACTGCGCTTGGGGATGGTCAGGTTGCATCGCTTCACGTGCAACGAGGAGTCGGCCAGGATATACAATTCGCCCCGGAACCCGAAGTCCTGCTGGTTGTTGGGCGTGAACTGCAGATGATAGCACTGGTCGCGCCCGACATAGACGGTGTCCTCGATGTAGAAGCGGTAGAAGGCCACGGCATCTTTTCCGATAGGACTGGTGAAGGGGTATTGCAGAAGCCTCACCTGGTCATCATAGATATCGACATCGGTGAAGATATCCTTGAGCAGGGTGTTGAGGATATTGCCGGTCTCGATCAGTTGGTTGACTCCTTTGCTGCGCTGCCCGAGCACGATATCCTTCTCGGCTTTCGGTGATTTCCGGTAGACATGCTGCGTGACGGTCTCATCGATCGACAGGGGCAGGATGAGTTTGTTGTTGAATGGGCACAGCTCGACTTGATCAAGCATCCACTGCTGTTTTTTCTGCTGCACGGCCTCCAGCTCATCTGGAGTCACATCGTTGACGGCGAGGGTGATCTTCTGATATTTGTCGTATTTATAGTAGTCGTGATTGCTCAGGTCGGTGCGCTTCTTGGCCTCCACCACCCTTCGCATGAGTTCCACGGCGGGGTTGTCCTTGCGGCTGTATTTGCTTTTCCGCTTCGACTTCACCACCACCTCCTCCAGTTTCTTGGTGTCTGAACGGAGTTCTATGGTGAGGAACGAAGGGGTGCTCTCCTTGATGGTGATGTTCTGGGTCTTGTAGCCCACGGCTTTCACGGTCAGGGTCCAACCATTGTGGCGCTCGATGGAGAACCGACCGTCCTCCATTCCCGCCACGGCCACATGATGACCCTTGTAGATGAGGCTGGCGAAGGGGATGGAGTCGCCCGTCTCACGGTCGACGACGACTCCTGCCAGTTGCGCATGTGCCGGGATGGCTGTCATCAAGAGAAGCAACAGCGGCAAAAGGGATTTGAACGACAAGCGCATACCTTATTAATTACAGATAAAATTTTAGAATGTGGTGCGGATCGTAAACCTGAAGCCCCATTTGTTGGCCGTGGGCAGGTCGAGGTAAGCAAACCGTCTCACATATTCAACGTGTAATAGTTTGAAAATATTATGTATTCCAAAAGAAGCTTCCCAATAAGGGCGCTTGCCATCCATGATGTAGCATCCCTCGGGGAAGAGCATCAGCACCTCACTATTCTGGTTTTCCGCCAGGTAGGGGTTGTTCTTATCAGTTAGCCGCCCCCATAGGCATTTCACGCCGATCCACTCTCTCCACTTCAGCCGGCGGAGCAATGGGATGCGGTTGAAGATCTTGCCGTTGAGGTCCCAGTCGATCATCAGCGAGGCATAACGGTCGTTCAGAAACTCCATGTTGTTGATCAGGTTGAACGTCTGGTCTTCCAGGATGTAGCCGAGGTTGGCCACTGGCATGATCAGCAGGGGATAGGGCACCTTGTTCCACTGTGCGCCAAACTTGAGGCGGACATCTATTTTACCCCAGCTCATGGGCATCCACATGCGTTTGTAGAACTCACCCTCGGTGAAGTTGTAGGCGTATTTTCCTCCCAGCAGTCCCTTGAAGCCCATCGTATGCTGCAACCTGAAGACGGGGGCGTCGAGGTTGAGTGGCCAACGATGCTGCTTGGTGTTGATGAAGGTCTCGCCTGGCGCATAGCGCACTCCGGCGGTGGCTTCCGTATAGCGGAGCGACTGGAGCTTCTGATGGTCGGAGAGCCGCTCGAAGGTGATATTTCCGATGGGTTCCACCCGCTCGGTCTTGGCCTCGGCAAACAGTTTCAGTCCCCATTCCTGCTCATAGTCGAAAGAGATGGCCTGTCGGTTGTAGAGATACATCTTGTCAATCTCTGTCACCTTGAACGACGTGAACATATTGTCCTTGTCGGTCTGGATGAACTTATCGGAGGGCAACGCCACGTCGCGCATCGACTGGATGGTGATGGCTTGCTTCGGAAATTCCCTGGGCAGGTATCCGGGCTTGTTGAGGGCATAGATGACTTCTGCGTCATAGTAGTTCTGCTTCGACACCATTCCCCTCGCCACATATCCTTTCAGGAAGAGGTGGGGGTTGAAGTTGGCCGTCGTCTGCCCACTGGCTCTCAGTCGCCATTTATCATAGAAGTTCTGCGAGATGATGGTGTTCACCGGACCGATGTCCACCTTGCTGGGATGGTCTTTTGAACCGGTGTCCACGAAATTCTCGATCAGGGCTTTTAATCCGAAGATGATATATTTGAAGCCTTTCAGCTGTTCAATATGCTTGATCAGGTTGTCGATGGAGTTCTCACTCTCCGTGAGCTCCACCTGACGGTATTGCTGCCAGAAATCATCGTCGCGCATGTCGGCGTAAGCATCCCTGAGCACGGATTTCTTTCCACGCAAAAGGGGCTTGGCGATCTCATTGAAGTCGAAATCAGTGCGACGGGTTGTCCTGATGACGATGAATTTGGAGAAGAATTTCACCACTTTCAGCTCGGCGATCATATCGTCGACACTGAGCACCCACTCACCGTTGTCGAGCTTGGTGAATTCTTGTATGCACTTGAGATTCTCCACCCAGTTGACGTCGCTGGTCTTGGGGATGGTGAGCTCGCATCTCCTCACCTGATAAGAGGAGTCGGCCATCACATAGAGCTGGCCGCGGAAGCCGAAGTCCTGCTGGTTGTTGGGCGTGAAGTCGAGCAGGAAGCACTTGTCTTGCTCCACGTAGAGCGTGTCGGTGATATAGAACCGGTAAAACTGGATGGCCTCCTTGCCCAGCGGACTGGGAAAGGGGTATTGGAACAACCTCACCTGGTCTTCGTAGATATCGATGTCGGTGAACACGTCATTCAGCACTGAGTTCAGGATATCTCCTGTCTGGAAGAGGTCGTTCACTCCTGTGGAGGTCTGGCCCTTGATGATGCTTTTCTCACTATGCGGACTCTTTCGGTAGAGTTTCTGTGTGACGGTCTCTTCCACCGAGACGGGCAGGATCAGTTTCTCGTTATACTGGCACAACTCCACTTGGTTGAGCAGCCATGAATGCTTTTTGAAGATCTTCCCCTCCATATCCTCCGGCGAGAGGTCGTTCACGCCCAGCGTGATCTTCTGGTAGTTGTTATACTGGTAGTAATCGTGTGTCTTCAGATCGGTGAGTTTCTTCGAAGCGATCACCTTCCGCATGAGCTCCACGGCGGGATTGTTTTTCCTGCTGTATTTCGACGAGCGTTTCTTCTTGATCATGACCTCGTCAAGCCGCTTGGTGTCTGATTTCAACTTCACCACCAAGTGCTGGGGGGTCGAGGAGGTGATGTTGATCACCTGGGGGACATATCCCACCGAACTGATGGTCAGCTTCCAGCCATTATGACGCTCTATGGTGAATTTGCCCTCGCCATCGCTTGAGACGGCCATTTTGTTGCCTCGGTAAATTGCGCTGGCATAAGGTATCGGACCGCCATCGGCTGCATCTATGATTTCTCCCGTGATTTGGGCTCTCGCCCCAACCACAAGCATGATTGTGACTAAAACAAATAGAAAACGTTTCAAAGTTACATCCTGAATTTAAGGCTGCAAAGTTACGCATTTGCCATGAGAAAATGCGATGCAAGCCTTATTTTACCTGTTTTTTTTTATTTTTTTATCACAAAAAAAGCCGATTGTCGGATAAAAGGATTATTTTTGCAACTCGTTATGAGACGACCTCCCTTTTTACCCACATTGATCGGGACTGGGTTCGGAGCCGGCTTCTGGCCCTGGGGACCTGGCACTGCCGGGGCTGTTCTGGCCACCGGGGTCTGGTATGCGATGCATGCATGCCTCACACCCATGACGCTGGTGCTGACGACAGCCTTGCTGATTGTGGTATTCACCCTCCTGGGCACATGGGCCACGGCCAGACTGATGCCTTTCTGGGGTGAGGATCCCAAGCGGGTCGTCGTCGACGAGATGGTCGGCGTGTGGATACCTCTCCTCATAGCCGACGACTGGTGGACCATGCTGCTGGCCTTGCTGCTGTTTCGCTTTTTCGACATCCTCAAGCCATGGGGCATACGACGGCTCGACGAGCGGCATGGGGCTTTCTGGGTCATGGCCGACGACTTGGCGGCGGGTGCCTACTCACTCGTCGTCCTGGGATTGGTGAGAGTCTTTCAACTATCTTTGGCCGGCTGATCATGAGGAAGGTGAAAGAGGAGGTGGTGAGATTCACCAAGGCTCAGGCTTCTGCCATCATCGCCACGGCGATGGACTTCATCGTCTCGCTGTTTCTGTATGAGGTCTGTGGACTCAACTACGTTCTGTCTACCTTCATCGGTGCCATATCCGGCGGCATCGTCAATTGCGTGGTCAACTACCGGTGGGTCTTCGGATCCGACGGACAGCAAAAACGTTATGTGGCGCTGAAATACCTGATTGTTTGGACGGGCAGCATCTTGCTCAATACACTGGGCACTTATCTGCTCACCGAACTTACTGGCACCTTTTTCATCTGGTCGAAAGTTGTTGCCAGCGTGGCCGTGGCGTTCCTGTGGAACTATCAGATGCAGCGCTTGTTCGTCTACCGCAACCGGCATATTTCCGGTGAATAGAAACTATTTTAAGAATCATGGATTATCGCACTTTTATACAGAAAATCATCTACCGCATCATCACGCCTGCTATCCGGGTCATGATACGCATCGGACTGACTCCCAACATCATAACAGCTCTCGGCTTCGTCGGCAACGTGGCTGCCACCTGCATGTTCATACACGCCGCCCTGCTCCTCGGAGAGGGGCACCAGAACAGTGCTTTCAGCTGGATCGCATGGGGAGGGGCTGTCATCATCTTCGCTGGATTGTTCGACATGATCGACGGACGCATGGCGCGCATCGGCAACATGTCGTCTTCATTCGGCGCGCTGTGGGACTCCACACTCGACCGCTACAGCGAGATGGTGTCGCTCTTCGGCATTTTCATGGTGTTCGAGAAGGCGGGATGGCTTTGGACGGGCATCATCACTTTCCTGGCACTCATGGGCTCGGTCATGGTAAGCTACGTGAGGGCTCGTGCCGAGGGACTGCAGATTGAATGCAAGGTGGGACTGATGCAACGGCCTGAACGGGTGGTGGTGACTGCCGTCGTCGCCATCATTGCCGGTATCACCGGCAACCTCTGGTGGCTGGCGGGGGGAATGATCCTGATCGCCGTACTGGCCAACATCACGGCATTGTGGCGATTACTGCATTGTTATCAAGTCCTTAAAAGAAAAGATGCTGGAAAATAAGACAACGTTCAGCGGGAAACCGACTGTCAAGGAAACGATATGGGTGACCGCACTCACCGCCCTTTTTCTGCTCCTGCAATGGCTGGTTGTGGGACTGACACCTCTGCACGTGGCCTTAGTCGGACTGTTTCTCATCCTCTTTTTTTCCTGCAGCACCACACGGCAACTGGCCATGGCACTGCTGCCCTTCGTCATTTTCGCCATCAGCTACGACTGGATGCGGATCTATCCCAACTATCGGATCAACCCCATCGACACCCGTGACCTTTACGATGCCGAACTGGGACTTTTCGGGGTGATGTCGGAGGGCAAGAAGGTCATTCCCGGTGAGTTTTTCAACAACCACAACCATCCCCTGGCCGACCTCATGGCTGGGTTCTTCTACCTCTGCTGGGTCCCGGTGCCGATCGCCTTCGCTTTGTGGCTGTTTCTCAAACGACAGCGCGAGGCGTGCTTGCATTTCTCTTTGGTGTTTCTGTTCGTCAACCTGATCGGATTCTGCGGCTATTACATTCATCCCGCCGCTCCTCCTTGGTATGTCATCCAGCATGGTTTCACGCCGGATATCAGCACTCCTGGCGACGTGGCCGGACTCTGCCGCTTCGATGCTTTGGTGGGATGCCCGGTTTTCGCCAGTATCTACACGAAGAATGCCAACATCTTCGCAGCGGTTCCCTCGCTGCACGCTGCCTACATGTTCATCGCCACAATCTATGCCGTGAGAAGCCGTCAACCGAGATGGCTCATCACACTTTTCTCATTCATCACCCTGGGCATCTGGTGCACGGCGGTCTATTCTTGTCACCACTACATCATCGATGTGCTCCTGGGCATTGCCACGGCATTGGTGGGCATCATCATCTTCGAGTGCCTGCTGATGCGACTGCCCGCCTTCAAGCGATTCATCAACCGCTATGTGAGGTATGTCAGCATGGTAGCCGTACTTCTGCTGGCGGTTCAAGTCTCACAGGCGCAGACCACTGTGACGGCAGAAGCGCAGATGACCACTTCCTCGGGCGACCACACTCCTCTGTGGCTCAATGCCAACAAATATGGTTTGAGTTCTCTCGAGACGACCAACGGATACTTCCGTGCCACTCTCACCCACTCCATGGACAACGACTCACTCAAGAAGTTTGCTTTCGCTTACGGGGCCGACGTCGCCGTCACGAGCCACTTCACCAGCCGACTCGTGGTGCAACAAGTCTATGCCGAGGCGCGGTGGCTGAAGGGGGTGCTCACCATAGGAGCGAAACAGCAACCGCTCGAACTGCGTGACCAACAACTGAGCTCGGGCTCGCAGACCATTGGTGTCAATGCGAGGCCTATCCCGTCGGTAAGGCTGTCGCTGCCCGATTACTGGACGGTGCCTTATACCCGGGGCGTGGTGGCCATCAAAGGTTTCATCGCCTACGGCCGGCAGACCGACGACCGGTGGCAGGAGGATTTCACCGGCAGAGCGTCCAAATACACCGACAACACCATGATCCATACCAAGGCGGGGTATCTCCGCATTGGCAAGGAGGACAAACCTTTCACCGCAGAACTGGGCTTGGAGGTGGGGTGCCAGTATGGAGGCACGGCGCATGTGTTCAACAATGGCAACGAGGTGACTTACCAAAACCAGGGCGGCCTCAAGGGGATGTGGCAGGCGTTCATCCCCAGTGGAGGCGATCAGGGTGAAGGCGACTACAAGAACAAGGGGGGCAACCATGTAGGCAGTTTCTTGCTTCGGCTCAACTACGATCGTCCCGACTACCGCATCGGACTCTATGCCGACCATTTCTTTGAGGACATATCACAGATGTTCTTCCTCGATTACGATGGATATGGTAAGGGGGAGAACTACAACAAATGGGAAGACAAGCACTGGTTTGTCTACGACTGCAAGGATATCATGATCGGCGCCGACTTACACCTGAAAAAAGCACATGTGGTGGATGCCATCGTCTGTGAGTATGTCTACAGCAAGCACCAGAGCGGACCGGTATACCACGACCGCACACCGTCTGTCTCCGACCATATCGCTGGCATCGACAACTATTACAACCATTATATACACACGGGATGGCAGCACTGGGGACAAGTCATCGGCAACCCGCTCTACCGGTCGCCGCTTTACAACGACAACGGAGAAATCAAAGTGGCCGACAACCGTTTCGTGGCCTGGCATATCGGTTTCGGCGGTGCTCCTGCCAAAGGTCTGCGCTACCGCATCCTGGCCACTTGGCAACAAGGGTTAGGCACCTACGAGAATCCTTTCCTTGCCCCGGCATACAACAGGAGCTTGCTGGTGGAAGCATCTTATGCACCACCCACACTGAAAGGATGGATGGCAAAAGCCGCTTTGGGGGTTGACCACGGTGAGATTCTCGGCAACAACACTGGCTTTCAACTCACCGTGGCTAAGCGCATCTGCCTGAAATAAAAGATCCAATCCCCTAAAGTCCCTAAATCCCCTAAATCCCTTAAAGTCCTTAAATCCCCTAAATCCCTTAAATCCCTTAAAGTCCTTAAATCCCTTAAAGTCCTTAAATCCCCTAAAGTCCTTAAATTAAATCCCTTAAATCCCCTAAAGTCCTTAAATCCCCTAAATCATTTCATTTTACTCTCCGCTCCTCTTTCCGCAACTTTGCCTCTTCCAAGCAAACTAACTTTGCATTTGGCATAAAAAAAGAACAAGTTCATTTTGTTCTGCCCTCGTTTTTTCTTGAACCATGCAATGCGTAATCGCGGAGACGCTTACTGTGTAATCGCAGAGACGCGTACGTTTTTTCGTAACTTTGGCTGACGTCAAACTTATTTAGCACTCGGAAATGGAAATAAAAAGCAAGCTTTTCTTTCTCATTTCGCTCGTTTTTTCGTAACTTTGCACCCAATACATTTTGAACCAACGACACAATGGAATTTGAACTGATTGCCAAGACTTTCATGGGACTGGAACCCATCCTGGCACAAGAGTTGACCGAACTGGGAGCTAACGACGTACAGATAGGCCGTCGAATGGTCTCTTTTAGAGGCGACAAAGAATTGATGTACCGCGCTAACTTCCAATTGCACACCGCCATCCGAATCCTCAAACCGATTATTCATTTCAAAGCACGAAGCGCCGACGATGTCTACAACGAGGTGCTGAAAGTGGACTGGACACAACACCTCGACCAAGGCAAGACTTTCGCCGTCGACTCCGTGGTTTTCTCCGAGGAGTTCCGGCATTCCAAGTTCGTCGCCTACAAGGTGAAGGACGCTATCGTCGACCAGTTCCGTGAGCGCACAGGGAACAGGCCCAACATCTCGGTGTCCAATCCCGACCTGCGCCTTCATATCCATATCGCGGATGAGGATTGCACGCTGAGCCTCGACTCCAGCGGCGAGTCCCTCCACCGACGTGGCTATCGGCAGGAGTCGGTCGAAGCACCCCTCAATGAGGTCCTCGCCGCCGGCATGATCCTCATGACGGGATGGAAAGGCGACTGCGACTTCATCGACCCGATGTGCGGTTCCGGCACACTGCTGATCGAGGCTGCACTGATCGCACGCAATATCTCGCCGGGTGTCTTCCGCAAAGGATATGCCTTCGAGAAATGGAAAGACTTCGATGCCGACCTTTTCGACACGATCTATAACGATGACTCCAAGGAGCGTGAGTTCAACCACCATATATATGGCTATGACATCGACATGAAATGTGTCAACACGGCACGTCTCAATGTCAGGGCAGCCGGCCTCTCATCGACCATCACCGTCCAGCAAGCCGACATCAAGGACTTTGCCCAACCCGCCGAGAAGAGTATCATGGTGACCAACCCGCCCTACGGCGAGCGCATCTCCACACCCGACTTGCTGGGCACCTACCGCACCATCGGCGAGAAACTCAAGCATGCCTTCGTAGGAAACGAGGCCTGGATCCTGAGTTACCGTGAGGAATGCTTTGACCAGATCGGACTGCGGCCTTCCATCAAATACCCCGTCTACAACGGTTCGCTGGAATGCGAGTTCCGCAAATACACCATTTTCGAGGGAAAGCTCAAGACTTTCCGCAATGAGGGCGGCACCGTGAAAACGGATGAGGAGAAAGCGGCTATGGCCGAGAAGCACCGGTTCAAGAAAAACAGGGAGTTCAAACAGCGCCTCGACGAGGAAAAAGACAATGAAGAGGGCGACATCCGCTCCTTCACCTTCCACCACCACAAACTGGACTCCTTCCGCCGTCGCGAAGAGGAGGATGAACGCAGAGGTGGCGAACGGGGAGAACGCTACGGCGACCGCAGAGGCCAGCGCGACTTCGGTGGACGTGGCGACGACCGAAGGGGGAACCGTGATTTCGGCGGGCGCCGGGACGACCGCCGGGGAGGCCGCGATTTCGGCGGGCGAAAGGATGACCGCAGGGGAGGCCGCGACTTCGGCGGACGAAAGGATGACCGCAGGGGTGGCCGCGACTTCGGCGACAGGGGCAAAGGCCGCTCTTTCGACAAGCGGCGTGACGACTGGAAACGCAACGACAGGAGGGACCAGGATGATGAGAACTGATCTGCTGAAGACGGCAGTACTGGTCTTTCTCGCCGCATTTTCCACCACGACAATGGCACAGAAGAAAGCGTTTACCCTCGAGGACCTGAATTTCGGTGGCAAAAACTACCGTGCGATGTCTCCCAAGAACGAGTCTTACAGCTGGTGGGGCGACCAACTGGTGCGCACCGACGGAAAGGCTTGCACCATCCTCGACCCTGCGAACCTCAAGGAGACGGGAGTGATCTCTCTCGACGAGGTCAACAAGGTCCTCAGCGAGGATGATGCCCTCACGAGCCTCGCATGGGCAGAATTCCCCTACCCCGACTCTACCCTTATGCTGATCGGTAACGGTACCGAGAACCTGCTCTACGACTGGAGAAAAGCGAAGGTCACCTGGAAACAGAAGAGCGGATTCGCCGTGAGCAGCTGGTCCAAGGACTCACGGGCCATGGCCTACGTCGACAACGACCAGCTCTACGTCATCGACGCAAAGGGAAATGTCACCCAACTGACTCACGACGGAAGCCGGGAGATCGTCTACGGACAGAGCGTGCACCGCGACGAGTTCGGCATCTACAAAGGACTGTTCTGGAGCCCTGACGGACAGCGGCTGGCTTTCTACCGCATGGACCAAAGCATGGTCGACGACTATCCACAGGTCAACACCTTTACACGCATCGCCACCGAGGAACCCGACAAATATCCCATGGCGGGCGAGAAGAGCCACCTCGTGACGGTTGGCGTCTACGACCTCCGCAGCGGGACGACCACCTATCTCAAGGCCGGCGACCCCACAGACCGTTATTTCACCAATATCCAGTGGGCGCCCGACTCCAAGGCGATTTATATCCAGGAACTCAACCGCGACCAGACCGATATCCAACTGACTGTCTACGACGCTGCCAGCGGCGACCGCCGAGGGGTCATCTACAAGGAGCACAACGACCGCTACGCCGAACCTCTTTTCCCGATCACATTCTTGCCTTGGGACAGCCGCAAGTTCTTGCTCATGAGCCAGAAAGACGGTTATAACCACCTCTATCTCATGGACACCGACGGCAAGATGCTGCGCCAAGTGACAAAGGGGCAGTGGGTGGTTCTCGACCTGGTGGGATTCAACCTCAAGCGCCGCAGCGCTGTCATTCTCTCCACGGAGGCCAGTCCCATCCAGAACAACCTCTATGAGGTGAATCTATCCAATGGCAAGCGCACGCTGCTCGACAACGGCCGCGGCTGCCATGCCAACACCTGGCAGGAGGACGGCCGCCACTCCACGGTTCTCTCCTCATCGGGGAAATACATCTACGACAATTACAGCGAACCCGACGTTCCCCGCCGCATCGAACTTCTCACCCTGGGCAAGAAAGACCGCCAGCTGCTGTTTGAGGCCGACGACCCCTGGGCCGAATATGAAGTGCCCGAATACCTCTGCGGCACCATCAAGGCTGCCGACGGCACGACCGACCTCTATTACCGCATGGTGAAGCCTGTCGGGTTTGATCCCGCACGCAAATACCCCACGGTGGTCTATGTCTATGGCGGACCTCATGCCCGCAATGTCGAGGCGCGCTGGCACTACATGTCACGCTCCTGGGAGACTTACATGGCACAGAAGGGCTACTTGCTGTTCATCCTCGACAACCGAGGCAGCAAAGACCGGGGACTGGCCTTCGAGCAAGCCACCTTCCGCCAGCTCGGTCAAGTGGAGATGGAGGACCAGATGAAAGGTATCGAATACCTGAAATCACTGTCTTATGTCGATGCCGACCGCATCGGCGTCCACGGATGGAGCTTCGGCGGCTACATGACCATCACCCTGATGACACACCACCCCGAAGTCTTCAAGGTGGGTGTGGCTGGTGGCCCCGTCATCGACTGGAAATGGTATGAGGTGATGTATGGCGAGCGTTACATGGACACGCCGGCCTCCAATCCCGAGGGCTATGAGAAGACCTCGCTCATCCCACAGGCCAAGAACCTGAAGGGAAAACTGCAGATCATCCAGGGTCTCAACGACAAGACCGTCGTCCCGCAGCACTGCATCTCGTTCATCGAGGCTTGCATCCAAGCTGGCACACAGCCCGATTTCTTCGTCTACCCTGGCGAGCCCCACAACATGCGCGGACACAAGAGCGTGCACCTGCACGAGCGCATCTCACAATACTTCGACGATTATCTGAAATAAGAAAACTTTTATAGCGACATGAGAATACTACTCTTAGGAAGTGGAGGGCGCGAACATGCCCTCGCTTGGAAGATAGCACAAAGTGAGAAGGTTTCCCAACTTTTCATCGCCCCAGGCAATGCGGGCACGTCGGAAGTCGGCGAGAATGTCGACATCAAGGCCGACGATTTCGAAGCCTTGAAGGATTTCGCCGCCTCTCACCACATCGATATGGTGGTCGTGGGACCCGAGGACCCGCTGGTGAAAGGCATCTACGACAACTTCGCCGCTGATCAGCGCACGGCCGGCATCCCCGTGATCGGCCCGTCGGCCAAGGGTGCCGTACTGGAGGGCAGCAAAGACTTCGCCAAGGCCTTCATGCAGCGGCATCACATCCCCACCGCTCAATACCGCACCTTCGACGGAACCAGCCTCGACGAGGGTCTGGCTTTCCTGGAGACGCTCCAGCCGCCCTACGTGCTCAAGGCAGATGGCCTGTGCGCCGGAAAGGGCGTGCTGATCCTTCCCACGCTTGAAGAAGCCAAGGCTCAGTTGAAAGACATGCTCGGCGGCATGTTCGGTCAGGCTTCCGCCCGCGTGGTGATCGAGGAGTTTCTCAGTGGCATCGAGTGCTCGGTATTCGCCATCACCGACGGCAAGCACTATCAGCTACTCCCCGAGGCAAAAGACTACAAGCGCATCGGCGAGCACGACACGGGCCTCAACACCGGAGGTATGGGCAGCGTCACCCCTGTGCCTTTCGCCACTCCGGAATGGATGCGAAAGGTCGAGGACCGCATCGTGAGACCCACTGTCGAGGGACTGGCTGCCGAGGGCATCGACTACAAAGGCTTCATCTTCTTCGGCCTCATCAATGTCAACGGCGACCCGATGGTGATCGAATACAACTGCCGCATGGGTGATCCCGAGACCGAGAGCGTGATGCTCCGCCTCAAGAGCGACATCGTCGACCTCTTCGAAGGGGTGGCCGCAGGCGACCTCGACCAGCGCAAGGTGGTGTTCGACGAGCGGGCCGCTGTCTGCGTGATGCTCGTGAGCGGTGGCTATCCCCAAGCCTACAAGAAAGGTTATCCCATCAGCGGCATAGAGGATGTAGAGGGTTCCATCGTCTTCCACAGCGGCACTGCGCTCCGCGATGGGCAGGTGGTCACCGCAGGCGGCCGTGTCATCGCCGTGAGCAGCTATGGACGTGATAAGGAGGAGGCACTCCGCAAAAGTTTCGAGGAAGCCCAGAAAATCCAGTTCACCGACAAGTATTTCCGCAGCGACATAGGAAGCGACCTGTAAAGACCTGATGGCTTACAAGAGATTTCAGAACATAGTGGCAGAGAGCAAGCTGCTGTTGCCCTTCGCCGTATTGGTGACGGGCGCAGCCTGCTATCTGGCAGGCCTCGTCGCCGGGGGATGGTGGGTGCAGCTCATGTGCCTCGTCGTCTCGACGGCGCTGTTGGTGGAGCTCAACATCTCCAACCAACTGCTGCGAGTGGTGAGCCAGTGCACTCCTGCGATGTATCTGCTGCTGGTCGCCGTCGCCATCGGCATCTTTCCCGAACTCGAAGCCGGCATCATGCAACTCTGCATGATTGCCCTCTATTTCATGCTTTTCCACTGCCGCATGCGCAAGGAGTCACCCGGATGGACCTTTTATGGTTTTTTCTGCTTGGGCCTGGCGAGCATGGTGTTCCCCAAAGTGCTCTACTATGTTCCCTTGCTGTGGATTCTCATGGCCACCTGCCTGCGGTCACTGACAGCGAAGACGTTCTGGGCATCACTCTTGGGTCTGGTCACCCCGTATTGGTTGGGCGGCCCCATCATCATCTACTTTTTGGGCACTTCGGTCATCAGCGAGCATTTCTCGCAGCTCTGGACCTTCTCTCCCCTCGCCGACATCTCCTTGCTGGGCGAGCATGAATGGCTCACCCTGGGCTGGATCCTCTTCTTGACGCTCATCGGCATCGTCCACTACGCCCGGCTGGGCTACCAAGACAAGATTCGCACCCGGCTGCTGCATGAGATCTTCATCACCGTCGATATTGTCACCATCATCTTCCTGGCCTTACAGCCACAGCACTACACCATCCTGTTGAGCATCATCATCGTCAATACGGCCCCCTTGATCGCCCACTTCCTCACGCTCACCCACACTTGGCTGACCAACATCGCCTTTCACCTCATCATGCTCATCACCTTAGCCCTCATTTTCTACAACGTATGGATGCCATCATCACATTTCTTTCGCAATATGGCTATACAGGCATGTTCATATCTGCCTTTATAGCAGGCAGTTTCCTGCCTTTCAGCAGCGAGGCGGTGATGACAGCACTCATCGCTGCCGGACTGCAGCCCATCCCCTTGCTCATCTATGCCACCATCGGCAACTGGGCTGGCAGCATGTTCAATTATTACGTGGGACACCTGGGAAAACTCGAGTGGATAGAGCGCTATCTGCACGTGAGCAAGGAGAAACTCGACCGGGCGCAGCGCTTCATGGGAGAACGGGGAGCATGGATGGGTTTTTTCTCTTTTGCCCCCGTCCTGGGCACTGCCATCTGCATCGCACTCGGTCTCATGCGCGCCAATATCTGGATTTCCTCTCTGAGCATCTTCCTGGGCAAGATCTTCAGATACGTTATCATCGCCTACCTCTCCGCCTTGGTCTTCTGATCCCCGCACTACAAATGTAGAGACGTCGCATAGAGGCGTCTCCCAAAACCACGAGCAAAAATGTAGAGACGTCACATCGGGGCGTCTCCCAACCACACGAAGGGCAAAAAAACGTCACATCAGGCCGTCTATACTAAGCAATTACCATCTGCCCCGTCCCTTAAAAGAACATAAAAAAAGCCCGGTGGCACAAAATATCCCTGACATGGGGCGATGAAATGTTTTATTTTTAGTAATTTTGTCCCCAAATAGCATTATTATACAGATTATCCAATGAAGAAGTTCAGATTAGTGGACAATGCCCTTGGCTGGCTCACATTCTTGATAGCCGCTTTCGTGTATTGCTCCACCGTAGAGCCGACAGCCAGTTTCTGGGACTGTCCTGAATTTATCACAACAGGTTACAAACTCGAGATCGGACATCCACCGGGGGCACCTTTCTTCATGCTCACGGCCAATCTCTTCTCACAGTTCGCCAGCGATCCCTCACAAGTGGCCCTCATGGTCAACATCATGAATGCGCTGCTCAGTGCGGTGTGTATCTTGTTCCTTTTCTGGTCGATCACCCATCTTGCCCGCAAACTCATCCTGCGCGACTGGAGCGAGCTGAGCACATCAAAGCTCATTGCCATTGAGGCCGCCGGACTCGTCGGTGCACTGATCTATACCTTCAGCGACACCTTCTGGTACAGTGCCGTCGAGGGGGAGGTCTATGCCTACTCCTCGGCATTCACCGCCGTGGTGTTTTGGATCATCCTCAAATGGGAAGACCAGGCCGACGACCCCCACAGCGACCGCTGGCTGGTGCTGATCGCCTACATGACAGGTCTTTCCATCGGTGTACACTTGCTCAACCTGCTCTGCATCTCAGCCATCGTGCTGGTGTTCTACTACCGCAAGAACCCCGATGCCAACCTCTTGGGATCGCTCATCGTGCTTCTGGCCTCATTCGCCATCATCGCCGTCGTGCTCTATGGCGTGGTGCCGGGCATCATCACCGTGGGCGGCTGGTTTGAGCTGCTCTTCGTCAATGTGTTCAACTGTCCGTTCAACACTGGCGTGATCATCTACGTCATCCTCCTCGTGGCAGCCGTCATCTGGGCCATCTACGAGAGCTACACCAACCACAGCCTGATGCGGCAGAACATCTCCTTCGTGGTGGCCATCGCCCTGATCGGCATCCCGTTCTACGGCTATGGCATCAAGGCGGCCATCATCGGCATCGTCGTCCTGGCCATCCTGTGGGGCCTGCTCCGTTTCAAACGCAATGGCGTGCAACTCATCTCCGCAAGGGTGAAGAACACCACCATGCTCTGCCTCCTCATGCTCCTGATCGGCTACTCCACCTATGCGGTCATCGTCATCCGGTCGGCAGCCAACCCACCGATGGACCAGAACTCCCCAGAGGACATCTTCACCCTCGGCAACTACCTGAGCCGCGACCAGTATGGCTACCGCCCACTGCTCTACGGACAGGCCTACAATTCCGAGTACGACGCCGCTGACGACGGATACATCAAGTTCGACCGCACGGCTCCCATCTACCAGCGCCGCGAGAAAGCCAGTCAGGACGAGCCCGACCGCTACTTCATCGTCGACTGGAAACAACAGCCCAAATACGTGCAGAACATGTTCTTCCCACGCATGTATTCATCGGCACATGCACAGGCCTATGAGAGCATCATCGATGTCAAGGGCCACATGGTGCCCTCGGCTTACGGACAGCCCGACATCAAAATGCCGACCGCCCTCGACAACCTGAGGTTCTTCCTCGCCTATCAGTGCAACTTCATGTACTGGCGCTACTTCATGTGGAACTTCGCTGGCCGTCAGAACGACATCCAGGGCAATGGCGAGAAAGAGCACGGCAACTGGATCACGGGCATCTCTTTCATCGACGAGAATATCCTCGGACTGGGCGACCAGAACCTCCTGCCCGATATCCTGAAGGAGAACAAAGGCCACAACGTGTTCTACTGCCTGCCGTTGCTGCTCGGCATTCTGGGCCTTTTCTGGCAAGCCTTCCGCGGACAGAGAGGCATCCGGCAGTTCTGGGTGGTCTTCTTCCTCTTCTTCATGACAGGACTGGCCATCGTGGTCTACCTCAACCAGACGCCCAACCAGCCCCGTGAGCGCGACTATGCCTACGCTGGCTCGTTCTATGCCTTCGCCATCTGGTGCGGACTTGGCGTGACGGCCATCATCGACTGGCTCAAGAAACTCGGTCTGAAGCAGACCGCCGTCTCCGCTGTGGCAGCTCTGGCTTGCCTCGCCGTGCCTTTCCAGATGGCTTCACAGACCTGGGACGACCACGACCGCAGCGGGCGCTACACCTGCCGCGACTTTGGCAGCAACTACCTCATGTCGCTCCAGGAGAAAGGATATCCCATCATCTTCACCAATGGCGACAACGACACCTTCCCGCTCTGGTATAACCAGGAGACGGAAGGCAACCGCACCGACGCTCGCGTCTGCAACCTCAGCTACCTGCAGACCGACTGGTATATCGACCAGATGCTCCGCCCGGCCTACGACTCGCCGAGCGTGCCCATCTCCTGGCCGCGTATCGACTATTGCACCGGCACCAACGACGTGGTGATGGTGAGACCCGAACTGAAAGGGGCCATCCAGGAACTCTACGACAAATATCCCGACGAAGCCAAGAGAGCCTTCGGTGAGCGCCCCTTCGAACTCCAGAACGTACTGAAGATCTGGGTGCGCAACGATGTCACCGAGGAGCAGGCCAATATCAAGAATACCCTCTTCAACTACGTGGGCTTGGAGGCCAACTCCCATATCGTGCCTACCGACACCCTCCTGATGACCATCGACAAGGATGCCGTGCGTAAGAGCGGCATGAAGATCGCCTACGAGGAAATCCCCGACGAGATGGTCATCTCGCTCGAAGGCCGGCGAAGCCTGGGCAAGGGAGACCTGATGATGCTCGAGATGATCTCGCAGTGCAACTGGGTGCGCCCGATCTACGTGGCCATCACCGTGGGCGAGGAGAACTACATGAACCTCGGCGACAACTTCATCCAGGAGGGTCTGGTCAACCGCATCACACCGTTCACTACCAAGAACGATGCCGCCGCCCGCTTCGACAGCGAGAAGACCTACGACTACGTGATGAACAAGTTCAAGTTCGGCGGCCTCAGCAAACCTGGCCTCTACCTCGACCAGACCGTGATGAGGATGTGCGCCACACACCGCAAACTGATGACACAGCTGGCCTTGGCCCTCATCGACGAGGGAAAGACCGACAAGGCCCGCAAGGTGCTCGAGAAGTGCGAGAAGGAGATTCCTTCCTATAACGTGCCCATCGACTTCATGAGCGGCGGCCTCGACCTGGTCAACGGCTGGCTCGGCGTAGGCAACAAGAAACGCGCCGGCGAACTGGCCGAGGAGGTGTGGAAAGTCTCTGCACAGCACATCGAATGGTATATCCGTCAGAGCCAGAGCTACCTGGCCAGCTCACAAAACGAGTGCCAGCTCCATTTCTATATCCTCAGCAAGGTTTGCGAGTCGATGGAGTCTGACAACCCCAAGTGGGCACAGAGCCACACCAACAAGCTCAATCTGATGTACGATTCCTTCAGGAAGAAGCTGGAGTCTCCATCCTGGCAATAACTAACAAACGGGAGTGGAGCCGTCACGACTCCACTCCCGTCTTTTTCATTCTCTTAACGACGGTGCGATGATTTTGGAGCAACCCTCATTCTGGTTGCGCTGGATGTTTCCCAAAGCATACTGGCGGATGAACAAGCACGAGCGTGCGGTCTACCTCACGTTCGACGATGGTCCTATCCCCGAGGCCACCCCTTTCATCCTCTCCACGCTCCGCGACTTCGATGCTCATGCCACCTTCTTCATGGTGGGCGACAACGTCAGGAAATATCCGCATCTCTTCCGTCAGATCGTCGACGGCGGTCACCTGGTGGGCAACCACACTTTCAATCACCTCGGCGGTTTGAAACACCTCACCAAGACCTATGTCGACAACACCAAGAAGGCCAACGAACTCATCGGCGCACACTATTTCCGCCCCCCGCATGGATGGATGACGCCCAGCGAGTATTACATGCTCCGCAAGCACTACCAGATCGTGATGTGGGACCTGGTCACCCGCGACTACTCCAAATGGATGACCGCCGACGACATCATCCGGAATGTGAAGACCTACACCCGCAATGGCAGCATCATCACATTCCACGACTCACTCAAGAGCATCGACAAATTGCAGACAGCCCTGCCCGCATCACTCCAATGGCTACGCGAACAGGGCTATGCCTTCAAGGTTTTCGGTTAAGCTTTATTTCTTCTCCCACGCCACAGGGCAGTATTTCCACTCACAGGCTTCATACCATTTGTTGAGCCTGAGCTGCCGCTGCTTGTAGTTCTCATAGTCTTTTTTCTCCGGCTGCGACCACTGCAGTTCCGACAGTGCTCCCATGCGGGGCAGGACCTGGTATTCGGCAAACTCATTGGTGTAGACGTATTCAGTCCATAGGTTGGCCTGTACACCGATGACATGCTGGCGGGCAGCCTCCGTCATCGAGGGGGGAAGCGGGTCAAAGGAATAGACTTTCTCCAGCGGCACATAACCACCGATCAGCAGCGGCTTATGCCAATAGTCCTCCGGGGTCTGGTAGTAGTCAAAATAAAACCACGCCGTGGGCACCATGATCACGTCGTGCCCCTTCTCCGAGGCGGCCAGTCCGCCCTCCTGCCCTCTCCAACTCATGATGGTGGTCGACGGATTCACGTCGCAGTCGAGCAGCTCGTCCCATCCGATGGCCTTGCGCCCCTTGCTGTTGAGGTATTTCTCCACCCGCTTCATGAAGTATCCTTGCAGCCGGTCTTCCTTGGAATGCTTGGCGTCGCCACTGATACCTTCCTCCGCGATACGCCGCTGGCAACGCTCACACACCTTCCATCTCGTGCGCGGTGCCTCATCTCCTCCGATATGGATGTATTCCGAGGGGAAGAGTTCCATGAGCTCATCGAGCACACCCTCCACGAAGCGGAACGTCTCCTCACGGCCCGCACAGAGGATATCGTCAAACACGCCCCAGTTGGGTTCCACCTCATAGGGACCGCCCGTACAACCCAGTTGGGGATATGCGGCGAGAGCAGCCTCCATGTGGCCCGGCATGTCGATCTCGGGAATCACCGTGATATACCGCTCGGCGGCATACGCCACGATATCCCTGATCTGCGCCTTGGTGAAGAACCCGCCATAACGCTCATAGTGATACAACCCGGTGTTTCTTCCCACCACGGTGCGGGCCCTGAAAGCCCCTACGGAGGTGAGCTTCGGATAACGGTCGATCTGCACCCGCCATCCTTGGTCGTCGGAGAGATGGAAATGAAACACATTGATGTGGTGCAAAGCCAGCATATCCAGATATTGCTTCACGAAATCCACGCCGAAGAAATGCCGGCTTACGTCGAGGTGCATCCCCCGGTAACGGAAGCGCGGGGCATCGGTCACCACCACGGCAGGTATCTCGTCGGCCTCTCCGTCGCTCGTCAGCAATGCTTTTCGCAGGGTCTGCACGCCATAAAAGACGCCATTGGGCTGGAGGCCCTCCACTGTCACTTTCTTCTCTGTCACGCTGATGCGGTAACCCTCCGGCTGCGTCATTTTCGGATTCAGTCTCAGCACGATGCAGCCTGTCTTTGCCTTCTGGTCGGTCACGGTCACGTCTCTTCCCGTGATTTTCTTGAGGTATTGGGCCAGGAACTGCGCATTGCGCTGCATCTCCACACCGCCTTCATAGCAGACGGCCGACAGCCCTTCCATCTGAAACGGTTTTCCTTTCTGCGCCACACACTCCTGCGGCAAAGGCACCACATTGAAATCAGCCTGCCGCTGGGCAGAAACAAGACAAGGAATGGCAACCAATGCCATCAAAATGGAAAAAAATCTATTCATGGTATATGTGATTGATGAAATAAAATCTCTTGTCAGGCCAGCACCCCGATCAGCATCTGGGCGATCAAGACACGGATAAACATGCCCAGCGGATAGACCGAGGCATAACTGATCGAGGCCGCGTCGCCCTTCGTCGAGTCACTGGCATAGCCCAGGGCCATGGGATTGGCCATCGACCCGCAGAGGATGCCGCAGATCGTACCGAAGTCGTAGCGGCGGGTCAACAGGGCGGCGATGCCCACCACCATCACCGGCACAAGGGTGATGGCAAAACCCAGTCCCACCCAGAGCAGTCCCTCCGGCCGCATCACGGTCTGGAAGAAACCATGTCCGGCCTCCAGTCCCAGACAGGCCAGATAGAGTGAGAGACCCGCCTGGCGGAGCATCAGCGAAGCCGAGCGCGTGGTATACGAGATGACATGCAACCTCGGTCCGAGCGCCCCCACCAGGATACCCATCACGATGGGACCGCCGGCGATGCCCAGTCTCACGGGAGAGTCCATGCCGGGCAGCATCAGGGGGATGGTCCCGAGGGCCAGTCCCAGGATGAGCCCCAGGAAGATCGCCCCCACATTGGGCTCGTTGAGGGTCTGCACCGCATTACCCAGAAATTCTTCCACATGGTCGAGGGCACCAGGGTCGCCCACCACCACCAGCCGGTCGCCATATTGCAGGCGCAGGTCATCGGTGGCCAGCAGTTTCACGTCGCCGCGGGTGATACGGCTCACGTTCACGCCGTAGGCATGGCGGAGCTTCAACTGTCCGAGGCGCTTGCCGTTGAGCACCCTCCTCGAGAGCACCAGCACCCTGCTCTCCAGTTTCGAGTCCAGGTGATTCCAGTCGATCTTCTCCTTGTTCCAGTCTGTCTCGGCCTTCTTGCCGAAGAACATTTCCATCGTGTCGACATCCTCTTTCGAAAGCACCACGAGCACGTTGTCACCGAGTTGCAGCACCGTGTCGGCTTTCGGCACGATCACCTGCTGCTCACGCCACACGCGCGAGATGACGAAATGCACATGACTGCCCCGGGCCACCTGTGCGATATTTTTCCCTGCGATGGCCGGATTTTCCACGACATATTGTCCGATATACGTTTTATCCTCTGCCTCAGCGTTTTTCAGTTCCAGGTCCTGTGGTCTCACCAGTATCTTTCGGATCACCACCATGGCCAGGATCACGCCCAGCACACCCAGCGGGTAGGTCACGGCAGTGGCCAGGGCCACCGACCCCGACGGCTGTCCGAGATGAGCCAAGGCTTGTTGCGCCGCACCGAGCGCCGGCGTGTTGGTTGTCGCACCGCAGAGCACGCCCACCATGTCGGGCAAGCTCACCGAAGTGGTCATCGCCAGCACGCCGCACATCAGCGTGCCGATACCAATCACGGCGAAGCTCCAGAGATTGAGCTCCATCCCCTCATGCTTCAGCGACCCGAAGAAGTTGGGACCCACATGGAGTCCGAGCATATAGACGAAGACCACCAGTCCGAACGTCTGGGCATAGTCGAGCATCTGCCCGTCGATGGCCAAACCGAGGTGCCCGGCCAGGATACCGATGAAGAACACGAAAGCGACGCCAAGCGACACGCCGCCCACCTTCACCCGTCCCAGAGCAAGTCCGAGCGTGCAGATCAGCGACAGCATCACCACGGCCTGCAGGGCCGAGTGCGTCACAAAAAGGTCTTCAATCCAACTCATCAGGTTCTATTAATAAATTTAGGTAGCGACACGTTCTGTGGGGCATAAATCATGCAAAGATAAAGAAAAAAAGCAATATAGCGTGAAATATTCTTAGTTTTTGCTTTTTCAATCCTGAGTCCACTACAAAAAGCCGGATGAATCCATTCGCATAACAAAGTAGAGACGTCGCATTGAGGCGTCTCCCAGTTCATCGGGATTTGTCGCTCGTCACTCTCCGGCTGCCAAGCACCATAATACACCAATTTTCAGAACAAACTGAAATAAAACTGTCTGAAAAGGTAATCTTGAATCCCCTTTAAAAAGTCGGATGAATCCATTCGCACAAGGAAGTAGAGACGTCACATCGGGGCGTCTCCCATTTGTTAACTCATCCCAAAGCATGATGCTGGAGACACCGCAATGCGACGTCTCTACATTTGGCTCTTCGTGGTTGGCTTTAACGGCGCAATGCGACGAAAAAGACTTTTTAAAGTGGACTCAATCTGGGCTTACGTCTACGTGAACAAGTTCTACGCCACCACCAACAACGCAAAATAGGTGATGGAGCATGAGGAGGAATACGAGAAGATGAACATGGCGGAGAAATCATGGACAGAGGTAAGTTTCGGCTATTTCGTTCCCCTGTCCAACAAGGGCATGACACTGCACGAACTGCTGGACGACTATTCAGGGCGGACGGAAATAGAATCCGTCATCAAAACCGGGAAGGCATACGTCAACCTGCTGCCTCTCTGCAATGGAATGCCACGACCATCAGCGGGAAGATACTGCTCGACATCATTGACCTTATCATTTACTTGCTGCTAAGGGAGAAGATAGCAGGTGAAAACAGGGCGGTGACCGAGATGTCAAGAAGACAGAGATGTGGAGGACGTTCCTTGCGCTTAAAAGGAAAAAGGAATTAAATATTCCGTTCCCGGCTGTCGTCATCGCTATCTTCGCAGCCTTCACCGCATACAATGGATTCTGCATCGCCGACAGGTCAGATGAATTGCAAAAGTGGTACGAAGAGAACCACGAGGCCATTCTGTTTGGCCGCTATCTGAGAGTGCATGAGAACCAACGTTGGAACTATTGGCACAATGAATGGCGCAATGACCCCAATCTGGAGAAAGACATGTACGACTACTACATGTTTGAAGCGGAACGGAGCGACAAAGAGGAAAAGTGACCTTTCCCATTTGTGAAACGCCACTTTTTCCACCCGGCAACGGCCAGAAATGGCTGTTGCCGGGGACAATATATTAAATTATCCTCTAAGTAATAGAAGATCATTTAAGATTGTATCTGTAAAAGTGTTCCAGATTTTAAGAGTGACTGGTTGATAGTCATCGAACAACTGTTGAACTTTTTCTATCTCAAAAACCAGGCGAAGATCGTTTGCATCGGCATCAGGATGGACTTCTGCCTTTGAACCAACGCGAGCAATTTTAATAAAATAAAGATCACGTATGCCCTTCTTTTTAAGATAAGGCATAAAGTAATATAGTTTGTTCAATGCAACCGTTGATGGGAATTTTCTACCTGTGTAATAGATTCTTGCTGAGCCATCAAGAAATAAATCCACATTGTCATTTTTCACAAGACTTATCAATACAGGCTTTTCGTAATCTAAGTCGTTTCCTTTTTTAATGTCCTTTTCACGATTGACAATTACTTGTGGATATTCAGATTGGAGTTCTTTAAAATCAACAATTTCTGATTTTTCAATGGCGTTTTGCAAAGATTTAGCTATGTGCCACATCATAACAGGGGGTACGGCATTTCCAATGGCCTTGTATTGTCGTATGCTTGAAACTACATCTAATTTGAATGTGTCTGGAAAAGATTGAATCCTTGCGGCTTCTCTTGTCGAAAAGCGTCGATAACGTTCGCCAACCATAAATACAGGATCCGTACTGTTCAAGCTAACTTTGGCAAGATGAGCACTAATTGTATTACATGGTTCATCAAGACTCATTGCTCTGCCCTTATTCATCTTCTCTCTTACAGCCAACATACCTGCAACAGCACGCTCGCTGAAAAAAAGCCCTTCATCCTCATCGGCCTCTTGCATAATTACATCTCCCAACACTTTTCTATCGGATGTTTTTACATGAAGAGGATAATGGAAATTCCTATAATCTTTTTCGTCTCTAAAGCCAACAATTATAACTCTTTCTCGTTTCTGAGGAACACCAAAATCACATGCGTTAAGTAATTTGTAGATTACTTTATACCCCGCGTCACGAAATTCGTTCATTATCATGGGAAATGCCTTTCCTTTGTTTGCCGACAAAAGGCCTTTGACATTCTCTGCTATAAAAAATCTTGGCGAACGTTCTTTGAGTATCTTTACCATTTCAAAGAACAACATTCCACGTTCATCCTTGAAACCAAGACGAGGTGGATTCTGCGCTGATATGGAAAAAGATTGACAGGGAAAACCTCCAATCAAAAGGTCGAAATCAGGAATGGACGCAATGTCAATGTCTCTTACATCCTTTATTGTGCATTTATGTTTAAAATTCTCATTGTAAATTTGAGAACAATATGGATCATTGTCAACAGAATACACAATCTCAAATGAATGTTCTTTGTATTCTTTGCCAAGATATGAGAAACCACCGATGAGACCCAAGTCCATCCCACCGCAACCACAGAACAGTGAAGCCACTCTTATTTTTTCCATGTTAATAGTTTTGTTGGTTCAAACTGTCCTGAATCAAAAGTTATATCCATGCCATCCCTTGGCAAAGCCTCAATCTGGTCAGTTTTGTATAATTTGATAGGATTTCGCAGCACCAACAAGATTTTGCTTTGCTCACTCAACATGAGACGATACACGCAATAATGTTCTTGAACTGTATTTGCCATCCGCCATTCATTCGGTGACATATGAAAACCATACATTTGAATGGCCTTTTTGCTGATAGTGGTCTTTACTTCGATGAAACGATGATCTTCTGTTCCATCAGCCTCAAAACTGTCTATGTCAAAGCCTGGGTGGTAAGAGGGGCTGTCAACTATTTGTACAAGCTTGATGAACTGCTCATATCCGCTTAATTTCAACCTCATCTTTTCGTGGCCAACAATTATTGCCTCACCAAGATTTCCTATATCTTTTGTTGTTTTGTCTTCACTTGATACAACCTCTTTAATCCTATCTGCAAAAACGACATCTATCTCCTCGTCTTTGGTGAATATCGATGCCAGATCTGTCTTGAACAAGTCTGGGTTAAACGTGGCATTAACATATTCAAACCATTCCGGCTCAATATCCGACAATTCAGATGTTTCTATTTCGCTTTTGCCATAGAATCCTTCATATCCATTAAAGAAAGATTTATCTTCAGCAAACAATCTAATGGCTTTGTTTTCATTCACCTTAAGGAAATAATAGCCATTTTGACAATCAAGCAGATTGGCAATTTCCATATAGTCAAGAATGTCTTTAGCATATCTTGTTACGTCACCTTTTGTGCGAGGCTTCCCTGTTAGAGAAAAAACTTTCGGGTCTTTAGCGTTATAATATTTAATCTTATTCTTTCTGTTGTTTAAAATTGTTTCAGCGATTTCCTTAGAAGTGATAGAGCCACTTGTTACTCTTATGTCGTTGAAAATGCAATATGTTGCTTCCTCTGCCGAAATAGACATTGTTTTCTCACTGTCATTAGAGTAGAGAATTTCATTACCTGAAAGGAGTACATTGATAATCATTTTGGCAGGCTTGAATCGAATATTGTTGTAAATGATATCCTTCAAGTCCTGAGGTTTCATGTGTCCCCCTGGAAATTGGAAAGAATAGAGAAAGAACCTCATAAATTGTGGCAAGTCTTGATTCTCTGCCAAAAACTTTGCCATAGTAGAAGTTTCCGTATAGTCTTCATCTTTATTTTCCTTATAGAAACCAAAAAGGGCAGGTATTTCCGTCCTCCAATTGTTCAAGGTCTTTTCTGCCATATCGATATTTCCTGGGAACATCCTAATAGCATTGAAATATCGTTGGTTGTATTGGTCGCGTGGTAATTTTGGTATATGACAACATTCTGTTGCCATATATAAAAGAACATTTTCTATATTACCTTTGAATCTTGGGCGTACAAAATGAATTCGATGCCAATAGTCATCAGGCAAATTATAGTATTTGATAGTTTTCTTGGCCATAATTATAGATATTTTTCAATTTGTTTAGCTAATGCAAAAGCCATATATGGGGGCACTGCATTTCCCACTTGTTTATATTGACTTGTTTTACTTCCAAGGAATACAAAATCATCAGGAAAAGATTGAATTCTTGCACTTTCCCTTACGGTCGGTATTCTGTTGAACATATAGTGAAAATGGTGTCTATGGCCTGTATCAATAGTAAAACAAGGCTTTTGACTATTCATTCGTGTCCAAGCAATATGCACTTTTCGCAGGTTCCACATACTTTCAGGAAGGTCTTTGTAGTTGCCTCCATCGGGAACCATCGCAATGATGCGACGTGTTTCCTCTGTATGTATGGAAATCTGATGATTGAATAATCCTATAGCTCGCTGTCTCATCATTCTCTGATAATTTGACATTGGGCTAATTGGATAAGGTTCGCCATCGGCAATGCCATCTTCTGGTAGATCAGATAATGCCTCTTTTGTTGTTACAGGAAAATCTATTGACTTTATTGGAAATTCAAATAAGCAATCCTTCAGACCGACAAATATAGCACGACGGCGATTTTGAGGTACACCATAGTCTGATGCTATCAAAACTTTATAGGAAACTTTATAACCCAATTTTTCAAAATCTCTAAGGATAGCGTCTTTTATAGCACCTCCTCCAATAGAGAGAATGTTGGGAACATTTTCCATTACAAATGCGTTAGGTTGGAAGTATTCAACAAAGCGAACAAACGATTTGTATAATTTGTTCCTATCATCGTCGATAATACGTTTCCCTGCAACAGAGAATCCTTGGCATGGTGGCCCTCCTACAATCACGTCTATATGCGATAGTCCAAATTGTATTTTCATATCTGCAGGATCCAAGTTCAAGAGGTCACCATTATAAGTTTGGGTATTATGATGGTTGTGTCGATAGGTTAAAAGTGCATCCTCCCAGTTGTCAATGGCAAGTATAACTTGATAATCAGCCATCTCAAAACCGAGAGATAATCCACCGCAGCCACAAAATAAATCTAAAACCGTCTTATTACCCATTATTTATTCATTTTTAAACTGCAAAAATAAGGTATTTTTTCGACAATTTACCTTTTTGGACTAATCATTATTATTTTTTATTTTTAGAAGAACAAAAATTAAGTCAATTGTGATTTCACAATGAGAAATTCTTTGGTTTCTATCATTAGGTCAGATGTTATAATAGAAGCCCGATTATGATAAGAAAGGCGGAAACCCCGATAAAATAAGGGTCTCCGCCTTTTCTCTTTCCCTATTGTTCCGCCATTTTCCCGACAAGCGACAAAAACAGATTTATGAATCAAATTCTCCGTTCCCGTGATATGAGATTTCTATGCCTCGGATGTCTACAACTTTTGGAAGATGAACTGCTGGTTGTGTTCTCCAAAATAACCGCATACCTGCACGATGTTGTTGTTGAAATAGTTGAAATCCAATACGTC
>OCTW011609390.1_pt1 | contig 38931 bp, 28 predicted proteins | sample 1539671 | NCBI WGS metagenome assembly OCTW01 (sample SAMN02144230, study PRJEB22623) | gut metagenome | biome: sheep rumen | host: Ovis aries | place: New Zealand
CCGCCGTGGATTCTAAGAGATAGAAGAATTCTTTTTTTTCATACTGTTGGGATTTTTGATTGGGTTATTCACAAAAAAACAGACCTGCGATGTTTGTTCGCAGGTCTGTTTTAACAATTTACCGTTTTACCATTTACCATTTAGGCATTTACCATGTACCATTTATTTTTGGGGCAAAGGGTACTTATATCTTGCTTAACAACTCGTCCGTAGTCCATTCCATACGGTTGAAACCGAACCACTTTTTGCCTAAGTCTTTGAGCGAGGCTCCTATATGATACACGGTGTCGTCAATAGTCACCCATTGGCGGAATCGTGTACCTGCTATTGATTTTACCCGGTATCCGACGGAAATAATAACATCCAGATTATAGTATTTTGTTCTATAAGTTTTTCCGTCTGCGGCAGTTAGTAAGGATTCCTTACATACTGAATTTGGATCTAATTCGTGCTCTTTGAAAATATTGCCGATGTGTAGTGTGATGTTGTTACGCGAAGTATTAAACAACACTGCCATTTGTTGCTGTGTCAACCATACAGTTTCATCTTGCAAGCGAGCCTCGAGTTGAATGGTTTCGTTGGGTTGATATAAAACTATTTCATTAGCCATAACTTTATCATTCATTCAAATCCGCCGCAGAAGTACTACTTTTTTCTGAAATGCGCAAGAGAAAAGTGCATTTTTCATATCGGGAACCATAAATGAGTCCGAATCAACCCTTATTTGACTCTTGTTTGACTCTTATAATCAAAGATCGCTTCTTTATAACAATTTCTCTAAGTCTTCCACCGGAGGAAGGAGTTTCTTCAGCTTGTCATCCATATCAGCAGAAGTCTTGTAAGTCGCTACCCCCATAGGATGATTGTAGTCTTGGATGACGTACTCTACAAACTTCTTATTAGCAGACTTGCAGAGGATAATGCCGATAGACGGGTTCTCGTTGGGCTTGCGCACTTCATCATCCAGAATACGCAAGTAGCCGGCTAATTGACCGAGGTAAGATGTCTGGAATGAACCGTCTTTGAGTTCAACACAGACAAGGCATGCCAACTCGCGATTGAAGAAAAGCAAGTCAGGAAACTGCTCTATTCCGTATTTCTCCAAGTGGTATTGGTTGCCAACAAAGGTAAAATCCTTGCCGAACGTCATGATAAAGTTTTTGACATTGTTGATTATACCCTGCTCGATTACTTTCTCGTCTCGGTCTTTGTCTCGCACGAATAATTCTTCAGTATTGATGTAGTCTAACAAATACTCATCCTTAAACATCGTGATTGCACGGAATGCTTGCAGTTGGTCAGGGATAGTTCGCTTGAAATTGTTAGGCAGATCGCCTTGATGATGGTAGAGATCTTCATCTATCAACTGTTCTAAGTCTTCCACCTTGGCCTTTGTGTCTGCAGCAAATTGAATGTAAAATTTGCGTTGTTCGGGATCTTTTACCTTGCTGACGATTGCATAATGGTGGCTGAAACCGATACTCATAAAGGCAGCAATGGGAAAATCCGCATCGATTGAAAAATGAACTTGAGGCAATTTGTTCGTTCCAACGAACGAATTGTCTTCCGGCAGTTCTATTTTGTTCGTTTCAACGAACGAATTGTCAGAAAGCATCATCCATTCTTCATAAAAAGTACGCATTTTACGCATACTCGGAGCTGAAAAACCACGCAGTCCGGGCATTTCTTTACGCAACTGTTCGCTGACAGACTCAATAAATCCCTTGCCCCAATTCCTCTTCCTCGTATTGACGGAGATATACCTACCAATGCCATAATAGAGAGCCAACTGCTCCTGGTTGACAGCCTTTAGCGCTCGTTGCTGGCTTTGCAGAATGGCGTCCTTAATCGTTTGGACGACATTCATGAGCTCATCGTTGCTCTCCATAATAACCGGTGTTTCCATATATTTCCAATCGATTTGTCTAAATTAGTCTCCGCTTTTTACGCTGTCGGTATCAGCGAGGCAGATTCTTCAATTCATTTCACGCTGCAAAGGTACGAAGATTTTTCGAATCTCGCAAGAGGATGAATAATTTTTATGAATTTTTTCCCATTCTAATGTGCATATCTGTGGAGGCTCAAACAAATTGAAAAATCGCCCGGAAGGACGATTTTTCATATCAGGAACCATAAATGAGTCCGAATCAACCCTTATTTAACTCTTGTTTAACTCTTATTCAAGTCTTATTCCACCTGCTGACCCTGGAGGGTGTAGGTCTTGTCGCCGCCTTGGATGAGCACGTGCCCCTCATGCAATAGTTGTACGTGGACTAGTAATGCATTAAATAATACTAAGGTATCTCATTAGTAATTAATCGTCTTTTAATATCCTTTTCCCACAATGCGGGCACTTATCGTCTTCCTTCTTCATCGGTTCATAGCAATATGGACAGATATATTCTTCATGCTCGCATGATGGACATTTATACCATAATCGGGGACGATATATATTGCGCCATACATAATCCTGCAAAACGTGCCAATCAGCAGCAGGATCCCACTCAAGACTTATTTTACTATATTTAGTTCTCTCTGCTTCGACTTCTTGCCCGCAGTGGCTGCAATGGGCGGGGTACTTATGGTCTTTAATCATCCATTTAATTTGATGACCTATTCCAAGAATTATTAATATTAGACCACAGACGCTATATATAATATATATAATAAATCCAATATTAGGATTTATATTCATAAAAGCGAATCCAATTATAATTGCTATTAAACCGGTAGCAAATAGAATGATATTATGAAACAGTGATATTATAATTGCCAGCACATCATACGTTCGCCTGCGTTTTATTTTATTATAAAAAATCTCCATATTATTCGGACATTGGTTGGTAATAGAAATCTATAGACAAAGAAATAGATATACTCGCGAGAATAACGCTAAAATTTAATTCTGTATTATGAAGCGTTCCTAGTCCTTTTTCCGATGTGAAAGAGAGTATGTACCTAGTAGTTGCTGGAACATACTCCATATCCGATTTGTATACTTGGAATGTTTGGTCGAACGAAACAAAACCCAATCCTATACCATGTGAAACATCTAGTCGATTATTTTCCCCCATGTAAGAAAGCTCAGATGAATAATCTTCATCGAAGAAAATAGAAAATTTTGCCAATTCAAGAGAAAATAAGTTCATTCCCAATGTAATCGTAGTTATTGGAGTATTGAATTTCTGTTCAAGTTTCATTCCCATAGAAAAAGTGGCGGATAAACTTATCTGCCCATAATATAGTCCTGGCGCTTTATGACCTTTCCCAATCCAGTTTTCGTATACCCAGAAGGGAAACATCATTCTACCAACACGCTCTAAATCGTCTTTCCCATCTTTAGGTTTCCAATTACCATCGGGATCAATATATATACTCCAATCATCATTATTGACTCCTCCTAAATATTCACCAGCAGGACCAATAACTATATAATGAGGTACATTCCCATTCGCCATAGAAGTCACCCCGCCCAACCCCATCCAATCGATATTGTTGATGTAGTTGTTCCCTGCATAAACATACGGAGATTGCCAAGGTGTCTGTTCGGCGAGGGGATCCAAGGATGTGAAACGTCCAATAGGGGTATAATATCCTCTAAAACCGTAGTCATATGTATTCCAACCATGCGCCTCCACGAATTCCTTGCCATTATACAAATAAGGTTGTTCGTCGCGACCGAAGTTCTCCGTATATTGTACACCCATGGCATAATAAAGAGACGGAGGCACATCCGGACCCAAGTTCTCTGCCATAGGCTTTTAATAGTTAACTACATGTGCTATATGGATTTGGGCAATATTCTTCTCTAGGGATCCAGCCGTCATGTCTTTTCCCGTAAACTTCAAATTCGACTTTTAGCCAAGTTCCGCAGACTCCAATTATGCGCATAGGACCCGATATATAGGTTTCGCATTTTTCCTTAAGAAGGTCTCTGCTGGGAATTTCATATAACAGCAAAGGAGATGAATAACGAGCAGGGTACACATACATATCGGTAGTATCAGGAATAGTCATAGGGTAAAAAACTAAAGTATCTCCATCTAAAAGATCTCCTTGTTCTACAAATACCCAAAACATACCTTCGCGTTTTTCCAATACGAATACTTGTAAATTTTCATCATCTTCTCCTAATTCACCATGAAAACTCGCAAATTCAGGACTTTTGTTTGTTGTAATAGCTTTAGCATATTTCCACCCCATATCAACATACTCCGTCCTCGTAACCTTTTTGCTTACTTGTGCATTCAAAGAAACCGAAACAAACAATAATAAAAACATTATAATATTTTTCATACTTGTAAATATTTAATTACGTTTAACCTGTACTGAGAAATGGCGTACTCCAGACATTTTTTTATTGAATATCATCATACTATTCCAATCAAGCAATAAACAACCTTTAGATGTTTTAGTTCCGACACGATTACTTGATGTTAGTGTTGAATGTATGAAAATAGCATTTTTTACTTTCCGCAGTACGCATTTACAATTCTTTCTAGTTGAACGAGTGTTGCACTATCCATATCAGTTACAAATTTCCCATCTTGAAGGCATACCACTATATTAGTATTCGTAAGTTGCTTATTCAATTTGAGATCCTTCTTGTCAATAAAAATTCCCCATTCAATAGGATCAAAAAGAACAATCATATCATCATTTTTTTTAGAGGATTTCAAGTCTGACTTCCCTACTTTTTTCCCAGTGTGGAATATGCCGTTTTGTTTCCCGAATAAATAGACGAATCTATCATTATGTTTCACTTTTCCAATATACTCAGCCCCACTCAACGGGACGTCTGGATCTATTGAATATAAAAAGGCTTTGTAGCACAGTGTGTCTGTATTTGTATGAACTACTATATCTTCGTTATTGGGTATTTTGTATGTTCCAGTATACAAATCAATCAACTGTTTTGTGAATTCTGTTAGCCCAATCGCAGACGTGTCTTGACAGAATAGCGACAGTATAATCAATAATATTGACTTAAATATATAATTTCGCATAGTTGTAATTTATTTATATGTTTAATGGATATGTATCGTTGGATAAGTAGGAACAGTAGTCGTTAAAGACTTCACCGTTGGTCGCAAATATAGCGGAGATGTAAGTATCTTTCCAGAAGGAGAGAACAATTCGCCCCAGTTTATATTAGAATATATACAGTCGGTATCGTATGGGGTAAGTTGACCATAGTACATTGGTCGATATACATATTGTGGAATCTCTCTCTTAAGTTTTGAGACTAATTGTTGAGCTGCCTTCCTATCTCCATAAGCCTCCTCGCCAATAAATCCTGAGGGTTGTGTATTGTTAGGATGATTATGTATAAACGCAAATATAGAAGATGCATCTTCAAAGAGATTGAAAGCTACATTTACCTTGCCAGAGACATGTTGAGTAATAAACTTGGAATCTTCAGTTTCGGCGGGAAGAAAGGCGTATTCAACTTCAGAATTATCAGCCATAAATTTGAATGCTTCAGCTGCAACATTTGCATCCCCAAAAGTAAAAGTTGTTAGATCACCATCCTGCTCCACATTCTTAATTGAACCAAACTCAAATGCAATTTGCATACCATTTATGCGAAGCACATCTTGTGTGTTGTCATCTAGTTTGTGTTCAAGAAAACCTTTTGCATCAAACTTCCAAATAAATCTCCCATCCGGATCAATAAAAGCAATCGGATTATTTCCGCACCATGCATAAGGTGATATATGGTAGTATTCTTCCGCAAAAGGATCCATGGTAGTGGTGCGCATTATTGGCGCATAGTACATGCGTGCTTGGCTGTCATACTCATTCAAACCGAATTGTGAAATAAACTCTTTACCATTATACAGATACGGCTGTATCTCAAGATCTATATTAGAAGGCACACCACTGGCGGAATAACTGATGTTTTGCACTGCACTATCTGCTTCAGAATCAATAACCAGACATATACTGCCCAGATGGTTCTTGACATAGTGGTAATACCTTCCGTCTGTGTAATACCCTGTTGCATTGAAAATCTTCTGTTTGCCAGTAATCACAGAGTCTTCTTTTGTCCTGATGTTTATTATGTTTCCTAAGTATTCTGTCACTTGGTATTCTACCGAATCTGTATCGTACGTATAATAGGCGATGTCGTTATAATCCGTATTCACTATCCGCATATTGGTGTAGTTTACTGTTTTGTATTTTCTACCAACGGCATCGTACAAATTGACGATCTGATGACCATTGCTAAACTGAATGGTATCGGGGAGATTGAGGATATTATATTTTATTCGGCTTATATACCGATATGCATCCTTGACCAGATTGCCATTGGCATCATAGAACATCGTGGTATCCGATTGGGTATTGGTATTGTGATACTCGATGATATTATATCTAAACCGATTTCGCATATCGTAACATAATTTACGGGAATAAACGGCATCCCTCAAAATATCCATGTTTGTTCAATGTACCCATCACGGCTGCGTATATAAACACACCTATAGTTGTAATGAGTGTGTACCAGAGCAATATTTTTAAGTTTTTCTTACTCACATTCTGAGGATCACCCCATCGCTCCCTAAATATTTTATATTTGTCTTGAACGATAGAATTTTGTTTATAATATCGAAAATATAGCAGTGCAAAACAAGGAATCCCTACCATCAATCCAAAGATCTTTGCATCTATTGTGGTACTATCTTTAGGCAAAAAGTCTAAGGGATATAAAAATTGGTCTACAGTACTTAGCATGAGCATCAAGGTAATCCCAATAGTTGTTACTATCAAAACTATAGACATCCATCTACTATCTCCAAATGTCCCTTTTACCCTTTTTCTACATTGTTCAGAATAACTATAATAATGCCAGAACAAAAAATCAATTAACTTCATAATTCACAAAATTTTTATTCATTCTTCTATCCCTTCTTCAATCCAACCGGATATTGAAGAACCTGTGATTAAGGTTACTCCAAAATCTGCAACGCCATAAATAGCCACAGCCGTAAGCACATATGGAGCAACTCCAACTGCAACCGCGCCAACAGCCCCAGTTCCGAACCATCCAAGTGCAGCGATACCGCCAAGCACTCCTGCACTATTCACAAATGCATCAATAGAGTTACTTACCGTTATGCCATTTTTGTACATATCTCTTGCTGTTATGCTTAAAGACAGAGCACTCAGACCTGTCCCTAATACGCCTAAAGGTCCCTTTGCTCCTTTAATTACAGCTTTTTTATAACTGTTTCTATAAACGTATTGACCTTTCCCTTTCAAATGAGTGATGTTGTAATATTTCCCTGTTGTTACTCCTTGCCAAGAGAAAGGACTACAATCCATAAAATTCATTAGATTTACACCCCAATAGAGAGCATCAAATGCATTTGCATTATCCACAGAAGTGTTATCTACATTACTAAAATGGTACGTGTATGCTCCATCATTAGGAGTTCCTGTTCTAAAAGTGCCACTAAAGATACTACCTCCACCTATACACATATAATCATAGAACCCTCCTACTTCATACATGATTCCTGATATCTCAAAGCCAACTAACATATCGAATGTTAATGGATCTCCCTCATTCCAATCATCATCCACTAGATACACGCCTTGATTTGCTGAAGGTTGGTGAAAGACGACTTTACCTTGTCCATTTACGCATGTCAGGCCATACACTTGCATCAACCCCATCCAATCGATATTGTTGATGTAGTTGTTCCCTGCATAAACATACGGAGATTGCCACGGTGTCTGTTCTGCAAGAGGATCTATCGTCGTGAAACGCCCTGTGAGTGCATAATATCCGCGGAAGCCATAATCGTAGGAATTTAACCCATGTGCCTCGACAAACTCCTTCCCATTGTACAAATACGGCTGCGTATCTCTGCCCCAACTTTGCGCCATAGGTACGCCACTGGCATAATAAAGAGTACTTTGTACTACCGTGTCTGCTGCTGAGTTTACGACGGCACAAACATTGCCAAGATGGTCTTTGATGTAATGATAATAAGTACTATCGGAGTAATAACCTATGCTGTTAAATATCCGTTGCGAAAGAGTATCAGTACGGGTATAGCACAACTCCGTATTGCAGGTATATTCCTTGACCAGATATTCTACCGTATCTGTATCAAAAGTATAGTGCTCTACTTCGTAATGAGCAGTAATAGTAGTCGGAATAACCGTATAGGCGATTGACTTATATTTATGTCCCGATGCATCGTATAGGTTCACTATCTGATTGCCATTGATAAACTGAATGGTATCCGGAAGATTGAGTATGTTATACTTAATAGCCGTAATACCTCTATCCAAATCCCGTATCAGATTGCCGTTGGCATCATAGAACATCGTGGTGTCCGATTGAATATTTGCACTATGATACTCAACAACATCATAGTCGTCCGCATCTTGTCCGTTATCTGTTATAGAAAGTAGTTGGTTTCCGTCATTCCCATAATAGTAATCCAAACTATCAATCAGACGATTGCCGCTATACCGTTTGAGTGAAGAGATATTTCCTAATTGGTCATAAACATATGATTCGCAAAACGAAGGGTCGTAGTCTGTCAGAACATTTGACGCTGATAGACGGTTTTGCTGGTCATAGGTATACGCAAACGTAAATATAGTATCTGCATTAGCAATATGGGATGCAGAGATATTGCCATTGTAGCACGATGACACACCCTCGGGAAGATTGTCTGCATAATACAATCTTTCTGAGAAATGCGTATTTTGAGACTCTGTCAGCATATTGCGCATATCGTAGGAACACCTTATTACATCTTGGTTGTTATGCAACAAATTCTGTACCATACGACCTATACTATCATAAGAAAATGACGATAAAGTGATTTCTGCATCATTATTAAGCCGATAAAAGGTTTTGAGCGGTCGTCCTACATGGTCGTATGTATAGCGATAATGTTCTTTGATGAGGTCATTACTTGTGTTTTGCATCGTTTGCTGCTGCGCGACGGATCCGTCAAAAAGATACTCGGTGCTGGTAATGGCATACCCACCCGTATTAAGGGCGCTACGGCTCTGGATCACTCTTCCGTGAACATCGTAATAATAGGCGGTTGTTGTTACACCGGCAGACGATAAATCATATATACATGTTCCTGTTAGCAGACCTATTGTATTATCATATCGCTTACCAAAGCCTGTCTCCTGCACGAATTGGAGAGAGTCCCTTTGGGCTGTTTGTAATGTAGAGAGGTAGTCATAATTGTCGTAATAATTGACCGTCAGCAATCGCACCTCGCTGCCATACTCCGACACATGCCATTGATTGGCAAAGAAGCCTATCATACTTTCATGAGAATCTGATGTTTCAATCTCTTTCATGGAGATATTGCGACCTATGGAATCGTATGTACACATTATCCATTTATTGGCAAGACGTTGGTTTCCGTCTTGCTTGAGAACCAGTTGCCCTGTTTTGTCATATACCATATATTGCGGTTCGCACCCCGGCAAACGCTTATATATCATGTTTCCGGCTGCGTCATATCGGTAATAATATGCTTCAGCTCGCAATGTAGCATTATCCGGCGTATATTCTCCTTCGGTCAGTTTCGCTTGAGCGGAGTGTGTCAACACATACCGCAAACGCCTTAACTTATCATAGACATAATAGGTGCAGTTATCTGCCCGCTTCTCCAGAATAGTTTGTCCCAATTGGTCTGTATAGACAATCATATTTCGTCCATCTTCATCTGTTGTTGTAGTTTTGTAAAGCGAATGCGCAGGATAACTCTCGCCTGTAGTATTCAATACACTATCTCGGATAACCGTATATAAACGGACGGTTTCTTCGCTATCATTGAAACTATATGATTTTGCAGCACCATGCGGTTCATAATACGTTTCGCCCGGAAGGTAACGCTTGGTGATACGTCTTAGGGCTGAAGATTCATACAACGTCTCGGTAAACGGACGGTTGTCAGCATATTCCGATTGAACCTGTGCTGTCAATTCAGAAAGTGGAGTACGTTGTCCTTCTGTATCTAAGGCTATTGGTAACCACTGCTTAGCCACCTTGTACTTCCCAATATACTCTATACTTGATACAATATCCTGTTTTTCGGGAGATGCATTTAATGCAATGATTTGTTCTTCTCTTCCTATTCCATCCAGATAAGTCAGTGTAGCCTTGTATCGCACACCGCTGCTAAGTGACACATGAGCGTTGTTAATATCAACTCGTGTCGTAGGGTCTAGAGGAACAACAGACAATACATAATTCTCTCCTATCGGCAATGATTGCTCTCCTAACAAATAATCCTCATGGTAAGTATCATACGGCAGCATTTTTGTCCCGAAAGAAACTATTCCGGCTTGCCACTGGCTTGTACCGGGAACTATCTTTCCGTAGGCATCAAATTCCACCCCTGTGCGGTGCAAACTGGCACAAGAATCGCCTGCAAGATTGTCTGCGTTTTGAGCATACAAACGATCCGGATTAGTCTTATGGCTATCGCCGTCATAGTATATCTGATCTATTGTATCATTAATGGCGTTGCACAAAGTGATTGTCTCTCCGTCATTATTCAACATTATTTTGTTCTGGTAAATTACGGTTCTTCCAACAGCTCCGGCATACCAGTCCGTAAGTTGAAAATTGTTTGTTGCTCCACGTCTGCAAGCAACCAGCAAAAACCCTTGTGACGGAATGTTATCCGCAGCTGTGAATGTCCATACTTCGGAAGGGCTGCCGCCTTTTAATTGCCATCCTTCCAAATTGACATCGTTTGTTCCGGCATTGTATAGTTCAACGAACTCTCCATTGCCGCCATACTGCACTCCGCCGCCCTCTCCCAACGAGGTATCATACAATACTTGGTTGATAATGACATAGTTATCTGCAATGCTCAGCGTAGGGCATAACAACGCTAACAGAATATATATTAAGTTATTGAATTTCATGATTACTCGGTCTTAATGTGATATTGATATGCTTTCAGGATATATTTCCTTCCATTAACCATTTGATACTCTTCTATGGGGCGGCCCGCAGAATCATACATGTAATATGTCGTTATCCCTCGCGGATCAGTCATTGATGTTATTCCGACATGTGGTTTATAAGTATATGTCCAAGTTTGGTTGCCTATCGTCTTGGTTGCGGGGTATATTCCGTTCCATATGTATTTGGTCGCTGCTTGCCCAGCGGGTTTAATAGATGTAGGGCGATCCATGATATCAAACTGGTATTCACATGTTGATTTATAATGCGGATCATGAACAATACTTGCCCCATTGGCACTCATCCATTGAAAATTGGAGGCGGGCATAGGTGCCGTCAAAGATAAAGTCATTGTTTTATATAAGTAAGGGTAATAATCTACCACATCTATATGATTATTATTTATTGAATCAAAGATGTGCGGATTAATGGAATCCCAATCAGGTCTTACCGGAATATGCGCGGCATTGCTGTTGAATTTTTCTATTACCCATATATTTTCATATAAATTCGCTGTTCCGGAAGTAATATATTCTTCTCCGTTCTCTACATATCCGGAAACTTGTTCCACAGGAATATTGATACGGTGTTTTTTGCGAAGCTGATATACAGCTGGAGGATTAAAAAACACATCTAAACTGGAAAAATGAAAATTGTCTGGGTAAGTGTATTTAGTAAAATGCTGCATGCCGCGACTATCTGTCATTGTTTCTTCTTTTTTCCTTAACTTGCTGTCATAGGTGTAATTCTGTATTGTTTCCATCACAAGTCCATCTGCATATTCGCGTGTCGTTATTTTCTCTAACACATCCGGACATACGAGCAGTTTTCTTGCTACATTGGCCGGTCTATAATCTACGCCCGTAACATCTCTCCTTTGTCCATCATAATCTGCTCTAAGTGCGGACAAACACACAATAGTATCCACACAGCCAAAGAGATTGATTGTTGATGGTGGCTGTCCATAGGGATGCGTAGTAGTTGTTGCTCCGTTGTTGTATGTGTATTGAATCGATTTTACAGGGGTAGAACTTTCTCCTTCAAAAAACTCCGTTTTGGTTAATTTGCCTGGAGAAATTAAAACACCATCGTATGTGAGATCCCCCGTAAACACCTCACTTTTGTCATAGAAATTAGAATCAGGAATGTGTATAGCTTCACGTGCAGTGATATCACGATTTACGCTGCTATTATAATATGATGTATACCATGCCGAGCGTAATCCTGAATCAAATGAATAAGCAGTTCTGCTTTGATTAGTACCTAATGTAGTTGTTTGCTCTACGGACGAATAACCAACATGTGATGTAATCAGACCATAGTTATAGGGGCGAAGAACCATATGTACCTGATTGGCAGCATCATTATATACTTCAAAGATATTATAAAAAATACCGGTGGATTTTCCTGTAACGGAGTTCTTATATGAGAAAGTTTTGGTCTCTACAATTGTTGTTGCATCTGAAAAAGTTTCTATCTTCTCAATTCGTGCACCTCCTATAGGAGTATCTGGATTTGATATTTGCCTTAATTGTACATCATTATCACTGACTGATAGAACACAGAAACGCCTTTCTTCCGCATATTGATGAGTGCCATAAGTGAACCGCTGTATGCCTCCTGTCGGTAAAATAACTTCACTTAACATTCCTTGTAGAGGTGATCTTTTCCAATAACCAAATCTATCTACGATATTTTTATATTCTGCATCGTTAAGAGGAAATAATTGAGGATAATGAAATAAATATATTGGAAAATGCGAATTCCCAGATTCCGGGATGGTGTCTGCATAAGTCATTAGATACTTCCCCTTTCCTGAGATAGCAACCTGTTTCAGATATCTCCAATGATAATTAGGGTATGCCCCATATTGCATACTGGTCGACCTGTATTGATAAGATAATTTGATCGTTTTAAGTGTCTCTTCACTATGTTTAACTAAAATCGAGTCCAACTGAAGAATCGGTTTGCAGTATGAAAACTCGGTATGTTCATACATGGGGATGCCCTCAAGACGGGAGAAGAAGGAAATCGTAAGCGGCGTTTCATCAGAAGTGATAATTGATTCAAGCAAACACTCCTTATGTAATGAATATGTTAAATTTGTGGAATCTCCTTCCGTAAAATTCAGTGAGTTTTCCCATTCATGTATTCCTGTCCAATCCAGATCGGTGATAAAGGATCTGAGATTCGTTCCTCCTTTTATATAATTGAATGAAATAAATCTGCCGTTTGGAGCGATAATCTTTGTTATATGCCATGTGTTGATAGATGGAAGCTGTTGGTCTCTGGAGTGTTTCCGAAAAACTACAGTTGAATACTCCATCGACTCTGGAACACCTCCAAAAATATAGGAATAGCCATCGGTTGTACGTATCGTTATACTTGATGAGTCCTGTGGATAATAATAAGAATCTGTGGCGTTATAATTTGTATTTGAAACTCCAAAATTTGACAAATCTATATCTATAAAGTCACCACTAATAATAACGGGATTACCCGTATTATTGATGGTAAAACGGCCTTCATGACCACAAAATGAAAAACTATATATATCCGGCATATAATCTCTTTTCCAACCGCACCACCCATAGCAACCAGGAAAAGTATAGCCTGCAGGGTTATAGTCTAAGGTATCATATCTTATACCACATTTTTGTTTGTAATAGTCCGATGTAAAATCAAAAACCTCATCTTTATTCGGCACCTTCCCCTCTTTTATTGCCTGCAGCATTCCTATTTCACGAGAAATGCAATCATCATAAACCATTTTGTGCTCGTCAGCAATATCCTGCACTTCCCTTGTTATATATCCTCCTGCTATCAGCGTCCAATCTTTTCCATAACATCCAGAAGGCTGAAACGGTTTAAAACCATCTGAACTATAACGTAAAGCGATATCCAAATGAAGATCTGGATCTTCTATAGTATAGACAGGAATTGTATAATTCAATTTGCCAGTGAACAAAGAAGTACTTATTTCATTTTGTGCCATAGCGAATAATGGCATCAGGAATAGAAGTACAATAGTCGATAAGAATGAATATTTCATAACACTAACTATAATTTTATTATATTTCCGGAAACAATGGTGTCATCTGCGTGGATATATACCACATACGAACCAATAGGAAGACCTGACATGTGAATAATGGTTGTATGTTCACCTTCATCCTCCTGACGAAGCGGTGTCTGATAGGTGGTTGTACCCCCGTTATAGTGAATAGAGATATACACACCGGCAGCACGGGTCAACGTGTAGTTTACATGCAAATCCGAATAAACAGGACTGGGCATAAAGGCGATATTTGTTACAAGACTATCAGTAAGTGCCTCGTCAATATCCTGTTCTTCATCCTCTCTTGGCAATGGTATGTTCTCCGGCTCTTGAGGATTATAATAAGTAGCAGCGGCAATAGCGGTATCCGTGCCATGGACGGCGCATACCCGAGTGCTCTCAAGCAAAGGGTAACGGCAATAGGAGGAATACCAGATATATCGCTCTTCTTTGACTGTTGTGCGTCGTTTACTATCTTGATACAGAAAAACCGAATGTAGCCGTAAGGCTGAGTCCAAAGTCAATTCCGGCAATATCAACCGTCCGGTAGCATCGGCAGATACAGAATACGTCCCCTCCGTACTAATCGGCAATATATGGCAATATTGTCCTTTGCCTATTGCTGCGCCGCCCAATGAATCCCCATACTCAAACGGAAACTTCAATACAGGCATAGGAGACAAATACCGCACATGCGCACGAGAGGTTTCATAACCGGTTTGCCATAACGTATCCTGCGCTAAATGATAATAAAGATTGCTGTGTTCCCGATGAAGACCGATAGATGCAGCATCAGGAGCATAATAATCCACATCAATTATCTCTGCGCTATCAATAGGAAGCCCGGAGAAATCCCAAATACAATTTGTGCCGCTGTCAGTAACTTGTATATAGGACAGTTTATAGACTTGCAAGCTGTCTGTAGAAACCGGTGTATGGCGTTCCGCCGTCAGTATCTGTGCATAGGAAGGTACGACAAAGAGAATACCTATCCACATAAATAAGGCGAATATATGACGATTCATGCGCATATGCGTGTACTCAATTATTATTCTACTCTAAATTGTCCTACTAGTTCGCCGTTAGCGGTTGCGATGCGGAGGACATACACGCCTGCGTTGGTAATCGGGCGGGAGAGAGAGTTGGTGAACTGCTCGTTAACGACTACGCTGCCGGTTGCGGCATTAACAACTACTGCCTGCGCTGACGGGATGGCCTCTTCTTGTTTGAGAATAGTCAACGAGTTGCCATTGATCGTTGCACGGAAGTCATTGGGGCGAGGAGGAGTATCAGGATACTGATCAGGATCATCTAAAGGATTTTCTCCTTCGATAACCTCCATTCCAACTACTTCCATCAAAGGAATTTCCATTTCTTCTGCACAAAGAAATACAGGCATTGCGAAGAGAATGCTCAGTACCAAAGTGATAATTTTTACTTTCATGTTAATTAGAGATTTTGTTAAACAATAAAATACCGCCAAACGGTTTTCGTTTGACGGCACAAAATTACTGCTTTTTTGGCACCTCTGCAAGAAAAGGATGTAGTTTTCTGCTTTGCTGCAAATTACTGATTTTCAAATATTTAGTACTTCACGAATGTAGTTTTTTTACTCTCAAGCTATTTTGTTTATCCTATTTTGCAGCCTTTTCTATTAAAAACGAACGCAGATTTGCACTTGTAGTACCTAACTTGTTGGCGAGAGTTCTCTTCGTGCTTCGGATACTATTATATGAATAATATAGAATATTTGCCATCTGTTTATCTGTAAAAGATCCTATCAAAACAAGAACACAAAGACGTATTTCTTTTTCATTTAGACGACCTGTAGCTTTAAGTTTGTCTGCCAGTAAGAAGAAATGAATATTTATACATTCGCAAAACTTATCATAGTTTTTCCATTGGAGAGAATCCATTATGCTGTCCGAATTAGCAAGTATATCGCAATTTTCTTGTATTCGAAGAAGGCGATCATTGTATCGTTTGATCTGCTGGTCTTCTGCTTCCTTGTTTTGTATAGCCCAATACTCCACTTGTTGCGAAAGCAATGCGCGCTGTTTATGTTTTCTGAATATATACAACCATAAGCACAAACCAACAACAAGCAGTGTTGCTACTACTCCCCAGAACCACCGCCAATCCGGCTTGCGGTTCAAATCTTGTTCTAATAATTGAACGGCTTGAGATAACTTCCCTTGCTCATTAGACAATATTTTTTGAACGTCAGACCTATCTGCTGCCGATTCGCGTATATCGTCAATGTCTTTTGTATTGTCCTCGTTTGTAAGAATATAAAGAGCATTATTTATTTGGTACAGATCCGGAGAGTTCACCAAGGCCATTTTTGCATAATATACAGCTGAATCATTTTTACCCGTAAAAGAATATGCTTGAGCTCTAAGTAATAAGACAGATGGTTCCTTGCAATCGTGAGCAAGTAATAGAGACGTATAATATAGCGTAGAATCATTCTGCTTTGTCTTTTTGAAGGCGACTGCTGTTGTCTCTAATGTTCTTAGAAAGACATTTCTATCATTGCAATTATGCGCTATTGAATCAAGTAAAATGAATGTTTCTTCTTTTTTCCCTTGTTCCGCCAGTTCAAATGCCATATCATTCAATGCATAATAGTATGACAAAGTATCTTTATCACGAAGAAACATCTTGGCGGATTTCTCATACATCTCATACGACAGAGGAAACTCGCCTGCCAAATGGCAGATAGAGCCCATGTTGCTATATATTCTTCCTAAGATATGGTAGTCCTTTGTGCAGGAATGGGTGGCATCAATGAACACCTGCATAGCCTCTACGGGGTTGTCTTTCGCGCGCAAAAGACGACCGTAATGATAGCACGCATGAGCGTATGTACAAAGGAGCGATGTACGATGTACGAAGGGACAAACTTCTGACAGCTGATAACTGACATCTGATAGCTGACGGCTGACGGCTGAAAGCTCCTTCAATCTTTCATACGCTTGCGCGAGGGTGGCACTGTCGCCTCCATCCACGCCGTATATCTGACCCTCATGCCACAGGCTGTCTGCCTGCGCAACAACCTCCTGCGCCTCGGTTAGAGACATTCCTGTTCCACCGCGGCTGCATGATGAGAAGACTACAGCCGTGAACAGCAAGACTATATGGCATATTCTATCGTACACGCAGGTTATGCCGCACGACGGCGGAAGCGATATAGGCTACAAGGAAGGCGCCTACGGGGATCCAAGACAGAAACCCCACCCCAGCCCTCCCCTCAAGGGAGGGTGTTTCTATTAATCCAAAGTAAACGAAGACGGCTACCCATATTGCTACCAGCGCAAGACCGATGAGGGTCGCCCATATAACCCGCCACTCTATCAGATGACGGTACGCTAAGTATATCCAGGCAGGAAGAATCAGAAAAACAACGGTGGGCAACCAACAGGAAGCGACACCTAACAACACCGCCACCAGAAAAGCCGGTTCTACGGCAGAAGCGTGGCGTTTGATATGAGTAAGCAGCAGAACGGCAATGAGAACAAAGAGAGAAGGGAGAAGATAGAGAAGAAACCTCTCCCCATCCCTCCCCTCAAGGGAGGGGGTAAGGAAAACAGGCAGCAACGCACCACCTGCCGCCAACAGCCAGAAGGCTATCGGCAACAGATGGTACAATATGGTCTGAGTCTGACGAGTCAAAGGATGTACGATTTAACGATGTACGATGTACGAAGGGGTTATTCGATAAATCCATTGCGGCGGAGGAGGTGCTGCGGGTCAGCTTCCTTGCCTCGGAACTCCAGATAGAGCTCCTGTGCATCGCGTGTGCCGCCCTGCTCAAGCAGGTGACGGAAACGCGCAGCGGTCTCGGCATCAAACAGGTTGCCAGTCTCCTTGAACGCCGCGAAAGCGTCTGCATCCAGCACCGCTGCCCAGGTATAGCTGTAATAGCCTGCCTCGTAGCCCGTAGTGAAGATATGGTTGTAGAACGTAGGACGATAGCGGACAATGATCTCCGGTATCATACCCATCTTCTCCATACTTGCCTGCTCAAAGGCATTGACATCCAGTCCTTCGGCAGTAGTCAACTCATGGAAATCCATATCGAGGATAGAAGCCGAGAGCAGTTCTGTCTGTACAAAACCCTGGTTGAACTTGCCTGCGGCGTTGATCTTAGCAATCAGGCTGTCCGGGATCACTTCGCCCGTCTGATAATGGAAGGCATAGGTCTTGAGCACCTCCGGTTCGTAGGCATAGTTCTCCATGAACTGGGACGGCAGTTCGACGAAATCACGCGGGGTGTTGGTGCCGGAGAGGGATTTGTAATGCGCCTTGCTGAGCAAGCCGTGCAGCGCGTGGCCGAACTCATGGAAGAGCGTCTCTACGTCGTCCATCGAGAGCAGAGACGGGTTGCCAGCGGTAGGTTTGTTGAAGTTACCTACATTGATGATCACCGGACGATGGTCCACTCCCTCTGCATCGACATACTGGGACATTATATTATTCATCCATGCGCCCGGACGTTTGCCCGCACGCGGGAAATAGTCGGTATAGAGGATACCGATGAGTTCGCCTGCCGCGTCGGTCACCTTGAAGACCTCCACCTCGGGATTATAAACCGGCATGTCCTTCAGCGGTTCGAACTGCAAGCCATACAGCTTAGTAGCCACGCCGAACGCACCCTTGCGGACGTTGTTCAGTTCGAAATAAGGCTTCAGTTCCTCCTCGTCCAGCGCATACTTCTCCTTACGCAGTTTCTCGGCGTAGTACCACCAATCCCAAGGGGCTAATTGAGAATTGACAATTGACAATTGAGAATTATTTTTCAGGTCCTCGTCAAGGAGTTGCTGGAGCGCAGCGGCTTCGCGTTTGGCAGCCTCCAGCGAGGGTGTCCAGACGGAGGCAAGGAAAGCGTCCACCGTCTGATGGTTCTTCGCCATGCAGTCCGCGAGGATATAGTCCGCAGGGTTGTCATAGCCGAAGAGTTTGGCTTTCTCGATACGCAGTTCCATCTCACGGACGATGACAGCCTTGTTGTCGTTCTCGTTATCGTGGTTGCCGCGGGTGGTGTAGTCCATCAGCAGCTGCTTGCGCAGTTCGCGGTTCTCGCAGTATTGGAGCACCGGAGTGAAAGACGTACGTTTGGGCGTAAAGAGCCATTCTCCCGGATGTCCCGCAGCCGCAGCTTCCTCCGCAGCCGCAGCCTTGGCGGACTCAGGCAGACCCGCCAGTTGCGCCTCGTCCTTCACAAAGAACTGGCAGGCATTGGTCTCCGCCACGACGTTATTGCCGAACTTGAGGGAGAGCAGCCCCAACTCCTTGTTGATCTCTTTGAGCCGCTCTTTCTTGTCCTCCGGCAGGTTGGCGCCGTTGTCGGCGAACGACTTGTAGGTCTCGGTCACCAGACGCATCTGTTCGGGGTTGAGCCCCAACTGCTCACGCTGGTCATACACGGCCTTTACACGGCGGAAGAGTGCCTCGTTGAGGATGATGCCGTCGCTCAGTTCACTCAGCATCGGACTCACCTGCTCGGCAATAGCGTTCATCTCGTCGTTGCCGTCCGCCTCCAGGACATTGAAGAACACGCCCGACACGCGGTCCAGCAGCATGCCTGCGCGGTCTAATGCCACAATCGTATTCTCAAACGTCGGTTCGGCTGCGTTATTCGCTATCGCCTCTATCTCCGCCTTGTTCTGACGGATAGCCTCTTCGAAAGCAGGCAGATAATGCTCGTTCTTCACTTGGTCAAATGCCGGTACACCGTAAGGGGTGTTCGGCTGCTCCAACAACGGGTTGGCGTGGTTGCATGCTAATAAACTCATAGCTAGCGCTCCTAAAAGAATTGTTTTTTTCATATTGTCCTGTAATTAATTTCCTTTGTCACTTTGTCCTTTGTCCCTTTGTCACTTTATTCGGACGTTTTTCTCCATTGATTTCTTGATCCGTTCACGGAGTTCGCGGGACTGGTTGTCCGCTTTCTGATACCAGTGCGGTTTGAAATCCTGGGCGAACTTGCATTTGGCGAGTTTGATCTTCAGATCGTCTATGTTCCCGCTCACGTTCACGCCCAGATAGATAGGGCTGAGGACGTTGATATCGTAATTGAAGGTCATGTCGGTGTTATGCCGTCCGCCGAGGGCGACCATGTAGTTGTCCATCTGCACGCAGAGCGGATAGACGTCTATCTCGTTCTTGTAGACCGTCAGTTCGGCATTGATAGAGTCGATGCGGTTCTCGGTCTTCTTCTTGAACATCAGCAGTTTGCTGATCTTGGAGAAGGTCTCTCCGTCCAGCACCACCAGATCTTTTCCTGTCAGCGAAGCCGCGCCGCGGAGGGTGGACATCTTAGGCTGATATTGACTGTTGAGATAGGTCTCCGCCGCCAGATGGAACTGCGCTGCGCCCTTGAACGAAGAGAGCATCGGCACCATCTGCTCCAAGTTAGGAATCATCGTCAGCAGTTCGTCGATGTCCACATCAATCATGTGGTAGTCAAATCCCAAATAGAGATGGTTCCGGCGCGGTGTGCGGTACATAGCAGTCAGCTGCAGTTTGGCGGCGCGGCATACAAATCCCACCTCATCCAGGATAAGCGTACCGTCCTTGACGAAGATACCTCCCTTGAGGTCCGAAGCCACCTGGTTGAAGATCTCCACCTGACGCATATGGGTATTGAGCGCCAGATCCACGTCGGTAGGGACAAGGAAGGGATCGGTATCATTTACCATTTGGTCATTTACCATTTGGTCATTTTTATCCTCTTTGGCTGACGGAGTTTCTTCTTCGCTGCCGGAGTCGGCGGAGAACCAGGCAAGCAGTTGGTTGGCATCGCAATGGTCGGAGACGACATCCAACTCGCCCTCCAGAACCGCCTCGTGGCGGAACCATTTACCTATATTGCGCACATTGCCTTTCAGGTTCAGATCGGAGTTACCTAACTCGATACGGGAGTTGTCTATCGCCATCTCGCGGTTGGAATAACTGAACTCGATAGACGGGATGACCACCGCTTCCGGCAATCGTTCCGGCAGGTTCACCTCGCCGTTCTTGAGGTTCACCTTCAGCCTCGGGTTCCATTGGAGCAGGATATTTTCCTCCCCTGCTTTATATCGCGCTGCGGCTTCCAGATCCAGTTTGCCGGTCTTGGCGGTCAGTTCCTCCCCCATACGCGCATTCAGCGCCTGCGTCTTCAGTTTGGCTTGCAGGCGCGGAGCGGACTTGTCTTTTCGTCCGCCGGAGAGCGCAGCCTCCAGATGGGAAGCAGCCAAGTCGGCCTTGATATCTTTGAAGAATCCGTCCAAGGCATCGCAGTCTATCACAGCCTGCGCCACCGGCATGACGGTCGTGTCCTTGGTGTTATACTCCGCGTACAGTTTCATTTTAGGCGCATCAATCGTGCCACCCATCGAGTCCATCTCCACCTCTACCGGTCGCTCTGAATCCAAGCCTACGGCTGCATACAGCACCGGATCTTTCGAGAGCACGTTACCTGCCTCCAGTTGGATGGACGAGGCTTTGAGAGCCGCTTTCAGCGGTGTAGCCATCTCGAAATCCACTTTGTCCGTCGTCAGGTCTATCCGCGCCCAGTTGACTTTGGGTTTGGATGGTTTGGGGTTAGGCAGTTGGAGCGTAGCATGAGTCTTCGGCAGGTCGGCTACCATCGAATCCATCGCATAATGGATATCCTTCAGGTCGAGGTCCGCACTGATCCTGCCCTTCTCCAGCCGCATCTCCGTCAGGTCATCCAGACGGATCTTCGCTTTCGCGGTTCCTTTGGCTTTGCCGTTGAGGGTCATCTCCTTTGGCAGGAAATAGGCGAAGTCCGGCAGGTTGGCATCGAGGTTCAGCGCGAGGTCAAGAAGTATATCGCCCATGAGGTCGGACAATTGAGAATTGAGAATTGAGAATTGAGAATTGCGCGTAGCAGCATGCAGTTTATGGATCTCCACATTGCTGATCTGCCCTTCCGTCAGGCGGATATCGGCAGTAGCATCCATCTCTACGTCCCGCAGCGTATAAGGCAGCGGTTTGTAACTGCCTTCGCCGTCGTCCAGCGTAAGATGCGCCTGCACACGCGGCATCTGATGGTCAGAGACATAGCCTTGTATCGCTGCTTCCAACGCCGCCTCGCCGTCCACATCCAGGTCGCTGAGCGACTTGGCGAATTTCTCCGGAATAAGCGCCATGAGAGGTTTGAGTTGCCACTTTCCTTTGGTCGTCACACCCATATCCACCCCGATGGAATCGAGGATATCTGCACTTCCATCGAGCACCAGCGCAAACTCATTGACCGCCAGTTCGGCTCTGCGGAAAGCAAAGTGCATCGCGTCCAGATTCATTGCCATGGGGGCATCCAGTTTCACGCGCAGGGAGTCGGCATACGCCTCTCCTTTAAGATTCGCGCACACGTCCCGCGCGTCCAGCGAGAGGAACATATCCTCCCAACTGTTCGCCTGAACCGCCAGCTCCGTTTCGCCGAGCGAAGCAGAGACAGTGTCTTTGTCGTCTGCAAAAGTGATATAATTGGCTTTGATGCGCAAGCCGTCCACTTCCAACGCATCAAAAGGCAGCGAGAAAGCGGCGGTGTCCTCCTCTGTCGTATCCGGCGAAGTGACGAAAGCACCGGTGAGATTGGTTGTACCGTCCGGCGCGATATAGAAATTGACCCGCGCATCATCCAGCACCGCCTCATGGACATGGAGATTCTTATGATTCAGGAACTCCATCACATCCACTGTAGCTACCAGATGTTTCGCTTCAACGACCGTGTCGTTCCGGCTGCCGGTCATCGGATTGATCAGCAGCAGTCCGTCCGCCCGCAGGCCGAAGCGCGGGAAGGTGGAGAAGAAAGTCAGATCGACCTCTCCTATCTCATGCTCGCAAGTGATGAATTTGTCCGCAGCCTGGCGGGCAATAGGTGTCAGACGCTCCGGCGTGAAGATTACGTACATAGCGATAGAGGCTACCGCCACTACGGCTACCACGATACCCAGAAACGTCCAACCGATGATTTTGAGTGCGCGTTTCATTGCTTCTCAACCATTTTGGTGAAATAGAACTTGACTGATTTCTGCTCTTTCTCGTAATACTCCAACGCCGTATCGTTCAGTTTGGTGACCACATAGACCTTGGGAATCTCCGCTCCTCCGTTGTCCATCAGATGAATCTCCGTGAGGCTGCCTGAGGTCTCGAAGAGGTACTTGAACCACCCGTTGCCGGGGTAGCCGAGTTCATTGCGGGTGTCTATACGATCCTGCTCCGTGACGTCTTCCGCTTCGTCCCATTCGCAGCCTAAAAAATAGCCTGCTTCGTCGGACTGCTCCGTGGTGAAGCGTATGAACTCCTGCGTGTTGTTACGCTGCCACAGCCCCTGCAGATCACTCAACTGATACTCCGGCGTAGTGCGGTTGAACATGTCGCAACTCGCCAACGCCATTCCTACTACGGCGAGAAGCAGGAATCTGAAATTTGAAATCATAAATCTGACATTCATAACTATGCTTTTTCAATTTTAATATTCACGTTATATCCGTCCATCTCAATTAATTGACAATTGAGAATTGAGAATTGAGAATTGAGAATGAGCGAAGTCGCCAGAACCTGCGAAGCGATGTAATCGCCACAGTGGAGAACTGCGTTGTGAATCTCCGGGCGATCTTCGAGTTCAATCTCAATGCGGTCTGTAATCTCCAGACCGGAGGACTTACGGAGGTTCTGGATGCGGTTGATGAGTTCGCGCGCAATACCTTCTTCAATCAGTTCGTCGGTCAGTTCGATGTCAAGGGCTATAGTCAGGATGCCGTTGTTGGCTACCAGCCACCCCGGCATGTCTTCCGTCAGAATTTCCACATCCTCGGGCACTATCGTGCAGTTGAAAGTTGAAAGTTGAAAGTTGAAAGAACCTTCTGTTTCCATCTTGGCGATGTCGTCCTGGGACATGGCGTTGATGGCGGCAGCAAGGGCTTTCATGTTTGCACCTACTTTCTTGCCCAGGACTTTGAAGTTCGGCTTAATCTTCTTGACAAGGCGTATCTCCGATTGCTCTGCAGGGACGATGACAAGTTCCTTGACGTTCACCTCGGATTTGATGAGATCCGCCACATGGAGGAGCGCGTCTGTCGTCTCCTGGTCGGGCGTCGGTATGACGGCTTTCTGCAGCGGCTGGCGGACGTTCTTCTCTGCGCGTTTGCGGAGCGAGAGAATCATCGAAGTAGCCTGCTGCGCGAGGTACATCTGGCGCTCCAGCGTAGTGTCAATAAGCGTCTCGTCAGCCTTGGGCCAAGTGCTTAAATGCACGGTTTCATCGGTCAAATCGCGGTAGAGGCGGTCAGCGTAGAACGGTGCATTCGGCGCCATGAGTTGAGCCACGGTCTTGAGACAGGTGTAGAGGGTTTCATAAGCCGCTTCTTTGTCGGCGTTCATCTCTCCTCCCCAGAAACGCTTGCGGTTCAGACGGACGTACCAGTTAGAGAGGTCGTCCTGTACGAAATCAGAGATGGCTCGTCCGGCTTTGGTAGGTTCGTATGCCTCGTAGGCCTCCGTCACCTCTTTGATGAGGGAGTTCAGTTTGGATAGGATCCAGCGGTCGATCTCGGCATACTCTGCTTTTTCTCCCGTATCTCTCCCGTTCCGATTCTCTCTCGTTAGTGTCTCGTTAGTCTGATTTGGCGTATTACCCCAGCCATCCACGTTCGCGTAGAGGGCAAAGAAACCATAGGTGTTATAGAGAGTTCCGAAGAACTTACGGCGCACTTCGTCCACTCCTTCGGGATCGAACTTCAAGTTCTCCCACGGGCTGGAGTTGGTCAGCATATACCACCTTACCGGATCGGCTCCGTACTTGTCGAGAGCTCCGAACGGATCCACGGCGTTGCCCAGACGTTTGGACATCTTGTTGCCGTTCTTATCGAGCACCAGACCGTTTGAGATGACGTTCTTGTACGCCACAGTACCTTCTATCATCGTGTGGATGGCATGGAGCGTGAAGAACCAACCGCGTGTCTGGTCCACGCCCTCGGAGATGAAATCCGCCGTGCGCGGCAGGTCGGCGTTCTCGAACGGATAGTGGTTCTGGGCATACGGCATAGCGCCCGAATCGAACCATACATCAATGAGGTCGAGTTCGCGTTTCATTGGTTTGCCGGACGGGGAGACAAGGATGATCGAATCCACATATGGGCGATGGAGATCAATGACAGAGGGGTCATAGTTCGCCTTGCTGTAATCGCCCGGTTTATGGTTCGGCCAGGGGTTGGATTTCATGAAGCCCGCCTTGACAGATTTGTCGATTTCATCGAATAATTCCGCGATCGAACCGATACATATTTCTTCGCTTCCGTCCTCGGTGCGCCAGATAGGCAGCGGAGTTCCCCAATAACGCGAGCGGGAGAGATTCCAGTCATTCAGGTTATTGAGCCACTGACCGAAACGACCTGTTCCGGTGGATTCCGGCTGCCAGTTGATGGTCTTGTTGAGCGCAATCATCTCCTCGCGCGCCTTGGTGGACTTGATAAACCAGCTATCCAACGGGTAATAAAGCACCGGTTTGTCGGTCCGCCAGCAGTGCGGATAAGTATGCACATGTTTCTCGCTTCGCAGGAGCCTTCCGTCCGCTTTCATCTCCAGACAGAGGTGCAGGTCGAGCGTCTCGGCTTTCGCGGCAGCTGCTTCGTCGTATTTGCCGTCCACGGTGAACTGCGGGTCATAGGCGTTCTTCACCCATCGGCCTGCGTAACGGCGGTATAGTTCATCGTTGACGTTGGCTTTGTACCACTCCTCGTCGAGGTCCTCTACGTTCCAATATTTACCGGTGAAATCGACCATCGGACGGGGTCCGTTGTTCTTGGTCTGCATATAGAGCCCCGGCACGCCGGCTGCATCGGCTACTTTCTTATCGTCGGCACCGAACGTAGGCGCGATATGCACGATACCCGTACCGTCCTCGGTAGTGACATAGTCACCCGGAATGACGCGGAATGCTCCCTCGCCCGGATTGACCCACGGGAAGAGCGGCTCGTATTCGAGGCCGACGAGGTCCTTTCCTTTGTAGCGGGCGACGATCTTAGGCTCCAGCGGTTTGCCTTCTTCGTCTGTTCCGCAGAGTTCTTTGCGGTAGGCATCCAGACGCGCTTCGGCAAGGATGATATGGTCGCCGGCAGGCGTCTCCACCTCCACGTAGTCAATCTTCGGTCCCACGCAGAGAGCCGTGTTGGAAGGCAGCGTCCAAGGCGTCGTCGTCCAGGCGATGATATAAGTGGCTTCGCCGTTTGACAGTTTGAAATTGTTTGAAGGTTTGACCTTAAAGCGGGCGGTGCAGGTGAGGTCCTTGACGTCGCGGTAGCAACCGGGCTGGTTGAGTTCGTGTGACGAGAGACCCGTTCCGGCGGCAGGCGAGTACGGCTGGATGGTATAACCCTTATAGAGATAGCCTTTCTTGTACAGCTCCTTGAGCAGGTACCACAGCGTCTCGATATACTTGTTATCGTAGGTGATATAAGGGTTGTCGAGGTCCACCCAGTAGCCCATCTGCTTGGTGAGGTTGGTCCATTCTTTGGTGTATTTCATCACCTCGCGGCGGCAGGCAGCGTTGTATTCGTCCACGCTGATCTTCTTGCCGATATCCTCTTTGGTGATACCTAACATCTTCTCCACGCCTAACTCCACCGGCAGACCGTGGGTGTCCCAACCGGCCTTACGGGGCACCTGATAACCCTGCATCGTCTTGAAACGGCAGAACGTGTCTTTGATCGTCCGCGCCATGACATGGTGGATACCCGGCATGCCGTTGGCAGAAGGAGGACCTTCGAAAAAGAGGAACTGCGGATGTCCCTCACGGGTAGTGATACTTTTCTCAAATAACCCCTCTTGCTCCCATTGCGCCAGCACCTCGCGGCTCAACGCGGGCAAGTTCAACTGTTTGTATTCGTTAAAATGTTTCATATATGTTGTTTGTGATTTTAATCTATGCTTGATAATTGCGTCCGTAAGAACGGTATGTGTCTTTTTCTATCTCGATAACAGGCTCTTCCCACCGGTCAAGAGGATCCAACCGCCACTCGATATATTTGATCTTCATTCCTCTGTCGAGCCACTGCTTCTCGTAGTGCGTCTGCAGCGCACGCGCATCCCGGAAAACATCGATGGAATCGAGCGAATCGGCATATAAATCATCTGTCTGCGCCACTACCGGATAGGGGTTCAGCCGCAGCATCTCGGTCGTATAGGTATATAGGAACGGGCTGTCGGTCTTCAGATGAATCAGACCGCCGGGTTTCACGATCCGGTGATAGCGCTGCATGAAATAAGTGGATGTAAGACGCTTGGTGGCTTTCTTCATCTGCGGGTCGCAGAAAGTAATCCATATCTCATCCACTTCGCCGGCAGCAAAAAACTCCGTGATAAACTCTATATTGGTGCGCAGGAACGCTACATTCTTCAATTCCTTGATCTCCGCCTCTTTGGCTCCCGCCCACATACGCGCGCCTTTGATATCCACTCCGATAAAATTCTTCTCCGGATGCCGTTCCGCCAGTCCTACCGTATATTCGCCTCTGCCGCATCCCAGCTCCAGCACAACGGGGTTCTCATTATGGAAATAGCGGTCGCGCCAGTGTCCCGCCAACTCCGGGTCATACGGCGGCTGGAAGACATTATGGAACGTCTCCATCTCCGCAAATTTCTTCAGTTTGTTCTTACCCATTTCCTTCTACCTTTCATTTTTCACCCTTATCACCTCTATCCCCACATCGGTCACGCCGCGCAGGAGCGAGTCCCTCATTCCGTGCTGAACGGCGAAATAATACCGCCCGGTATCGGGGAAATGATAATTCTCCTCCAGCAGAACGGGCATTTCTATAAAGCCATGGTGCTTGTCTCCGAGCCATCGGCCTCTGTCATCCGCCAGATAAAACTCGACCGTATCCATGTACTGTCTGTTGCCGCGCACAAAAAGCCACATATTCTGATACGGATAGCGCTCCGTATGACGGACGTAGAGCAGGATATCATAAGCCGCCTCCCGGTCCGCGATGTTGAAGGCAAATTCCGGCAGTTGGTTTTCGTCCCATTCACCCGATGGAATCGCGACAAATTCGCTATACACGATATCGTGCCGGCAGGATGTCAGAAGGCATATGCCCCCTATCAGCAAACCAATCGCGAGCCGTAAATTGTTCATCGTAAATGGCTTCATCGTCTGGGGTGTTTTTTCTTTTTTCTATCAAACCTCGTCAGCTCGCCATGTCCCGTCTGGTATCCGATCTCCGCTTCTGCGGCACGGTTGGCTTCCAAAGAGACGGGTTTCTCTCCGCGGCGGTTCATCGCGATCACCTCATGTGCGCGCGCAGCCGTCAGAGTCACCAGATTAGCCGGTATATGCTGGTCGGTGGAATACGTAATGGTGCCTGCCAGCGGATCGGTAGAGAAGACATAATAGGTAGCGTCCTTCGTCTCCAGAGTCTGATGGCGCGGCGGCAATGCCTTGGAAGCATCCTCATAGACCGGCACTTCGTAGTTCAGACAGCATTTGAGTTTGGCGCACATGCCTGCCAGTTTCTGCGGGTTGGGGGATATGTTCTGCAACCTTGCGGCGCCGGTACCTACCGACGAGAAGTTGATCATCCATGTGGAGCAGCATAACTCACGTCCGCATGGTCCTGTTCCGCCGATACGTCCCGCCTCCTGACGCGCTCCGATCTGCTTCATCTCCACGCGGATGCGGAACGTCTCTGCATAGACCTTGATCAACTGACGGAAGTCAACCCGTCCGTCTGCGATATAGAAGAATATCGCTTTCGATCCGTCGCCCTGATACTCCACATCGCCTATCTTCATCTCCAGCCCGAGTGATTTAGCCAGTTGGCGGGCCTTGATCATCGTCTCCTGTTCGCGCGCGTGCGCTTGCTCGGCACGGGCGAGATCTTCCTCCGTCGCTATACGGATCACCTGACGGATCTCATAACGGGATGCGTCTATCTTATTCTTCTTGATCTGCAACTCTACCAGCTTGCCGGTCAGCACCACCTCGCCCAGGTCGTACCCCGGATTGGCCTCCACCACCACTTTCACGCCTTTCTCCAACGGGAGGTGTGCGCTGTTATGGAAATAGCCCTTGCGTGTGTTCTTGAACTGCACCTCTATCAGGTCTGTCAGTTGGGTATTCTCCGGCAGGTCGCTCAACCAGTCGCATACGGGCAACATATGCGCTGAATTGCGTTTGGTTGCCGCCGCTGCCAGTTCTTGCGGCTCGTTTCCTACTGTATATTTCTTCATTTTCTTGGTTTTTTAATCAATATTATCATTTGCAGACACAGGTCGAAGAAGATCATCTTTGCATTGCCGTTCTGCTCTATTTGCCGTTCCGCCAAGTCGAGTTGGTTCATGATCGCCTCTACGTTGCCGGAATGGATAAAAGGCGCGAACTTAACGGAGAAATTCCGCTCTTCCTCCATCTGGTAATTCAGTTCGGGCTGACCTATATTACGGATAAAATTCTCGCGCACCTGCTGCTGGGCGTACTGCAGAAAATGCTTCTGTTTCTCCCTGCCTGTCGCAGCCATGTCCAGCGACCACTGGCGCAGATGTTTGAGCGACTCGTATTTCTTCTGCGGGTCACGGAGGACTCCTACCGTATAAGCATCGCGGAAGAGAGCGACGAAATCACGCAGTTCCTGCTGATTTTCCTCGGATTCACCGGCTTTTTTCAGGGCAGCGAGAAAACTGCCGTTCGCTATCCGGGCTATGTCGGTCGTTCTGGAAGCGGCTATACCTCTGCGGACCAAAGCCTCAGCGATAGTCTCCGTCTCCAGCCTCGGAATACGGACCGTCTGTACGCGCGACAGGATAGTAGCCAGCATCTGCTCCGGATGTTCGGAAACCAGAAGAAAAACGGTCTTCGGAGCCGGCTCCTCCAGTATCTTCAGCAGTTTGTTCGCTGTTGCTGCATTCATCTTCTCCGGCTGCCATATGATCATGATCTTGTAGCCGTCGCCATAGGCCTTGAGACTGAGTTTGCGCAGGATCTCCCCGCTCTCTTTCTCATAGATCATGCTCTGCTTCGTCTCTACGCCCAAAGCGGCATGCCAGTCATCCAGATCGAAATAATGTTTCTCCAGGATGATCTTACGCCACGGCTCCAGAAAATCATTGCATGTGTCGGCGGAATCCGTCTTGACGATCGGAAAGACGAAATGCAGATCGGGGTGCTGCAGATGCTGGTATTGAAGGCATGTCGGACAACTGCCGCAACTGTCCTCGTCCGTCCTGTTGGGACAGTTCAGATACTGGGCATAAGCCAGAGCCAACTGCAGTTTGCCGATCCCCGATATGCCGGTAAACAGCTGCGCGTGGGGTATTCTGCCCTCACGCACCGCCTGACGCAACTGAGCCTTCGTCGCCTCCTGTCCTATGATCTCCTTGAAGAGCATTCAGTTATCGGAATTCAGTTTTTCAACTCTTTTTGGAGTGCCTCTACCATCTCGGCGTACTCGGCATCGGAGAGATAGACTTTGCCCGGGTTCATCTGGAATGTGCCTCCGTAATCCGGACCGTCCACATATTTGGGAGCCAGATGGAAATGCAGATGGCTTAATTTATCGGAAAAAGCGCCATAGTTGATCTTCTCGGGATGGAATAATTTCTGCATCGCGCGTGTCACATCGGCTACGTCCGCCATAAAGAGATTGCGCTGCTCGTCGGACAGCTCGTTCAGGTCATTGACATGCCCGTCATATGCCACCAGACAGCGGCCGTGATAGGTCTGCTCCTTAAATAAAAACGCGCGCGACACGCGCAGGTGCGCGATCTCTATCATCAAATTGTGCAAAGTCTCATTGTTCTGACAATAGAGACAGTCTTTCGGATCGGAATACATAATCTTTGAAATTTATAGTTTGTAGTTTGTTTTTTGTTACTTGTTTTGCTGTTTGATTCTTCCTGCTATAACGGCATTGCGGACCGCCTCGATAGCGGCATTGGAATCCATGTTTCCCTCGGCATCGCGGAACTGCTTCAGGTCTATCGGTTCGCCGATATACATACGGCAAGGCACGCGGTGGACGAAAGGTTTACCCTTTGGCAACGCCTCGAAACATCCGTCCAGCGAAAGCGGTATGACCGGCAGTCCCAAATCAATGGCTATCTGGAAAGCACCGCGTTTGAACCGTCCCACTTCGCCGTTCAGCGAACGGGTTCCCTCCGGGAAGATCACGGTGCATACACCGCCTACCAGTTGTTTCTCCACCTCTTTGAGGCTCTCCATCGCGGCTTTGGCATTGCGGCGGTCAATGAAGATATGTCCGGCGGCTTTGCACCCCGTCCCTACAAAAGGCACCTTGCGCAACTCCGCTTTCATCAGCCATTTGAAGATCACCGGCAGCCAGCCGTAGATCAGCCATACGTCGAACATCGACTGGTGGTTCGACACAAACACATAACTCTGTCCCTGCCGGATATGCTCCGCGCCCTCTACCGTCACCGGCAGAAACATCAGCCACAGGAACGAGCGGGACCAGAACTGCTGCACTTTATGCACAAACTCCGCATTCCGCCAATGGACGGTACAGACTGTGAAAACAGCCGTGAAGACCGTCAGCACACACAGTATCGGCCAAGCCACCAGATACTGGTAAATGATATAAAACGGTTTTAGTATGCTTTTCATTTTCTACTCCTTTCATTCCTTGTCATATTTCTGCATGAACCCGCGGTAGAGCGCGCATATACGGCGTATCTCCTCCCATTGCTCGTCCGGCAGTTTGGTGCCTACCACCTCCACTACACGTCCGGCAGCGATAGTACCTATCTCGGCGCACCGGCGGATATCGAAACCGTCCGCCAGAGCATGCAGGAATCCGCCCGCGAAATAGTCTCCGGCGCCGGTGGAGTCCGTACAGGATGTGGTGATCGCGCCGATATGGTGACGCATGCTGCCCTGCTGTATATACGAACCGTTCTTGCCTACTTTCACGACCGCTATATCGCATTGCTCCGCGATCATCTGGACGGACTCTTCCGGATTGAGATGCGTATAGGCGAACGACTCGTCCTCGTTAGCAAAGACAATATCCACATACTGCTTCACCAGATTCTTGAGGAAAGCATGGTTCTCGTTTATCACATTATAGGACGCCAGATCGAGCGAGACCATACACCCGGCTTCTTTCGCCAGACGGACGGATTTCTCCAGCAGTTCATGGTTCTGCACCAGATAGCCCTCCAGATGGAATATATCGAAGCCGTTGAAGGCATCCTTGGAGATATCGTCCGCGCACAGTTCCGCTGCGGCTCCCAGATAGGTAGCGAAGGTGCGCTCGCCATCCGGAGTGACCAGCACGATAGAGAAACCGGACATGGCGTCCTGCGAGAGCAACAGGATCGGCTTCACGCCGTTCTTCAGCATGTCCTCGCGGTAGAAATCACCGACTTCGTCATTGCCGATCTTGCCGATGAATGCCGCTTTGCCGCCCAACGATGCAATACAGTTGATCGTGTTCGAAGCAGAACCGCCCGCCACCATACGTTTACGAACCGAGAGAAAGCGATACTGGATCTGCTCCGCCTGGTCTCTGGAAATAAGGTTCATGCTCCCTTTCGGAAATCCCAGTTCACGCAGATCGTCTTCGCTCACCTGCAACAGGATGTCCGTCAGAGCATTTCCTAAACCTAAAATCTTTTTCATTTTTATCCTTTTTTGACCTGTTTTCGGGGTTTTTAGTAAAAAAACGGCGCCAAGATGTCATTTTTTTGCAAAAAAACTTGCACATATGAAAAAAAAGCAGTACTTTTGCACCCGCTTTCGAAAAAAGAGAGCACAGACACGCTTCCTTAGCTCAGTCGGTTAGAGCATCTGACTGTTAATCAGGGGGTCCTAGGTTCAAGTCCTAGAGGGAGCGCAAAGGCATCTACAGACGTAGATGCTTTTTTGTTGCTTCTTTCATTCTTTCAAATAGCACCGGCGGAATGTTTTTTCATAAAAAAACATAATCCGTGTGCAAAGGTACTACAAAAAAATGACATATGCAAGCATATGCCATTCTTTTTGCGAAAATTATACTGAAATTGCGTCTTTCTACTCAATTCGCCTGCCCAGTATATCAAATATACCGTCCTCTGTCACTAACAGCAGCTGGCCGTCCCGGAAGAGGACAGAAGCGTCATTGACCACCGTCTTGTCGATGCCGGTAGGGGTTTGTGCCTCCGGGTTAGACGGAATGATCGGCGGCGTAGGGATGATCTCGTTTCCTCCGCCTTTCAGTTCGCCTTCATACCCCAGCGTAGCGAAATCGCCCACATACACATGGATCGGCGTGCCGTTTGCGTCCAGAACGGACAGCACGTAGTTATACCGCGAGGCTTCATCCAGACCCGTCACTTTGAAAGAGAGGGTATAGGGAAGGCTGCTGTTCGCTCCGCCTGCAGGTGCATCTCTCCTGCCCGGAGCAGAGAAGTTGATTCCGAGCAACTGACCGCGGGGCCCCAATGTCAGTTTGCAGAACACCGCGCCGTCCTTGTATATGTCAATCTGGTAGGAGTGTGCAGCGGAGTCGGTAGGCCAGGTGAAGTCTGCAGTCGTTTCCGCCGCATCGACTATGACTGTTCTCTGTATCATAGCCGAGTCGGGTACGTCGCTCATGCGGAACCTGCCCCAATAGGGGTGCTCGCTGTACAGCTTGCGGCTGTCGGGAAGGACGGAGAGCCATGCGCTGTCCGGAATATCCGCCAGTGTCCCTTCGGAGACACTCGGAGGGGTGGCTGCCCATACTGCTATATGCGTGACGGCACTGTCGCCCTTGAAGGCATTATCCCCAATGAGAACGACGTTTTTACCGATACTCAACTCCTTGAGACCGCTCCAGTTCTCAAACGCGTTCGTACCGATAGAGATTACCTTGTCGGGAATAACAAGGCTGTCCTGCAACTTAATCCCCGAAAAAGCACTGCCGCCGACCATCGTCAAAGCCTCAGGAAGTACGATGGAATCGAGGGAACTGCAGCCTGAGAAGGCATTGTCGCCTATTGTCGTTGCACCCTTAGGAAGATGAACGCGCGCCAAAGAAGTACACCCGGCAAAACACGAAGAACTGACCGCTGTCATGCCATCCGGCAGAACAATCCGCGTAATCTTGCTGCAGTTCTGGAAGGCTTGCTGGTGAATGGCCGTCAGGGTTGATGGCAGGACTACCGTGTCCAGTATGCTGTTTCCCATGAAAGCCCCTTGACCTATCCACTGCACGCCTTCGGGCAGCACCACCTTCTTCATCCTTGACCATTGGCATAAATGGGTCGGTACAAACTCCACGTCCGGACCGAAGATAAAATCCCCGTTCCAATAGCAGTAAAGATTATAGAACACAGACGAAGAAGCCGGCGGGTTCTTGGCATTCCAGACAATAACAGGGCTGCTATGGATGCACCACGAAATCTGCTTGGAGGAACGGAACGTAGCAGGGAAGAACAACGTATCTTGCAGTGGAATAGTGGCTACGCTGTTCATGTCGTACACGGCACGGTTGGGTTCTCCGTCAAAGATACTGCCGTCAATCACCTCCAGACAGTCCGACCACCGGACGGATTTCAGCCCGTAGCAGTTCTCGAATGCCATCTGGCCGATGTATTTGACGCCTTTCCCCAAGTCGCATTTCACCATCGTTGTGCAATTGGCAAAGGCAAATTGTCCCACGGTATCTACCGAGTTGGGCAGTTTGATCTCTTTAAGCTTATAACATTTCTCAAACATGTACGCCGGTATCTTCGTCACGCCTTCCGGTATCTCGCATGCCGTCAGGTTCCACCAGTCGCGGAAGGTGGCGCCGCTGAATCCCGTCAGTCCTTCCGGCAGAGAAATCGTCTTGCACGAATTATAAGGATAATAGGTCTTGTAATCCGTCGCCCATGACGAGGCCTGAAGCACCTGTTTGTTCCACCAGAGGCTGTCCACTGTGTTCTTCAACTCGCCGTAGCCCTCAATGGTCATGTGCGCCGTCTCCGTGTCGTACGACCATGTCAGATGCTCCCCGCACACACCCTCATACACGGTTGCACGGCTCATTCCGGCTATAAACACCAGACATACAATCAATAATAAGTACTGCCTTTTCATAAGTGTATATAATTTTCAATTATCAACTATCAACTGTCAACTACAATCTCTCTCCTCGTACATCGTACATCTGTCCTCCGCGGATGAGATAGATATGTCCGTCTCTCAGGAACTTGTGTACATTCTCTTTTTCCCCGATGAAATCGATATCTTCTGTGCTTTCGCCTTCTCCTTTCGTGCGGAATGAACCGTGGGTGCTCTCAATGGGTTTGCCGTCCGCGTCGCAGCCCGTTACGGTGTACCAATAGGAGGTTGCTGCCGTCAGTCCGTCCAGCGTATAGTTGAACTGCTCCACTTCGGCATATCTTTTCGGTGCATGACGTGCAAAATTGATAGAAATCACCCTTCCTGTTTTGTCAAACACCACATAGCAAATCTCTTCTGCTTGCGCCGCGTCTCTGTACACATGCAGCACGTATGTCTCCGCGCCTTCTACTGCTCCCCATGTAAACATCGCACTTGTCTCTTCCGGCTCGATGGATACGGGCATTCTGTCTTCTTGGAGACCTTCGCGCAATGCCGTATAGCGGTACTCATGCGTAGTGTTGGCAAAATGGCTGTTGAAATTGGTGTATTTCATCTGTTTGATACGTCTGCTGGCTACGGGACTGAAGGACGGTCTGTTGTTCACATTGACGCGCTCTTCTTTCATGCCGTACGCTGCCGGAGAAAGCACCGGTTCCTCCGACAAGGAACTACCGTAACTGAACTCCCATTGCAGCGCATCTTCTATTCCGCGTTCGCAGGTCCCGCCTTGTGCAATCAGAGACAGCACATTGCCCTCTTCGTCAAACTCCGCCCGCTTGCTATAGGCATTGATGGACACGCCGGAGCAGTAGAACTCGTTCTTAACGGTGTTCCAGGTGTAATTGTCCGCCGTCGTCCAGTCCTCCGCATCGCCTGCGTAGTAATAGACAGACCGTGTAGCCGGTCTCAAAGCAGTATTGTCCGCGTTAAGGGCAAAGGTCGTTCGCTCCACCACGCGCTGCAAATCGTCCAACACGACATAGTCGTTGTACGTTGGAACGGCGTGGTTATACCAGGCCTGTTCGGCTTCAACCCATAGTCCCCATTGCTCCATTCCATACCATTGCGGGTCCTCGTCATTGCGATAGTAATAGATATACCGACTGCCGAATATGTTGTTGTTAATATTGGCGGTCTTGTATGTGATACGCTCTTTGATTCGTCCCTGCTCATCGTAAGTCAGATCATTGTGGCGCATGGTTTGCGTAAGAACGATTTCATCGCCTTCCCAGCCGTAAGTCTCTACGTACAGCAGAATACCTTCCTTCGAATACGAACTGTAATCTTTGGTATTTTTGGTATCCTTATAGAGCTTCCATGTTCCCGCAGCCGTATCTTTGTCCATCTCTATTTTCCGCGCCAAGTCGGCGGTTGTATCATTGGGGAAATAGCTGTATTTCGTCCAATGCAGCGTATCCGTCAAAGTGCGGTTGATATCAATCGCATATTCCACCTTTTCCACCGGACGGTTGTACTCGTCGCGCTTGTAGAGGTCGATATAGCCGCGATTCTCTCCATACGGGCTGTAGTAATACCCCACGCGCTCACCTTTCGCATTATAATAAGTGCGGTTATTGACATAATCTCTTTGATTGAAATATTCTGCCAACCCGCCGTCGGTGGCGCTTATCGGCTCACGCTCGTATGCCTGCAGCGCTTCATTATACGTGAAGGAATAGACCATACCGGTATTCCAGTCCCCTACACTGTTCAGTCCCTCATATTGAGTGGAAGTCTGCGGCTCGCCGTTTTCGCCGAAGCTCACTTCCGTATGGCGGCATGAACTATAGTCTGTGATCCATCGGTGCAGTTCGGCGTTCCATGTCTCGCGTATCGAATTGGTATTGCCGAAACCGTAGCGGTATGTTTTGGTCGTGGTACGCTGGAGGGGACCATTGACCCATTGCATGATGGAGGTCGTGAACGTGTATTCCGGCGTTGTTTCCGAAGTCGTGATCCACTCGTCTATTCCGGGACGCTTCTCCTGCGTCTTGGAATAAACCGTTTCTCCCCCGTTGCCGTATTCCGTCCGCTTGACCGTCCAAATGCCGTTTTGCAGCGTCGTGTCCAGACGTAGCGTGCAACGGTTTTCCGCGTCGTAACTGTAAACGGAGTTGGAATAAGCCGTCAGTACACTGTCCGTACTGTATTTCCACGAACGCACGTGTTGCGGATATTCCTTGTTGCCGGTTGCGGTTTTCTCCACCAGATATTCCTCGTCGCGCTCTTCGCCCGTCACGGTCTTCCGGGTAAACACATCGTCCAGATATATCTCCGTCGTGGTGGTCTTTACGCCGGACTTGGTTGACCATGTGGCTTTTCCGGTGATCCGCTCGCTGCGGTAATACGTCTCTCTTCCGTTATTGCTGTCTCCTTTGTATTTGCGTACTACTCCGCCGTTCTCATTGTATTCCGTGCCAGTGTCGATATCACCTTCATTATATATTTTTTCCTCTATCCACAACCGATGGTTGCGGTATTTGCTGCGACCGTACGTATTCCATTGGTTTTTCCATTTCTGCTCTTTGGAATTGAAATAGTAACTGATGGATTCCAAGGTCGAGTCCGTCTCCGCATGACAATAGCGCATAGAGGGCTGCCAGATACCCGATGAATCCATACGATAAACTGAATAGTCGTAGTTCCTGATCTGGCGGATCAGATGGCCCTCTTCGTCAAAGATATTCCGGTAGGTGTCATACGCATAGTTATAACGCTGGTTCAATTCAAACGTAGCCTCGTCCACTTTCTGCAAATCAGAGATGTTGAGGGCGGAATCAATCAGATTCTCCCCTTCAAAGAACATCCGGGTCGGATACCTGTACTCATACACAGTATGCGCGCCTTCTTCGCCAAAATCACAGTACACGTACTTGCCGCTATTCGGATTGATGCGGTAATACTTATCTAGTGCTTTGCTATAAAAAATCTGGGTAAAAGTCTCTGTCATACTGTCCGGCGCGTAGAAGTAATTCACATCCTCTACCTCGGTTCCAGCTCCAGCGTAACTGCCGTCTTCATTTTCATACTCTACCGTGTTCAGCCGGATTCCGTCCAGGCGCCATGCGTAACGATCGGATAAATCCTCTTGCGCGTACGCACTCGTTCCTTTTAATACTAACGCTGCAAAGAGCAGAACGAAAAACGTGATTTTTTCCTTAGCCGCAAGGGCACGATTTAGCAAAAACTTTTTCATGCGATTTTAAGTTTTAAAATTCGATGCAAAATTACTGCTTTTCCTCGACATGTGCAAATTTTGCAGTTGTACGAGGTATTTTTGGCGGATTTGTAACGTCTTGAATATCAGGAGGTTGCAAATTTCGCTCTCGGAAATAGTTGTACGCTCTTCTGCAAGGGGTTGAAAAATGAGGTTTTGTTAGATGAAATTCTACCGGTTCGAACGAAATTTCCTCCGAAATCCGCTTTAAGCGCTCCTCAGCGACACAGGATGTTTCTTGTTCCTCTTTTGCTCTTTCAGCCTCAGCTTTCAGTTGGCGGTAGATAGCTACATAGGTATATTGGTAGAAACGGGAGTACGGTTTCATGCCCGGTTCGGGCTTGGCTCCGCCTTTGAAGACCGTATAATAATGTTTGAAGAAACGCACACGCCATTCGAGGGCTTCTATAGAATGGTCGTGTTCGAGTGCATGCGCCTGACTTTGTGCTTCTTTGATGAGTTCGCGGTTGGCTACACACGCCGCCGACCAGTGTTTCGGGAAATGGTACGTATATAACTCATGCAATCCTGCCCGGAAACGGGATGGTCTTACCACAATGCGTTTCCGGCACTTCCGACCTTCTTTCGCC
>OCTW011606701.1_pt1 | contig 38867 bp, 37 predicted proteins | sample 1539671 | NCBI WGS metagenome assembly OCTW01 (sample SAMN02144230, study PRJEB22623) | gut metagenome | biome: sheep rumen | host: Ovis aries | place: New Zealand
TTAATCATACCAAGGATGAGGTCCTTTTTCTATTCACTTTTCAGATGAAAGCAATAAAACTTGTAACAACAGTAACTATACGGCTTTCAGTCGCAATCACCGCATCGCGGTGAATAATTCAGGTTAACTGTTCAGCACCCCTGAAAATCGATGTGAAGAGGCGGCACAAGCTTACTTGTGCGGGCCGATTTCCATCAATTTTCGGGGCGGCCAAGGCGCGCAGCGCCTATGACCGCCCACAATGTGAGGTGCGCAGCTCCTCGCACATGAGAGTGCTGAATAGTTACTTATTTGAAAGAAAGGGAACCCGCGAAATGAAAGAAAACAGCTCTTTTCAGAAAATCTATGAAGTAGTCCGGAGGATTCCGGCAGGCACCGTGGCAACCTACGGACAGATTGCCGCTCTTGCGGGAAACAGGCACTGGGCCAGGGTGGTCGGCTATGCTCTCCACGCGAATCCGGATCCAGATCACATCCCCTGCTACCGTGTCGTCAACCGGAACGGACAGGTTTCTTCCGCCTTTGCGTTCGGCGGAAAGAACCGGCAGATTGAACTGTTAGAAGCCGACGGGATTCCCTGTCCGGACGGAATCGTTGATTTGAAAAAGTACCAGTGGAAGGAATTTCCTCTGTCCTACTTTCAGGAACAGGAAGTGTAAAAAACCGTCCCTCCCTTTGCACCAGCCATCATATCCTTACCAGGGCAATGCAGTAATTCCGGACATTGCAGTAATGAAAGATAGTATTCACAAAGAAAGGAACGGTTTTCCGGCACAGGAATTGCTCCGTTCACTGTGCATACATGCACAGTATATCATTTATGCTCTGATTTCTTTTCTCATAAAGCTGATGTATGCCGCCGCAAAGCCGACCGCAGCCGCCGCAATCATTGTAATGATATGCGGTACAATCTGCAGCATGCTCTGTCCCAGCGTCAGGTAGCTTGCGACCGCGCCTTCCTGTGACTCCATGATGGAAATGACATTCGTGGAATGGACATTCGGATTCATCAGGATGGAAGTAATCTCGCTGAACAGATAATAGGGAGAAACCCTGTTCCATGCCATCTGCGTCTGATAGTTATTCAGCACATTGATCTGGGCATTCGCCCCGGTAAGCGGGTAAACCAGGCCGGCAATCCCGGAGGCAATCAGACTCTGGAACAGCGTCAGCACCAGCCATATGGCGACACAGGCCAGAGCAGCCGTAGCTGCGTGCCTGCAGACCACGGAAAAGAATTCCGCCCAGGCCAGCCACAGACAGATATACACAGTCGCCAACAGAAGATAAATCACCAGGCGAGCTATCTGCTCTCCTGTGGGAATCAGTCCGGTAACCACCATGCTGAACCCTGCGGCGATTCCTCCAATGGAAAAGATCATGAGGGCAACCGCTGTGGCTCCTGCCAGAAACTTTGCGTTTATAATTGTGTCCCTGTAGATCGGCTGCGCCGCCAGACGGTTCAAAGTTCCTTGAGCCATCTCCTCGTTAATCGCGTCGAATCCCAGCATAATTCCCACCAGCGGTCCCAGAAATGCGATGAATGTCGAGAAGGAGTAAATATTACTGCCAGAAGTCGTAAACAGCTTCAGAAAAATAAACTCTGATGCCGCCGCGGCTGCCGTCTTTGCGTCCGTGGACTGCGCCGCGGATGAAATAGAGCTGATTGCCCCGTACAGAGCGATAAACGTAATCACTGCGAGAAGAAGAAACAGCAGCCGGAAACGGATGGAATTCAGATGATCGGAAAGCTCTTTCTCGTACAGAATCTTCATTCCGTGACGGTTGGTTTTTGCTGCACTGCTGTTTTCTTCTTCAATGAATTTCTTCCAGCTGTTCTTTATTCCGGCCAAACCTTCTCTGTTTTCCGTCTTTGCTGCTTCCACTGTTCTCTCCTCCTTCCTTTTCCGCCTGCTCAAAATACCTCCGGTATATTTCCTCCAGATCGCCGCCGCTCTGATGCATCTCCCGGATCACATAATCCTGATCCGCCAGAAGCCAGACCAGTTCCTTCTGCATGTCGCGGTTTGCCTCTACATGAATGGAACCGTCCACCTTTTTCCCGATCAGTTTCACGCCGGGGATCGACCGGATGCTCTTCTGAAAGGCATCTGTCCAGATGTTCTCTCCGTTTCTCTCTACCTTAAAATCAAAAATATACAGTCCCTCACTCCGAAGCTGCGCGCCCAGTTCGTCGATTTTTCCGCAGGCAATCATCTTTCCCTTCACAAAAATGCCGACACGGTCTGAAATCGCCTGAATCTGATACAGGTCATGGGAAGAAATCAGGATCGTCAGTCCGTCCCTGTCCGCCAGCTCCCGGATCAGTTTTGTCAGCTCCCGCGTTCCCTGCGGATCAATGCCGGATGTCGGTTCATCCATAATTATAATTTTCGGCTTTTTCATCAGGACATCCGCAATACCCAGCCGCTGCCGCATTCCTCTGGAATAGGTTCCTGCCTTCCGGTTTCCCGCGTAGGCAATTCCTACCCGTTCCATCAGCTCGTCTGCCCTCTGTGCGGCTTCTTCCCGCGAGAGCCCGTTCATCATACCGCTGAAGATAAGATTGTCCCTGCCGGTTACCGCCGGATAAAACCCCACCTTATCCGGCAGGTAGCCCACTTCGTTTTTCACCGCCAGAGAATTTCTGGTACAGTCCTTCCCATCAATCGCCGCGTGCCCGGAGGTCGGATCGGTAAGTCCAAGCAACATCAGGGTTGTTGTTGTTTTTCCCGCTCCGTTCGGACCGAGCAGACCGAAAACTTCTCCCGGAAAAATTTCCAGATTCAGCTTTTTTACTGCCTGCACATCCCCGTAGCTTTTACTCAGGCCGCTGGTTCGGATGATGGGTTTCGCATACGCTCTGCTCATACATCAGTGCCTCCCGAATTTTCTGAATACAGCCACAAGCGCGGCCGCGATGGCGATAATCACCACAACACCCACAACGCCCCAGACCGTCTGTGTCTGAACGGTTACACGGAACTGCTGGTCGGAGGATGTCTCTTTCGCCGAAGCCGTCATGGTAACCGCATAATCTCCGCTGATGGAGGACTGAGAAGGTGTTACATAAGCAGTAACCTCCTTCGTCTTTCCGGCTTCCAGAGAATCTATGGTGCTCTCGGAAAATTCCACTGTCCAGTCAGTGGGAGCGCTGGCTGTCAGATTGATATTGGTGAGCGGAAGATTGCTGTTGTTTACCACGTCAATCACAACTGCTGTCTTTTTATTCGCCTTGGCATTAAAGGACAGCGTCTGGTTCTGCGTGGTAAGGCTCAGGCTGTAGGTACCGGTAATCTTTACCTTCAGTTTTAGGTTCAGCGTTTCATTCGCGGATTTTGCCGTAACCGGGATTTCATAGTCACCGGCGTCCGCGTCCTTTTTCGGCGTAACCGTGACGGTGACAGAAGAAGTAGAGCCTCCTTTTACATCGACGGAAGAAACATTATTGGATTCTCCGGATGGAGTGAATGTTGTTGTCCATCCGTCCGGGCTCTCCGCGGAAAGGCTGTAGGACTGATCGGATGTAGAATTGTTCTGAAGAGTTGTATTAAAGGTGAAGGTTCCGTCGGAAGTCCCCTCCTGGGAATCATAGTCTGCTGTCAGTGTGCTGGCGCCCAGGTCTTCCTGCGAGACGTTCAGCGTCAGATCCAGGGTATCACTGCTGGCCTCGCCCTGGGCTGTCAGTGTAATGGTATAAGTGCCTTCCGCCAGATCCTCCGGGAGATCAACAGAAAACGTCGCCAGCGCACTGTTCTGCCCGTTTTTTACATAAACGTTGCTGATCGTATTTCCTCCGCCCTGGAAATACCCGGTGGCTCCGTCCGGAACACCGGAGCTGCTCAGGCTTACCAGCTCACCACTGCCGCCGTTGGCAAAATCCAGGTCAAAGGATACGGTGCTGCCCGGCTTTGCGGAAACGCCCGGATAAGAAGTGCTCATCTCCAGACCTTCGCTGACGACCCGGTTCGCGTTCTCTGATTCGGAAGTGGAACTGGCTGTGTCCGCAGCAAAAACGCCTGCCGATGTCGTAAACACCATGCAGGACGCCAATGCCGCAAAGCCCAGTGCTTTCATCCATCTTGTGCTTTTCTTTTTCATCTTTGAGTGACCTCCTGATCTTTATTAAACCTTCCTTCTTGCTTCAGGTTCATGTTTGTATGAAAATTTTAAGAAAAAAATGTGGTCAGACTGTCACTCTAATGTGTTAATTCTGTGAAGAAGGCTGGCACTGTGAGCAGGACAGCAGATGTTTTTAACATCTATTGCCCTGTCACACGGTACCAGCCCTTGTTCAGCAGTAACTTTAAGTTAAGGTGTCACTTCATTCTTTCGCGGTATTCATCTGTTCCCGCATTTTCTTTGCGTTTTCCTCGGCATAAAAAGCGGCCTTTTCATCCGTCAGCTTGTAGAAAATACCGGTAATCAATGCACCGATCAGTACCAGAACCGACGGAATAATCCCCAGCAGGAACATAAAATGATTCTGGAATTCCGGCGTAACCTGAATCCCGGCCTGATACCCGATGGCATCCAGTCCGTAGATAGCGATTGCTCCGCCGAGCATCATTCCGATCTTCATGGGAACAGAGAACATGGCAATAGCAATATTTCTGGTATCCTTGCCTGTCTTATACAGATAATACTCGCCGCAATCTATAAAATAGTTCGGTCCGAATCCGGTAAACAGATAGACAAAGGCACCGCCGATCGCGCCGAATACCGTGTACAGAATCCAGTTTCCTCCGACAAAGAAATACACGCAGATAAAAGCCAGCGCATAGATAACCAGAGCCGATACAAATGATCGTTTCTTTCCAAGCTTCTTCCCCAGCTGCGGAACAAACAGGGATGCTATAGTACCCGTAATCATCGTAACAGTCATGCTGATGGAGAGTTTCATATAATCCCCGACGATATACATGAAATAGTAGGTGCTAAGACCCTGAATGGTATACAACCCGATATAGTAAATGGAATAGGCAATAAACATAACAAGCATCTGGTTGTTCTTTACAACAGAGAGCACCATGTCCTTAATGGTGATCTGCGGACCTGCCACTACTTTCTCCGGATTGTCAGGATCGCATTCCTTCGTAATGCCGTTCAGCATCTGAACCCCGAAAATGTACGGAATGGCAAAGATAAGCGCCACAATCATATAACCCCAGCCGGCGCCAACCACAGGAGTCAGTGCTGTTACCAGCGGTACGGTAAGCGCGGAAGTAATCAGCATGGCCACACACATAAACTGCGCGCCTCTCGCGCTCAGGCGGAACCGATCCGTCATGTTTCCCTTAGCCAGGCAGGGAGCCAGCGCATAATAAGCATTTGTAACAAAACTGAATGTAACGTTCAGCAGGATATATCCGACAAATGCTACGCCGACACGGAATCCTATCGGCCAGGATGAGGTATCAAAGAACGAACAAACGATACCGAAAATAATAAACCATCTGCCGATCAGAAGCCAGGAGCGGTAACGCCCCCATTTCAAGTGTGCTTTTTCAATAATACCTCCGCTGAGAATTCCGATAACCAGATCGATTGCCCTGGCTATCAGCAGAGTTGTTGCGACAACACCTGCTGAAATCATAAGTGTATCTGTCATAAAAATGGTCAGATACGTCATCTGCACCATTGCCGCCAGAGATGAAAACATCAAATACGCACCGTAAATATTGACCTGTTTATTGGACAGGGCGCCTTTTTCGGCCTGCATCGCCTGTTTTGCCATATTCAGATTCCTCCTCCACATTTCATTATCTGCTTATTCTGTGATATAGCCCCTTCACGCCTTTCCATAGGTACCCACCACCTTATGAACCTCCGGACCATTTCCGTAGAAGGCATCTCCGTACCTGTAAACCTCCTCAAAGAGTACTTTGTTTTTCCGGATAACTTCCTGATCGCCAACGGCGCCCAGATAGCCTCCGCACCACGCAAAGCCTCCTCCTTTTGCGTATCTGTCCATGGTATCCCGGACAGACTGACGGATTTCTTCATCGGTCACATCCGGTTCGATCAACCTTCCTCTGGCATCCCAGGCTCCCATAATGGCAAGCTTATTGCCATATTTTGCCTGTATGGCATCAATATCGTTACTGAGCTGCGCCGGATCCCATCCGCTGACTCCAATGGAAAGCCAGTCGTCGATAAATTCCGCTGCCTCTCCGCAGCAGTGCATCGTAATCCGCATTCCTCTGTCCCGCGCAAGTTTTGCTTCCCTGTCATGACAAGGCAGGAAAATATCATGGTACATCTGCTCGGAAATAAACGGAGCTCTCCAGGTAGAGACATCATCCATCAGATCAATGCAGTCCGGCTTCAGGATATCCAGAATATGCTCCTCTACCTCTGTATACCAGTCGCAGATGTAATCCATCAGGGCTTTTACCTCTTCCGGTTCCTCGTACAGAGCGCACAGTCCGTTTTCAAATCCCATAAAGGCCACAAAATCCTGGAAATAACCGGCATGCATGTTATAGGAAAGGGCAGAATCCTCCCGGTTGTAGCCCATTTTGTACAGACCGTCCATGCCGTCTTTTACGACCTTTTCCCAATCAATCCCTTCCAGAGAAGGAGCCTTAATCACATCGTGCCATTTTTCAACGTCGTCCAGAATAAAGTTCCCCGGTTCCGGGAGAATAGCCTTTCCGGTAGAATCAGATCCGACATAATTGACTCCCCACACATCCTTTCCCCCGCCTTTCATACGGAATTCCCCTATAAACGGAGGGGTGAAAATCGCGCTGGTACAGGGTCTTGTATCTCCCGGCATCGGCCCGAAAGAATAAATCGGAACCCATTCGGGTTCTTTTCCGTCCAGCATCATAAGATAATTTTCACGCTCTGTTAATTTTGCCGCCATTTGATGCTTCCTCCTATTACAATTCAGGTATTTCAACTTGTTTCGTCCTGCAGGAACTCTTCTTCTGAATATTCTCTGGTAATTATTCTAAATTTCTGTCTGCTACTCTCCTATGTTCTGAAAGCACAAAAAATGCGCCCTTCCAGGCGCATTTTTTTGATACAGTTATTTATCATTTGCAGGATTCGATAATCTTTGTCTTTATTCTCCCCGCAGGGCTGTCCAGAAAACGACACCCGCCAGATTGACAACCGCCAGTGTGATCCAGCACGCGCTGAAAGCGCCTGTTGCATCCACAATCCCGCCGACAATCATCGGCGAGAGGATGGACGCCATCTGGAATACACAGTTCTGCACACCCATGGTGGAAGCGGAAAGGCCATCCGGAGAATACTTGGTTACCAGGGCGTTAAGATGCGCATTCGGAAGATAGGTAAGGAAACCGTAAAAGAATCCGATCACGGAAAGCGCCGCTGCACCTGTGGTATTCCCGAACAGCAGGGTAAATACCGAAATCAGCACATAAACGACAATCAGATATTTTTTCATGCTCAGATGGAAGGCTTTTACAATAATCCCTGTCAGAAGCGAACCGATCACTCCTCCGACACTGTAAATAGTCATCACATTAGCCGCCTGGTTTGCATTCATCCCAAGATTATTCAGATAGGTATTCGCCCAAGTGGAAACTCCCAGGTTCAAGAACATATAAAAGAAGCCGCCAAAGCAGACGCAGACCAGGTTTCTTGTAGAAAAAACTATTTTAATACCCGTCAGCAGATTTGGTTTTACGCCTCCCTGTGCTTTCGTATTCCGGATAAACAAAGCTGTCAGAATGCCTATGGCAATCGCCACATATCCGACTGTCCGGAAGGCCGTCCTCCAGCTGTATGCGGTCAGAAGCGCTGCTCCCAGTTTATTGGCCACCGTCAGTCCGAGAGTCGGTCCTACCAGCAGAACGCCAAAGGCAATTCCCCGGTCTTTCTGTTCAAAATTTTCACTGATCACCTTTGTGCAGCAACTCATAACCACACCGGCGCCCAATCCTGTCACCACCCGAAGCGCCAGACCGGCTCCATAGCTGTGAATCAGAGATACGCCGATGGTTGCCGCTCCGGAAATGAAAAGTCCCACAGACAGAGTGACTTTTACACCTATTCTGTCCGCCAGCGTGCCGCCCGGAATCTGCGTGATAACATATCCGATAAAAAACGCCGACATAAAAGAACCGGCGGCAACATTGCTCATATTCAACTCGCTCATAACCGTTTTGCTGACCGGAGACCAGACAAAACGGGTCATAAAGGTCACCGCAAACGATGCCAGAAGCAGAAGCAGGAGCATCCATCTTCCTGCACTTTTTTTCTTTTCCACGATAATAAGCCTCCCTGCTCATTTTTCTAATACAATGTCTTGTTATATAATGCCTTGTTATAAGGACGGCGCCACAGGTTATAACCGCTGCCGCGCCGCCTCATTACAGAACAATTTCTTCACTGCTCAAAACAAGGAATCACCCATGTGTGCCCGTACAGGGTGTCAGGAAATTGCGACTCCGTATTTTTCCATGTTATATTTGTCAATTTCGTCGATAATAATCTTCTCTACTTCCGGATAGATGGTTCCGGGTCCTCCATAGGTGATACCCGGCCAGTAGCCTTTCAGCCCGCCGTATTCTTCGCAGGCCCTGCGTGTTTCTCTGCGAATTTCTTCTTCGCTGGCATCTGCCCGGTCAATAACCGAATCAATGCCTCCCATCAGCAGCATACGGTCTCCCACCTTCTCGGAGATTGCCTGGATGTTATTAGTCGGCAGACCCCCCTGCCAGATATCTACGCCGATTTCCGCCATATCCTCCACAATCGGCTCCATGAAAGAGTCCCCGTGATGCATGACGATTACCCCATTCTCATGCAGATAGGAGTACAGTTTTCGATAAGGCTCCTTGAACAAATCCCGCCAGGTTGACGGAGACATAAACAGGCTTGTCTTGGAGCCCCAGTCATCATGAGAGATGATCAGATCCGGATGAAGGTGTTCTACGATCAGCTTCATATAGGTCAGACGATATTCACAGATCGCATCAATAAGCTCCTCCATATCGTCCGGCTCTTCCAGCATATTGCAGAGAGTGTCCTCAAAAGTCATCAGCATATGCAACTGTTCGAAAATACCGGTTCCCATAATAACACAGGTCAGGTAACGGTCATGGTCAATGGCTTTTTCATTTTCTATGGCTGTCTCCCATCCTTCACTGCAGCGCCCAATCAGATCCGGCACTTTGACATAATCACGCCAGTGCGTGATATCCTTGATGACCTGATTTTCTTTGGTGACAATCGGAACTGCCGCCGGCGCATCCTGCGGGAAGGAAATGTGTGTTCCCCAGACGTCCTCCGATTCTGTTCCACGAATTCTGTTTCCGCGAATCAGCTTAAAGCAGGGATCTCCTCCGATAGGTTTCAGCATGGTAAAGGAATTGCACAGGCATTCCGGCTTTCCGTCCTTCTTTAATGTCTCCAGCAGATTCTGTTTTGGTGTGAGCATATGGTTCCTCCTTTTCTCTCTCGTTACGCTATGGCCGCCAAAAGTCGATTACAGACTGCTCCGTATTTCCATTCCATATCCCGCTTGCGGCACTTCGTACACCGTGTGAATATCCTGATCTTAACAGGAGATTTTCCTTCTATCCATGACTTTTTATCCTCTGTTTTCTATCAATATCCGTCACTTTGACGGATCATGTATGCGTCATTTTTACAGTTCTTGCAATCATGGGAAAAAGCTTTTATGATCAGAGGCAGACCCGCAGATAAAAAAGGAATGATAAACCGTCCAAGCCGGACAGATTTGTCAAAAATAAAGGAGGTTACCGAATGTTTCTGACAGCTGAAATCCTGAAAAAGATGCTTTCCCGACGGTACCGCATCATGCCGGATAACCTTCCGTCGAATCCGTCGTTTTGCGGTTTTCGTTTTTATGACGGCTCTGAGCCGCAGAAAGACCATCTCTGCATCATCTCTCCAGAAGATCTTGCCTTCCTGCGGCCGGATAACGAACCGGGAATTTTTCTCTGCAACGGTACAGGTACCGAAACAAAGGAACTCTGTCTTCCTGAAGATTTCACAGTTCTCTGCCTTGAAAACCGTGTAGACTCCGGTGAATTAATTAATGTACTGAATGAAATCTTTGAAGAAATCGAAAACTGGGAAGAATCCCTTACCAGGCTCACTCCCGATGTTTCCGATATCAGAAATGCATTAAACGAGAGCCGGAAGCTCCTGCGCGGAAGCATTATTCTGGCGGATAACCGCTTTCACTATATCGCTTATACAGATGATTTCCGGGGAAATGCCGCCCTGATTCAAACAATAGAAGGCATCCCGAAATATGTCATGGAAGATATCCTGACAGATCCTGCCTACCAGGCTGTCCAGTCATCCCGAAGCGTGATGCTCTACCAGGTTCACACTGCTCGTCAGGTTGTCCCTGCCTTGTGTTACAACCTGTTCAAAAAAGACAGCAGCATCTACAATGCAAGGATAATGCTGGCATCGAAGGAGGCTTTTACCCCGGATCAATATGACCTGCTGAAAATCCTCGGTGACCGGCTGGCCGATGTACTCTGGCAGATCGCCCCCTTTTCTTTCCCCATTCCGGCCTTCAGCAGCCTGCATCACGCTGTGGCATCCTGCCTGAAAGAAGAGCCCGCATCGCGTCCGCTGGTTCACGCCATACTCCGGATGGTTCACTGGAGCGCACTGGACAGATATGTACTCGCCTTATTCTCTCCCTATTTTATCCGGGAAAAAGACGAGATAAACGCGGTCTCTGTCAATCAGCTGGAACTGCTCTTCCCAAATTCATGCGGTGTAATCATCAATCAGCGCGTAGCACTTCTGGTGAATCTGGGATCAAAAAAAGAGCAGGGGCATTTCCGCTTCCAGGAGAATATTGCCACATTTCTGCGGGATTCCCTATACAAGGCCGGAATCAGCAGTGAATTTGATGATTTTTTCCGAATCCGCTATGCCCTGCACGAAGCGGAGTCTGCGCTGCGAATCGGAAATATCCGCGACAGCATGTACTGGTACTACCGGTTTCCTGACTATGCCCTGGCGTACACGCTGGATCACGCTTCCCGCGATGTCTACTATAAGGATCTGGTAAATCAGCCCCTGCTGGATCTTTTGGATTATGACCGCGAGCACTCATCCTCCCTTTCCCATACGCTGGAGCAGTATATAAAAAACAAATTTAATGTGACGCATACGGCCGCTGCCCTTTACCTGAACCGCTCCACAGTTCTGGCTCACTTAAAAAAAATAGAGGAGCTCACCTCTCTGAATCTGGATGACTGGCACACCCATCTGCATCTGCTGCTGTCCTTTGCGCTGCTGGAAAATGAATAAGGCTGGGACTGTAAAATCATGCCAGCGTGCCATGGAATAATTAATAAACTTCCCCTTGTCCACTCAACATGATGCAATATGATTTTTCTCAATCGAGCAGGGTACACAAATGTATTTTTCTCGGAATTGTCCTCGCCATCGGGAAAATTATTATAGAAAAAAAGCCCTGCCGGTGAAGGCAGGGCGAAAGTCTGGTCTCCTATTACTTCTTTGGCATTTCTTTCAGCCATCTCGGCTGATCTCGTCCGACGTAAAGCGCGTCGGTAACATAAACAGTATGTGTCTCCTCATCAATCCAGTAATATATGCAATAGTTCTTTACTCTGATTTTTCTGACTCCCTCATCATGCCAGGGCTGTTCATCAATCAATTTGAACCTTGAAGGATTCTCTGCAAGTTTCTCTATCTCGCTCCGGAACAACTGCATGTGATTAACTGCAGCAGAAGGATTCACAAGTTCAATTGCAATATAATCTTTAATCTCTGCAAAAGCACGAAGGGCATGATTCGTTACGATGATGTTGTATTCATCCATTGACGGCCTCTCCCGCCGGAGTCCCTGCGATCAGCTGATCAAACGCATCTTCGACCCCAAGGCCTCTCCCGGCTTTCGCATCAGCAAGACCTGCAGCCATTCTTGCATCAAATTCGGCTCTTGTCATATCTTCTAGTGATTGCTGTGTCTTCTTAGGAACAACCGGTCTGAATGGAAGTCCATGACAATAAATGATCTGGTGATAAAACATATTGATTCCGACAGACGCCGGAATACCCATATTGGCAAGAATGTTCTCCGCCTCTCTCTTCACGTCTTCTTCAACCCTTGCATTTACGTTCGCTGTCTTATTGGCCATAACATCACCGCCTTTCTGAATCTGAGATAAGTATATCAGGTTGTGTGGCTCATAGCAAACGATTATGATGCTTTTGTTTGCGAACCGGCATCTTCCCAGTCTTAAATCCGGCGATAATCAATAGGTCGAATACCTCCTACCCCCGATGATATACTGATGTGAATAAAAGGAGCTTTTTACTATGACTATAAATACAGATAATCTTGTTTCTATCACAGAAGCCAACCGGAACTTTTCTCGTGTCGCGCGCATGGTCGATGAGAAAGGCTCCGTTGTTATACTCAAGAACAACACGCCACGCTATCTGGTGATTGAATTTAACAATGCTGAAAAAGAACAGGTTGCTGATGATGAAGATATGATGTCTATTTCCAAACGGCTTATCGCAAAGAACCGGAAAGCCTATGAGGTACTTGCTAAATGATCATTCTCTCCAATGAAGCGCCCTTCTTGTCCTTTATTTCTTTTAACTCTTTTGCATTTCAAAAATTACTCTTTTATTGTTTTTATTCTTCCATCGAGATGAAGCTCCGGCTGAAAAATAATCTTCTTTTCATCTGTATCTTCTGATCCGATCTCACTGATCAGATATTCTGCAGCTTTTTTCCCCATCTCGATCCCGCCAAGCCGAATTGTACCGATCCGCGGACGAATCAGGTCTGCCAGCATGGTTCCATCACAGCCGACTACGGAAATATCATCCGGAATCTTCAACCCCTGTTCAAGTATTTCCCTGACTGCACCGATTGCCATAAGGTCGTTGCCTGCCATAACGGCAGTAAAATCCGGTTTTTTGCCATTGCTGCATCCACACTTATCCAGAAGCCGCCGCATGCATGCCTGTCCGGATTCCAGCTTATAATCTCCCGTCAAGATTAAAGAGTCATCCACCGACAGTCCGTTTTTGCTGAGTCCGTTCCGAAATCCTTCCTGCCTCCGATTGGCATTGACCGCATTTGAAGGGCCGCTGATATACGCTATCCTACGATGCCCGCTTCTGTACAGATAATCCACTACCCGTTCTTCAGCTTCCCGGTTTGCGAAAAGAATTCTCGGCACATCTTTCAGTTCTTTTCCGTACCTTTCTACAGTAACAATCGGAAACCCTTTTTTGTGGAGATCCACAATAGTCGTGTTATCATCCTTCCCATTCGATGTACTTATGATAATCCCGTCCGTCAGGTTCTCCGCCAGATTCAGAAGATAATCTCTTTCCTTTTTAGAATCACCATCTGTATTACAGAGTATCAGCTGATACCCAAGACTGGATGCATACTCTTCGACGCCCCGGAATAAATCCTGGAAAAAGCTGTTATAAATATCCGGAAAAATAACTCCGATCAGATTTGTTTTCTGTGTTACCAGCGATCTCGCGATCTTACTCGGATGATAATTGAGCCGTTTAATGGCAGCCCAGACTCTCTGCTCTGTATCCTTTGAGCAGTATCCTTCCACATGATTCAAAAGCCGGGAAACTGTAGTCGTCGATACACCGCTCTCTCTTGCAATATCCCGAATTGTTACCTTTTTGCCCATCACAACAACCTGATAAATTTTGTATTGCCTGCATGGTCGGCACAGCCGACCTCTAAACCCTATCCTTATCTTATCCTAATTGATGAATGCTGACAATAAAACAATCCGGTAAAAGTGTTTATTCATCCGCATACTGATAATCATCTTTTAAGGCAGCCGCATAGCGCATAATACCTGCCTCTGTTGCCTCGTCTCCGCCTACTTCTCCGGTAATTTTCCCTTCATGCATGACAAGAATCCTGTCACAGAGCGAAATCAGCTCCGGAAGCTCTGACGATACTATGACAATGCCAATCCCCTTGCTGGCAATCTTCCGCAGAATTCCATATATTTCGTCCTTCGCCCCTACATCAATGCCGCGGGTTGGCTCATCACATAAAAGAATCGACGGATGATTTGCGATCCATCTGGCTATTACTACCTTTTGCTGGTTGCCACCGCTGAGAGTAAAAATCGGGTTTGAAGGATTTCCCGCTTTAATCAGGTAATCGGATGTCATTTTTGTCATTAAAGCATCCGACTTTTTCTTATTCAGGAAGATTCCGTTTTTAATTTTATCCAGAACAACCATCTGTGCATTCTGTTGTACAGACATAGACGCAATCAGTCCGTCGTCTCTGCGGTTTTCCGGGATCATACTGATTCGATGCCGGATCGCGTCAGCAGGTGATTTTACACTTACTTTTTTCCCTTCAAGATAGAGTTCACCGCTGTCCGGCCGGTTTGCCCCGAAAATAGCCGTAAGAACTTCCGTGCGTCCGGCGCCGACAAAGCCTGCAAGTCCGAGAATTTCTCCCTTCTTCAGCTGGAAACTGACGTCCTCAAACTGACGCTTTTTAGTGAAATGTTTCACTTCCATCAACACTTCATCGCGGACATAGCTTTCTCTCTTCTTCGACCGGTCTATTTTCCGTCCAACCATCAAAGTCACAATATCATCCATGGTCAGATCTTTAATATCTCTGGTGGTGATAAAACAGCCGTCACGAAGAATCGTTGCCCTGTCTCCCAGCTCCATGCATTCCTCAAGCCTGTGAGAGACATAGAGAACAGTCGTTTTCTGCGTTTTAACCAGTTCTCTGACAACTGCATACATAACGTCCCTCTGATCATCTGTAAGTGCAGCTGTAGGTTCATCCAAAATCAATATTTTAGGTTTATAATATACCGCCTTTGCAATCTGAATAATAGACTGCTCCGCAATGCTGAGTTCCTCCACCAGCTGTGTCGGCTTCAAATTCAGCTGGAACCGTTTCAGGAGTTTTGCCGCTTCCTCATTCATATACTTTTTATCCAGAAACAGTCCCTTTACGGCTTCCTTACGATTCAGAAAAATATTTTCTGCAATCGTCATATTCAGACAAAGCGGAATTTCCTGGTGAACAATGGAAATCCCCAGTTTTTCTGATTGTTCCACTGTCTTGATGACTACCGGTTTGCCTCCGATGAAAATCTGTCCTTCCGTCGGCTGGAAAATTCCTCCGCACAGATTGATCAGCGTAGATTTTCCCGCTCCGTTTTCTCCACAGAGGCAATGAATCTCTCCTTCCTGAATGTCAAAAGATACCTGATTCAAAGCAGTCGTCCCGCCAAATTTTTTGGTTATATTCCTAAACTGAATATAAGCTCCCATAGCTGCCTCCTGTTATCCTCTGGAATCTTTTCTATGCATTACGGTATCAAGCAGTACCGCAAGAATCAGAACAACACCGATAAATCCATCCTGCCAGAACACCGGAACACTGAGAAGAACCATCCCGTTCTTAACCACACTGATAATCATCGCACCGATAAAGGTTCCCAGCATGGTGCCGCGCCCTCCGCTTAAAGAAGCGCCTCCGAGGATGACTGCCGCGATTACATCCATCTCGCGTCCTTCGCCTGCAGTAGTCGGCACAGATCCAAGATATGCAATACTAATCATTGCCGCAAGTGCACTTACCGCTCCGGAAATGATAAATCCCATGATTTTAACACGATCCGTATTGATGCCGACAAGATTGGCCGCCTTGGGATTGCCTCCTGTGGCATACATGTTATAACCGGTCTCTGTTTTTGCCAGAACAATCCCTGCTACAACAAAAATAACTGCCATGATAAAAATCTGGATCGGAATCGGTCCCAGTGAGCCTCCCATTTTGAAGACCCAGCTGTTCATAACAGATTCCGGAAATACACTGATACTCTGTCCTCCTGAAATCGCGTATGCCACACTGCGGAAAATCTTCATGGTACCCAGCGTAGCAATAAACGCCGGTATTTTGGTTTTCGTGACAAGAATACCATTCAGCAGTCCGATTGCGCACCCCACAAGGATTGCGACCAGAAAAGCAACAGTTGGATTCACATTGCTTTTATACAGTGTTGCTGCCAGCATTCCGGTTGTTCCGAAAATCGAGCCAACGGACAGATCCATCTCTCCGGAAATAATCAGAAATGTCATGCCTACCGCCATAATGCCAATCTGAACCGTCTGCCGGACAACATTTATAAAGTTTGTGGGTGAGATAAACACCGGTCTTGCTATGGTAAGCAGAATAATCAATGCGATCAGAACACAGATAACTCCCAGCTCACGAAATGATTTTAATTTTTCCTTCATGCTATTCACTTTTCCTTTTTACAGTCATAAATTCTCTTCCGACATTTCAGCAATGCCGGAAGAGACTCTCTTTAGCCATTTTCAGCCAGCTGTCATTCCGGCTCTACGCTATCCACGTTATCAGCAGTTACCATCTGTGCTCCGGTATTAATATCAATGAAATCCGCGCCATCTGCCAGGTTCATGTAGAGTTCCATAACCGAATAATATCCCTGCAGATAAGGATTCTGTCCGACTGTCAGCTGCATGTCACCGTTCTTTACATGTTTCAGAGTTCCCTCTGTCAGATCAAAGCCTGCTCCGTAAACCTTTCCGGTAAGCCCGTAAGCATTAATAAAGTTTCCAATAGCCTCACTAAATACGTCTACACCGAGAAATGCGTTGACATCCTGATGCGCCAGGTATGCGCTTTCAATCACACTGTAAGCGTTATCCAGATCTGTTCCGATATCAATGGTGTCAATATATTCTACGTCCGGATATTCTTCCGCTGCCTTTTTAATTCCTGCCTCTCTTGCTTCCAGGGCTGAATCCGTTGGTCCGCAGCTGGCAACAATATATTTGCCTTTTCCGTTCATAACGGTTCCAAACATATATTTGCCAAGCTGATACCCGGCGTCCTCATAATCCTGTCCGATAAATGCCTCTGTTCCGCAGTCCTCTGCGTCCTGGTTGAAGCCGACTACCGGAATTCCCTGATCCTCCGCTTTCTTAATGACAGAGTTGAAGCCGGTGGGATCCCATGTTACAGTCGCAATCCCATTATATTTAGCAGCAATCGCTGATTCTATCAGGTTGACCTGAGCGTCCAGGTCACTGGCCGTGGAAGGAGAAGTAACATCAACGGTAATCCCCAGATCCTTCCCTGCCTGTTTCGCTCCGTCTGCAAGTGTCGTATAGAAGGAACTGTTCATGGCATGCATAACGACTGAAATCTTAATGTCCTTCGAACCGGTCTGCGTCTCTCCGGAGCCGGAAGCAACCGCCTCTCCGGAGGCAGAAGTTCCAGTGGATGCTCCCTGAGAAGCCGTGCTGTCCGCTGCTGTTCCCGCTCCGGATGCTCCCCCGCATCCAGCAAGTGCCGCTGCCATCAGTCCGCTTAGTGCCAACGAAAGAATACCTTTTTTTGTCATAGTTGAAAGCCCTCCGCTTTTTTATTTTCTATATAGATAGTTTTTGCTTTTTCGGTCGATTTCCGCCAAATTCCCTGCCGATAAAAATTATCCTTTGTATTCTACCCGTTCCTCATAATAGCCGGGAACCAGACATCCGTCCTTGGCAAACCATTTCGGTGCGTCAATCCCCGCCTGAAGGACAACATTTCCAAAAGGCTCAAAAGAACCGGTTCTAACAATATATTTTGCCTTTGGAAGATAGGTGGAGAACAGCTGCTCATGAGGCATAGTTTCCACCTGGCACCTTTTGGAAAGCCCGGACACAGCCTCAAAATGCTTCGGATTGTATTTCTTCTGTTCCTCCGCCACAATCACTTTTTCATAAATCATCTCGTCCATGATGTACTTCAGCACCTGCTGAATGGTCGGAATATCCTGCGCCAGCGCCAGATCAATTCTCGTCGCGCTGTCCGGCACCGGAACCCCGGCGTCGCCGATTACCATGATCTGTGTATGGCCCATATCGGCAATAGCCCTCATCAGATCTCTGTTCAGAATCCCTCCTGCCTTCATTTGTTCTCCTTCCTGTAAGAATCTACTTCTTTTCTATAGGGAATGGCGTCCACCACACCGTATCTGGTAACTGCAAGACCCGCCGCAATATTTCCGAACTCCGCGGCCTTGTCCGGATCCTGTCCCTCTGCAACCGCTACACAAAATGCCCCGCTGAAGGTATCGCCCGCGCCGGTGGTATCAACCGCTGCGACATGGATTCCCGGTACAACTCTGCTTCCGCTTTCTGTAACCAGAAGGACTCCGCCTTCTCCAAGAGTCATTACTACATTTTTGATACCATGATTTCTGAGCTGTCTCCCAACCTCTTCATCTGAGATATTCTCCGAAAGAGAAATTCCCAGCATTTGTCTGGCTTCTGTCTGGTTCGGGGTTACATAGTCACAATATTGGAATATTTCTTCCGGAAGCTCCCGGAAAGGAGCCGGATTTAATACAAAGCTGACGCCTGCTTCCTTACATCTTTTTGCAGCATGAAGCACCGTCTCTACAGGCATCTCCAGCTGCATCAGAAGAATTTTGCACTTCTCAATTTCCGGAAAAATACGGTCGATATCTGCCGGTGAGAATTCATTATTTGCTCCCAGACCGATGACAATCTCATTTTCTCCGTTTTCATTTACATAAATAAGTCCTGCGCCTGTCGCTGTTCCCTCCGTGCTTTTCCGAATATATTCTGTGCTGATCCCTTCCTGTCGGTACAAATCGAGACACATCTGTCCGAAAGAATCATCCCCGATGCAGGTAGCGTACAGAACCTCCGCGCCCATCCTGTGAGCGGCAACCGCCTGATTGGATCCTTTTCCTCCGTGCATCATCTCAAATCCATGTCCCGGTACTGTCTGCCCGGCTGCAGGAAATTGCCTGCATCTTATGGTTGCTCCGACAGCATAACTGCCGATAACAGCAATCTTTGCCTTATTTTCCATCCTCTGTTCTTTCAACCTGCCACTGTTTTGCTAAAAAATAATCAAGTTCCAAACATCTGATTGTTCTTATCTCGTCTGCCGCCTACTGTGCGTTGAACCACTCCGGTACACCGTACTTTTTCGCTGTGTCAAACAACGCCACGATTTTTTCCGGCGGAATATCCGCAAGGATGTTATGGATCTGGGAAAAAACAAACCCACCTCCGGGAGCAAAAATCCGGATCATCTCTTTTGCTTCATTTACGATATCCTCAATACTTCCGTGCGTCATCGTAGACTGTGTGCTGCATGCGCTTCCCCAGATCGTCAGCCGGTCTCCGAATTCCTTCTTTATCTGAACCGGATCCATATTGTCACAGTCTCTCTGAATAGGATTCAAAATATCAAAACCGCTTTCGATAATATCTCCGATAATCGGATAAATACTTCCGTCGCAGTGCAGAGAGATATGCATATCCGGACATTTCTTTTTGATCGCCGCATTGATTTTTGCATGTCGGGGCTTTATGAACTCCCGATAGATTTCAGGAGAAATCAGCATTGCTTTCTGCGAGCCGAGATCGTCGTTATTCTGCACAATCTGAATATAATCGCCTACAGCATCCAGATACCTCTCCATGTACGTGATATAGGCATCTGTCATTTTATCGAGGTAATACTCTGCCAGATCCGGATCCTCATAAAACAGCATCAGATAATTTTCATAACCGAAATCCTTGAATCCGCGCTCAAACAGGCTGAAGCTGGTAAATCCCGAGATAGCAAAATCCGTATTCTCATAGATATACTTAGCCTTGTCATGCAGGTAACGCATTTCATAATCGCTGATCTGCGGAAGACCCAGATACTGGCTGTCACCGTCTTCATCTGCAATGCTGAGGCCCCGGTCTACATCTTCCTCCGTCTCCGCGTTCTCCAGCGGATGATATACCTCATCATAAAAAATGCCGCCCTTTGGTCTTACCGCTATCAGATGACCATATTTGTCATAAATCCCCATACCGCCGTTATCCAGGGGCTTCGGATGATAGAATTTTGACTGCAGACAGGAGCCGCCATTCTCCGGAAGCTCTCCTTCCGTCAACTCATCAATCCGGATTCCAACGGAAGGAACCAGTCTGGGAAGAATAACAACATCGCTTCCTATTTTCTTTGCCACCTCAAAATCCATCTCCGCCAGCAGCTGCTTTACATCAAAAAGAACGGTTTTGCTGTCTACACCCAGATATTTTTTCAATTTGTTATATGCAATGGCGTTGATTCCTGTTGATCGGGAAGACCCCAGATCAATCGGCACCCGGTCCGTTTCTTCGTGATTCAAGGCCATTAGCACACGCTCGCGGGAATTCACTGTATTTCCTCCTTTGTTAACCGTTATTGTTAATCGGTTTTGTTAATCGTTACACATACACTATCACCAACTTTTCCTGCATGCAACAAAAAAAGTAAAATTCTATAGATTACATGATTTTATCCAAGCTTTTTTGTGCACTAATACCAACATTTTCACCTTCTCTGCAAATCTGCCTCCTAAAAGCAGGTGGACACCGGAATATTATCAAAAGACATCAAAGCAGTTGTAAATTCTTTATTTCAGCACACCAACAGCTTGACTCCCTGTATCACTTATGGCAGGATTCAATCTGTAATCTGGAAATTGTTCACGAACGGAGAACACCATCATGCCGGAATTAAGCAGAAGAACAGAACAATTTACGGACTCTGTCATCCGCAGAATGACAAGAATATCCGATGAATACGGAGCGATTAATCTTTCCCAGGGATTTCCCGACTTTGATCCGCCAGACGCCCTCACTGCCAGGCTTGCGGGAATTGCCCCCAGGGGACCTCATCAATATGCTATTACCTGGGGTGCGAAGAATTTTCGGGATGCCCTTGCGGAAAAGCAGCTGCATTTTTCCGGCCGGAAACCGGATCCCGAAAAAGAAATAACTGTCACCTGCGGCAGCACAGAAGCCATGATGGCAGCTGTAATGGCCGCGGTAAATCCGGGAGACAACGTAATTGTCTTCTCACCTTTTTATGAAAACTATGGTGCGGACGCCATCCTGTCCGGTGCCCAGCCGATCTATGTGCCTCTGGTTCCGCCTGACTTTTCCTTTGATCCGGAAATTCTGGAAAACGCCTTCCGCCAGGGCGTAAAGGCTCTGATTTTGTGCAATCCTTCCAACCCCTGTGGAAAAGTATTCAGCGAGGACGAGCTGCGTCTGATTGCCGATCTGGCGGAGAAATACGATGCCTTTGTCATTACAGATGAGGTATATGAGCATATTCTGTACAGCCCGAACCGCCACATCTATTTCAATACCCTCCCCGGCATGTGGAACCGCACGATCATGTGCAGCTCTCTTTCCAAAACTTACTCAATCACAGGATGGCGCCTTGGGTATGTAATCGCGAACGAACGTATCTCGGAACGTGTAAAGAAAGTGCATGATTTTCTGACCGTGGGCGCCGCCGCTCCTCTAATGGAGGCCGCGGTTGCCGGACTGACCTTGCCAGACTCCTATTATCAGGATCTGCAGGCACATTATCAGCACATGAAAGACCTTTTTGCCGGGGGACTAACAGATCTTGGCTTTACCTTTACCGATCCGCAGGGAGCCTATTATATTTTAATAAACATCGACAGGTGGAGAAAAAAGAATGAGTCAGATCTGGAATTTTGTGAATGGCTTGCCCGGGAAGTCGGCGTCGGCGCGGTGCCCGGATCCAGTTTTTTCCGCGAACCGGTAAATAACCTGATTCGTCTGCATTTCGCCAAACAGGATGACACGCTTCTGGAAGCTCTGGATCGTCTTTCCGACCTGGACAGAAAAGCTGCAAACCGCTATAGTTGATTGAAAGAGCATCCTGCATTCGCTGCGGCGTGTTTGTATTGAACATAATAATAAATGGGTGGAAAGAGTTGCTTTCAACACCCTAAGATACAGAAACGAGGAGGAAAAACCTGATGAAACGTATTCTATGCTACGGAGATTCCAACACTTACGGCGCAGATGGGCGCAGATACCGGACGGAGGGGATTTCCCTGCGCTATGATGAACAGACACGATGGACCGCACTTCTCCAGAAAAATCTCGGTTCTGATTATCTGATCTCAGAAGAGGGATTTAACGGCCGCACCACGGTGTTTGATGATCCCATAGAAAACGGAAGGAACGGATTTGCTTATCTCGATGTAATTTTTGGTTCTCACCAACCTCTTGACCTGGTCATTCTGATGCTGGGTACCAACGATACGAAACCGCATTTTTCCGCTTCCTCCCTGGTTATTGCCAGAGGAATGGAACGCATCATTCTCCGGCTGAAGGAGCTGATCCGTTCCTCTATAAATCCTGAAGCAAAAATCTTGCTTCTGGCTCCGCCGCATATTGAACGCTGTGAAAACGGCGAGTATATGTATGAATTTGACGAAAGTTCTACCCGAAAGAGCCATGAGCTGGCCGCACAATATGCCATGGTTGCCCGGAACAATGGCTGCCTGTTTGCGGATACCTCAAAATGGGTTTCTCCGGATCCCACTGACGGAATCCATCTGGGTCCGGATGCCCACAAAGTATTCGCGCAGAAATTGACAGAGATTCTGCTGTCTGTTTTGTGACCTGCAGCCAGAATAAGAAAAATACTTTCTTTCATCAGCAAAAGTCCGGGTCGGTTTCCGAAATAAACAGAAACCTGCCCGGACAGTTGTAATTTTTACTTTCTGCTCGGATGTCAGTGGTTCAGATTTTTCAATTCTTCCATCATTTCCAGATCATCCGCGGTTACGCGGATATTCGTTGTTACTTTATTCTCTCCCGGTTTTGTAACGGACATCTCCACAACAGACCCTTCCGGAAGCCCGGAGAGCAAAACCCTCTGCACAAAGGAAACTGCCTTGGGATGGTTATTCTCAAATTTCTTTTTCATCTGCATCATTTTAAACACATTTGCCGGATTCATTGCCATGACACTCATACCTCCTCCGCACAACAATTAAATCTCTGCTGTATTACCCGTTACCTCAGAGTATACCAAGACCGGCTCTTTTCGTCTATCCGCAGGAGAATCTCTTATTCACGTGTATACCCGCATTTTTTTCCGATGCTCCTCCCCCGGAAAAGCCCAGGTCATTTTACTAGTCAAGAGCCAGATCAAATGCGCGAATCAGATTTTCCCGAATCACTTTCTCACTGTCTCCGGGTTGCGTTTCAAACACCTTTCTCTCATCCACATAAACCGTGGGGACATGGTAGTAGTCATACTGTCCGGCTATTTCCGGCTGTTCATTTTCCTCAATCAGCTCTATTTCTACTGAGCTATACTTTTCCTGAGTTTCTTTCAGCTCGTCCAATACTCTGAGAGCTGTTCTGCAGTAAGGACATCCTTTCATATAAAACATTTTGAACGACTTCATCTGTTTCCTCCTTCTTTGTTCTTGAAAAAAACTATAATTCCCAGAGTCTTCTTCCCGCGCTAATGGATTCCGGTGTCTGATCCATCACGCATATCCATATTTCTTTTTCTTTGCTGCCCAGAACCCGGTTGTCACCGCCAGCGAACAAAGCTCCGCCGCAACGGTGGAAAACCAGATTCCGGTAAGTCCCAGAAGCGCCGGGAACAGCAGTACCGCCCCGATTTGGAACACAAATGTCCGGCTGAAGGAAAGAAAAGCGGAAACTCCTCCGTCTCCGAGCGCGGTAAAAAAAGCAGACCCGTAAATGGTAAACCCGACAATAAGAAAACTGAGCGAAAAAATGCGGAAGCCCACCCTTGTCATGGCATGCAGACCCATATCATAGCCCACAAAGATCCAAGTCACAGGATCTGCGCACATTTCGGCCAGAAGAAACATGACCAGATCCATGCCTCCGATAATAATCAGGCTCTTTTTGAAAAGATTTTTCAGCTCTGCCTGATTCTGTGCGCCATACTGATAGGAAACAATCGGGGCGCTTCCGTTTGCATACCCCATCAGAATCGCCGCAAAAATAAACGCCATGTACATGATTGCCCCATAAGCGGCAACGCCATCTGCTCCGGTAAGCTCCAGCAGACGGTAATTATACAAAATAGAAACGACCGAGCTGGAAATACTGCTGAGCATCTCCGAGGAACCGTTGGTACATGCCTTCAAAAAAACTCTCCCCTCAAAATGCGCTCTGCGCAGCCGGAGAAGGGAATCATTTTTCCGCAGAAAATAGATAACCGGTATCACACCGCCCAGAATTTCACTGATGTTGGTAGCCACGGCAGCGCCAACAAGTCCGAACCGGAATACTCCGACCAGAAAAAAATCCAGAACAATATTTGCTCCCCCCGCCATCACCGTAACCGCCAGCCCGGCCTTTGGTTTTTCCGCTACATTAAAATACATCTGAAAGGATGTCTGCAGCATAAAAAAAGGCATGCTTAATGTTGTAAAACGACCATACAGAATACTGTATTCCTGCAGCTTTCCGGACGCACCCAGAAATCCCGTCAGGGGCTTCAGAAAAATCTCGCACAGCACGGTCGCCGCCACACCCAGCCAAAAAGTAACGAAAACAAGCATGGAAAAATATTCCTGTGCCTGTTCGTTTCTTTTTTCGCCCAGAGCCTGCGCTACAATGGCGGATCCTCCCGTCCCAAGCATAAATCCGATCGCGCTTATAATCATAAAAACCGGATAAACAAGATTTACCGCTGCAAAGGCTTCCTTTCCGACATAATTAGAAACAAACAGCCCATCTACGATGCTGTAAATGGAGGTGAACACCATCATCACCATAGATGGGAAAGTATACCGTAACAGACGGCCATATGTAAAATGATCAGATAAACGAATACGCATACAAAATTTATTTTACGGGACCCAGATACCGGTCCGATCCAAACCCAAGAATCAACGTGAAAATATTCGGCAGAAAAATCAGCCCCAGTGCAAATCCGGCTCCATGTCCGAATGCCTGTGAGAGCTTGACAGTTTTAATAATTTCAATCACCCATCCGACAAAGGGAATCAGCATAAGCAGAAAATACCAGCCCTCACCCCAGGCGATTTTATAAATTTGATACAGGTTCAGAAACGGCACAAGCGCCATCCAGCCTTCTACCCCCGCCTTTGTAAAAATCTTCCACCAGGCTATAACAAGAAGAACATAAAAACAGATCGCGCACGCCCAGATTCCGGCGGCCATACTTCCCACTAGCCATTCCATCCAAAAATTCATATTCCTCTGTCCCCCTTCATTTTCTATAGCAAAATTCTACCCTGCTTTCCGCATAAAGTCCAGCCCCGGACGCCCCAGATAATCCTTCACAAAACTTTTGTCTCCTGCAGTTCTTATGCTATACTGATACATATTTCCCTGTTATTTACAGGGGAATGTCCGGAAACATGATTTATAAATGAATAAAAAAGAGAGGAAGAACCGATGGCAGACTTTCATATGGAAACAAAATGCGTTCAGTCCGGCTACCGCCCGAAAAACGGCGAGCCCAGAGAGGTTCCTATTATTCAGAGCACAACTTTCAAATACGATACCAGTGCAGACATGGGCAAACTGTTTGACCTGGAGGCATCCGGCTATTTCTACAGCAGACTGCAGAACCCCACCAATGACTACGTAGCCGCAAAAATTGCGGATATGGAGGGCGGAACCGCTGCCATGCTGACCTCTTCGGGACAGGCAGCCAACTTTTTTGCCGTATTCAACATTGCCACCGCGGGCGATCATGTGGTGGCGTCCTCTTCCATCTACGGAGGCACCTATAATCTGTTCCACGTCACCATGCGTAAAATGGGAATTGATTTTACTTTTGTCAGCCCGGACTGCACGGAAGAAGAGCTAAATGCGGCATTCCGTCCGAACACTAAGGCTGTCTTCGGCGAAACGATCGCCAATCCCGCGCTGACCGTTTTTGACTTTGAAAAGTTTTCAAAAGCGGCGCATGCACATGGCGTACCCCTGATTATAGACAATACTTTTGCCACACCCGTCAACTGCCGCCCGTTCCAGTGGGGAGCGGATATTGTAACCCACTCTACCACAAAGTACATGGACGGACATGGTTCCTGTGTAGGCGGCGCCATTGTAGACTCCGGGAACTTTGACTGGATGGCCCATGCGGAAAAGTTCCCAGGACTGACCACGCCGGACGACAGCTATCATGGAATTGTATATGCGGAAAAATTTGGAAAAGAGGGTGCCTTTATTACCAAGGCAACCGCACAGCTGATGCGGGATTTCGGCTCCATACCAAGCCCCTACAACTCCTATATTCTGAACATCGGCCTGGAAAGCCTGCACTGCCGCATGAAACAGCACTGCGCCAACGGAATGGCTGTGGCAAAATTTCTGTCCGAAAGTGATATGGTGGAGCAGGTAAGCTACCCGTCCTTACCCGGAGATCCGTACTACAGCCGCGCCCAAAAATACATGAACGGCGGGGAGACCTGCGGCGTCGTTTCTTTCCGTATAAAAGGCAGCCGCACCGATGCGGAAGCCTTTATGAAACACCTGAAAATATTTGCGATTGAGACTCACGTTGCGGATGCCCGTTCCTGCTGTCTCCATCCCGCAAGTTCTACACACCGGCAGCTGACCGATCAGGAGCTTCTGGATGCCGGAATCAGCTCCAACCTGATCCGTATGAGCTGCGGACTGGAAAACACAGAGGATCTGGTACAGGATATTGCACAGGCGCTGGACGCAGTAAAAGCCTCCCGTTAATCCCGGCTGCAGTCCTTCGAGAACAGGAGCGATTCGAAAGAATCACTCCTGCCGGCAGTTAACGCACAGTTTCTTCAGCATATTCATGTCTGTTACATGTATTCTTCCTCTTCCCGCGCGAAGCATCCCTTCCTCGGCAAGCCGCCTGATCATCCGCGCAACGACCTCCCTGGCTGTGTTGATATCTCTTGCAATCTGATCGTGTGTAACCGTAATTTCCGTGCTTCCGGTCTGCTCGCAGGTCTGTACAATCCAGGAGGCAATACGCTGATCAATGCGCAAAAAGAGAACCTCCTGAAACGTCCATGTCACATCCGAAAAGCGCCTGGTAAGCAGCTCATAAATCATGCATCGGACATAGATATTGTTTTCCTTCAGTCTTGCAAGAACAATGGATGGAACAATCAGAATGCGGCTTTTTTCCTCTGCTTCCATTTGCGTATCAAAGGTAATCTGAGACACGACGCAGGAAGCGGAGAGGACGTCATCCTCTCCGGCACGAAGGTGATAAAGTGTTATTTCCCTTCCCTCTTCCGAGGTTAGAAATGTCCGGACGGAGCCGGAAAGCACACGTATAAAACCCAGGCACTCACTTCCGCGTGAAAAAACAGTACTGTTCTTATCAAAAACACGGATTATAACATGTTCACGAACCAGCTTCTGCTCCACATCGCTTAATTTGTCCCAGAATGGCAGCGCCGCCGACAGCTTTTCTGTTTCTACCCCGGCACGCGGCTCCTCTTTCTGTCCGTTTTTCTCCATAATCTTCTGCTCCCCGCCAGCTCTGCCCGCCGCTTTTCTTCAGATGAAAAGATTCACATTCGACTCTTCTGCATCTCCCAGATAGCTTCCGACACCGCCGATTTCCACGCCGTCAATCAGTTCTTCCTTCCGGATTCCCATCACATCCATGCTCATGGAACAGGCTATAATCTTTACACCGTTTTTCATGGCTTTTTTCATCATGTCCTCCAGCGAATCAATGTTCTTATCCTGCATAATCCGGCGCATCATGGCAGTCCCCAGTCCTCCCATATTCATGCGGGAAAGTTTTAGCTCCCCTGTGCCTTTCGGCAGCATTTTCCCAAACATTGCCTCCACCGGGGTTTTTTTAATCCCGGAAGATGTTGGTTTCCGCAGTGCCGTAAGTCCCCAGAATGTGAAAAACATCGTCACCGGACGGCCCATGGCCAGCGCTCCATTGGCAATGACAAACGCTGCCAGAACCTTATCCATATCACCATCAAAAACAATGATAATTTTACCCTGTGGTGTGTCCATTATAACATGATCCTCGGATGCCGGGACGCTGCTTCCCGGAACCGGATCCTCCAATCCCGTATTACTTCCCTTGCAGAGAACGGTAAAGCCTGGCTCCTCCCGGATAAACCTTGATGTGGTCAAACCCGTGCTGCAGAAGTATTCTTGCCGCCGTATACGCCCGTACGCCAACCGCACACAGGATAATATAATGTTGTTTACGATCCAGCTCCTCCAGTCTCCCGCGCAGCTGCCCTAAGGGTATATTCACCGATTCTTCCGGAGCCCAGGCCAGCCTCTCGGCCTCTTCTCTGACATCCAGAATGATCTCCCCACTGCCCGGCTTCGGATCATCCCATTCCGCAAATGAGACCAGCTTCCGGATCACATTTTCTGCCGCAAAAGCTGCCATATTTACCGGATCCTTGGCGGAGGAATAAGGCGGTGCATACGCCAGCTCCAGATTTTTCAGCTCGGCAATCCCACCTCCCATCTGCATAACCGTCCCGATCGTATCAATTCTTTTATCCGCACCGTCTCCGCCTGCAATCTGGGCTCCGAAAATCTTCTTCCCATCCGTAGAGAACAGCAGCTTAATGATCAGCGGAAGCGCACCGGGATAGTAACCGGCATGAGAATTCTGACTGATCACGACTTTCTCATAATCCTTTCCCCTGACCATACCGCGGCGGATCAGCTTCTTTTCTCCTGCTCCGACAGAAGCTGCAGTCAAATCAAATACCCTGGCAACAGAAGCCCCCTGTGTTCCTCTGTACTTCTCCTTTCCGCCTGCTATATTATCGGCCACAATCCTGGCCTGACGATTAGCCGGCCCTGCCAGCGGAATCATCGTCTTCTCTCCAAAGACCGGGTCGGCAACCTCGATCACATCTCCGGCAGCATAAATATCCGGATCCGATGTGCGAAGCTGCTCATCCACACAGATTCCGCCCCTTTCATTGCACTTTAAACCGGCCTGCACGGCAAGCTGGCTGTTTGGCCGCACACCTATGGAAAGAATCACAAAATCCGCGGAAAGCTCTTTTCCACTCGAAAGTCTGACAAATACCATATGATCCTCTGTCCGGAACGAAGCGACTCCGTCAGACAAATGGAGATCCACCCCGTTCTCCCGGATATTTTCTTCCAGAAGCATGGCCATTTCCCGGTCAAAGGGCGCCATCACCTGATCCAGCGCTTCCACAATAGAAACCTGCAGGCCTTCCCTCCGCAGATTCTCTACTGTCTCCAGTCCGATAAATCCGCCGCCCACCACAACAGCTCTTTTATTTCTGCTATCCGTGACCATACGGCGTATCTTTTCCGCATCCGGAACTGTCCACAGTGTAAAAATCCGTTCCGAATCTATCCCCGGAATCCGGGGGCGCAGTGGAGAAGAGCCTGTTGCAATGACCAGTTTGTCATAGCTCTCCTCATATGTCCGGTTCGCCGCCAGATCAGTCACTAGAATTTTCTTCTGTTTCCGGTCAATCGCCGTTACTTCATTCCGGGTTCTTACATCTACCCGGAATCTCTCCCGAAGGACCTCTTCCTTTGTCACCAGAAGCGCATCCTCCGATTTGATCACATTCCCGACATAGTACGGCAGTCCGCAGTTTGCGTAGGAAATATATGGTCCTCTTTCCAGAAGCACAATCTCCGCGTCCTCATCCAGCCTTCGCAGGCGGGCAGCGCAGCCCGCGCCCGCTGCCACTCCTCCGATAATCACAGTCTTTCCCATCCCTGATTCCTCCTTTTTCTTACTCCAAACCACAGTTTTCTTTATGCCGCCTCAGTCTGCCCTGATTTCTCTTCCTGTCTCCCGGATGCTTTATTTACAGACCAAGCATATCTTCAATATCATCCCTGGACTGAACGCCAACCGAGCTGGCCGCTGCCTTTCCATCCCTAAAGACAAGCAGGGTAGGAATGCTGGATATCCGATATGCCGCAGCAAGTTCTGGTTCCTCATCCACGTTTACTTTGCCAACCTTGTACTTTCCCTCTGCCTGCGCAGCTATTTCCGAAATGACCGGTGAAAGCATCCGGCAGGGTCCGCACCAGGCGGCCCAGAAATCTACCAGAACCGGCACCTCTGCCTGCAAAACTTCTCTCTGAAAATTATCCCTTGTGAGTTTTATTTCCGCCATACTAAGCTCCTTTCGCCTCCTAAAATCGTTTTCATATGTTCTTAGCAAGTCTGCTGATAAGATTACATTATCCTTTCTCCTGCCCGATTTCCGTGACAAAGTCACACAGAGCAGAAAAAGGCAAAAAAAATCACGAAAAAACCATCCGTATTTCCTTCTTCCTGACTTTCCAAATGGCTCTTCGTGATGTTTACATGTTATTTAGCCGGACATTTCTCATCCTGAGCGCACTTCAGCTGAAAAAGAAAGACCGGCACAGCTTCTTTCCCCTCAGGAAAGATGATCCAGAACAGCTTTCTGCATCTGTTCCACCCTCTTCTCCGCCTCCTGTCTGCTGTCAGCCTTCGCATAAAAATAGAACTTCAGCTTCGGCTCTGTCCCGGACGGACGCATGGCAAACCAGTCCCCGTTTGTCATGCGGAATTTCAGGACATCCGAAGGCGGAATATCCTGCCAGCCATGAAGGTAATCCATAATCTCCGCGACCTTGAATTCCCCGAACCAACCCGGCCTTTCCGCCCTGGCCTTCTGCATGATTCCGGAAATTTCCTCTGCACCGGCCTGACCTTCCCGGACCAGGGAGACCTGTCGTTCCGCGAAATACCCGTATTTCCGGTAAAGAGCTTCCAGCGCATCCGCCAGTGTCATCCCTTTCTTCTTATAAAATGCCGCCATCTCCATTACAAGCATACCAGCACAGATGCCATCTTTATCCCTCACCCGCTCACCCGGCGCACAGCCGATGCTTTCCTCATAGGCAAAGAAATACTGAAAGCCTTCCCTTTCCATACGGGGAATCACCCCGCAGATATTCTTGAATCCTGTGAGCGCCTCGAACACCCGGATTCCGTATGCCTCGCAGATAGTTTTCCCCATATCTCCGGTCACAATGGATTTAATCATCGCTCCGTTTTCCGGAAGTGTGCCCGCTTCCTTCTGGCTTTCCGCCATATAAGCGATTAACATAGCACCTGTCTGATTCCCGTTCAGAGGATAATATCCCCCTTTTCCGTCCGGAAGCTCCACTGCCATACGGTCGCTGTCCGGATCCGTGGCAATCAGGAGTTCTGCATGGAGTTTCTTCCCCAGTTTTTCCGCAAGAGCAAAGCCCTTCGGATCCTCCGGATTGGGATAACCGACAGTCGTAAAATCCGGATCCGGATCCTTCTGCTCCGGTACAATGGTAAAATTCTGATATCCCATCTCCCGCGCGACGGTTTCCATGGGAATATTTCCCGCACCGTTTAATGGTGTGTACACGACTGCCACGGACTTATCCAGTTCTCCCTCCGGTCTCTGTGTCATTCCTTCCACATAATCCAGATACCGGCGGTCCATTTCTTCCCCGATTATCCGGATCAGTCCCAGTTGTTTCCCCTCTTCCAGAGATATTCTGGAAAAAGAATCAAAAAGATCCAGCGCCTGAATCTCCTTCATCATTCCCTCTGAAACAGAGCCGGAAATCTGCGCCCCATCCTCCTGGTAAACCTTATATCCGTTGTACTCCTTCGGGTTATGGCTGGCCGTCATGTTAATTCCGGAAAGAGCATGAAGCTCCCTTACCGCAAAGGACAGCTCCGGCGTCGGGCGCATGGACGGGAAGAGCCAGACACGGATACCGTTTCCCGCCAGAATTTCCGCCGCCAGCTCCGAATACTCTCTGGAATGGTGTCTGCAGTCATAGGCCACCGCAACCCCGCGCTTCAGATCTTCTCCGGTTTTCTTAAGATAATTAGCAATCCCCTGTGTCGCCCTTCCTACGGTAAGCGGATTCATGCGGTTGGTTCCCGCTCCGCAGATTCCTCTCAGTCCTGCCGTTCCAAACACTATTTCCTGATAAAACCGGTCATTGATTTCCTGCCGGTTCGCACGGATGGACAAAAGTTCTTTTCTCATAGGATCTTCTTCCGGAAGCTTGTCCAGCCAGATCTGGTATTTTTCCTCTGCGTTCATTACACGGTCCTTCTCTTTGCTTCTTCCCCTGCTGTACAGGCGGCTTGTGCTAACGCTGCCGGTATGTACAGACATTCCCATAACAAGCTGATACATGTATTATATCTGCAAACATAACCATATGACAACGAAACTCACATTTCTTCTGCAAATCTCTTGACTTCTCTTTATTATTTGATACAATATAATTGTTTCAAATATTAAAGTGATTCATTCCTTTTAAGGAGGTTTTTGCTATGAGCAGTTTTTATGATTATTCTGTAACAAAAAGAGATGGTTCTTCCCTGTCTATGGAAGAATTCCGAGGAAAGGTAGTTCTGGTTGTAAATACAGCTACCGGATGCGGTTTCACACCGCAGTACGAGGATCTGGAAAGCATTTATGAAGAATTCCACGCCAAAGGGCTGGAAATTCTGGATATCCCCTGCAACCAGTTTGCAGGCCAGACTCCCGGAACAGACGATGAAGTCCACAGCTTCTGCACATTAAAGTACAACACACAGTTTGACCAGATGTCCAAGAGTGATGTAAACGGCGATAACGCGCTGGATCTGTATAAATATCTGAAAAGCCAGAAAACCTTTGAGGGATTCGGAAAAGGCCCCAAGGCTCTTATGATGAGCGCCATGCTGAAGAAGATTGACCCGGACTACAAAAATAACGCTGAAATCAAATGGAATTTCACGAAATTTCTAATTGACAGGAACGGAAATGTTGTCAGCCGTTTTGAGCCCACCGCGGATATGAAGGCCGTCCGGGAAGCTGTGGAGAAGCTGATCTGATGGAAGAGCGTACCTATCATCCGGACGAAGCCCTCCTGCTGAAGAATCAGCTTTGTTTCCCGCTTTATGCAGCCGCCAGAAAAGTAATCGGAGCCTATACCCCTCTGCTGAAGCCATATGGCATCACCTATACACAGTACATCACGTTCCTTGTTTTGTGGGAAAAGGATGGCATAACAGTAGGGGAAATCGGAGCCAGACTTCATCTTGACAACGGGACGCTCACTCCGCTGCTGAAAAAGATGGAAGCGGAGGGCTTTATCACCCGCCGCCGCAGTACAGAGGATGAGCGCAAAGTTACGGTTTACCTGACGCCGGAGGGGCTGGACATGAAAGAAAAGCTGAAGGATGTGCCGCTGAAGATCGGACACTGCCTGCCCATCGGCCAGGAGGACGCAAAAACACTTTACCGGATTCTCTATAAAATCCTGGACATCTGAACATACACAGAGACTGCCGCCGCACACATACTCGTGCTGCCCTGCGGCAGTCTTTTACCTGCCCGCCGTTCCGGCAAAGCGCGGGGAATGACGAGAATAGAGAAACGAAAAGCGGAACACAGCAAAAATAGAGAAGCCAAAAGCGGAGTACAAAAAGAGAAGAAAGAAGATCATACAATGAACGAAAACCGCGATAAAACCATCATCCGAACCAGCATCATCGGCATTCTGGTAAATATCCTGCTTGCCGCTTTCAAAGCAGCAGTCGGACTACTGTCCCATTCTATATCCGTCGTCATGGATGCCGTCAATAATCTGAGCGACGCACTGTCTTCCGTCATCACCATTCTGGGAACGAAACTGGCCGGGAAAGAGCCGGACAAAAAGCATCCTCTCGGCTACGGGCGGATTGAATATCTGAGTGCCATGATCATTTCCGTAATTGTGCTCTACGCCGGCGTCTCCTCACTGGTAGAATCCGTCAAAAAAATCCTACACCCGGAAAAGCCGGATTACTCCGCCACCGCTCTTCTGATTATCGCCGTGGCCGTTGTCGCGAAGATTATTCTTGGAAGCTTCGTAAAAAAGAAAGGTCTGGACGTAAAATCCGACTCTCTTGTGGCCTCAGGAAGCGATGCCCTTCATGATTCCATTATATCGGCATCCACCCTGGCCGCTGCCGTCATCTACCTCTTCTTCCATATCAGTCTGGAAGCCTGGCTGGGTGCCATTATCTCTGCTGTTATCGTCAAATCCGGACTGGATATGCTTCGGGACACCGTAAGTGAAATTCTCGGCGAGCGGATTGACGCGGAAACTGCGCAGTCTGTCAAGGATACAATCTGCCAGACCGAGGGGGTTCGCGGTGCCTATGATCTGGTGATCAATAACTACGGCCCGAACCGGCAGATCGGCTCTGTCCACATTGAAGTGCCGGATACTATGACCGTGGGAGAGCTGGACGGACTGGAGCGGGAAATCTCCAAAAATGTCTTTGTGAAGCATCATCTGATTCTGACCGGAATTTCCGTCTACTCAATGAACATGGGAGATAAAGAGGCTGTCCGGGTAGAAACCGGTGTCCGGAAAATTCTGGAGGCGTACCCGGATGTCCTGCAGATGCACGGTTTTTTTCTGGACAAAAAGGATAAAACCATGAAATTTGACATCATCATCAGCTATGACGCGCAAAACAGAGAACAGCTGTACAAAGAAATAATGAAAAAAGTAGCGGCCACTTTCCCGGAGTACACCCCGCAGGTACAGCTGGATTTTGATATTTCCGATTAAAGGGAAACTACACCGGCTCCTCTGCAAGAGTGCACAAAAATAATTACCAATACACAGAGGAAAAATATGGAGTGCAAAAGGGGCATTTCGTGATACCATAGTTCTGTCACCGGACTTGAAAGAATAACAGGACATTGTGCTTTATGAAGGTACAAAACAACGCACTGACTCGAAAAATCTATGATGCCGACAAGATAGACTGGAACCATCTGCAGTTTTCCTCCCTGGATCTCCGAAAACTGCTGATTCCTCTGATTATCGAGCAGCTGCTTACGTCTTTTATGGGTATGGCTGACACGATGATGGTATCCCGCATCGGAAGTGCCGCCATCTCCGCGGTTTCTCTGACCGATTCCATTAATGTGCTCGTCATTCAGATCTTCGAGGCGCTGGCCGCAGGAGGAACCATTGTCTGTTCCCAGTACATTGGCCATAAAGATCTGAAAAGAAGCAATTTCGCTGCCTCGCAGCTGACGATTACTGTTTTTTTCCTCTCTGTTGTACTGTCAGTCATCTGCGTCCTCTGGAGAAAACCGATCCTTTCCCTGGTATTTGGCAGCGTAGAACCGGACGTGATGCATAATGCCATCATCTACTTCCTGTTTACCGGGGCGTCCTTTCCTTTTCTCGCCCTGTTCCAGGCCGGAGCTTCTTTTTACCGCGCCGGCGGAAACAGCCGTTTCCCCATGATCATATCCGTCCTCTCCAACCTGATGAACATTGCCGGAAACGCGCTGTTCATCTTTGTTTTCGGATGGGGCGTGGCGGGAGCTGCTCTTTCCACGCTGCTCTCCAGGATCTTCTGTGCAGTTGTTATCTTCGGTTTCCTGCGGCTTCCGAGACAGGCCATTGTGATCCGTCGCTACCTGGTCCGCCCCGACTTCCGGATGATCAAACGCATTCTTTCCATCGGCATCCCTTCCGGAATTGAAAACGGAATGTTTCAGTTTGGAAAGCTTGCCATCCAGTCCAGCGTCTCCACCCTTGGAACCCTTTCCATCGCGGCTAATGCCATGACCATTATCCTGGAAAATCTGAATGGTATCGGCGGCATTGGAATCGGAATCGGCCTGATGGCCGTCGTCGGACAGACCATTGGAGCCGGAAAACCGGATGAGGCAAAATTCTACATCGCCAGAGTAACCTGGTACGCGGAGCTTGTTATTCTGGGCTCCTGTCTGCTGGTATTTATCCTGACAAAACCGGTAACTGCTCTGGCAGGCATGGATCCGACAGCCGCTGATATGTGCTTTCAGATGGTTGCCTTCATTACGGTCATAAAACCCATTGTGTGGGTTTTCTCCTTTATTCCTGCCTATGGCATGCGCGCCGCGGGAGATGTAAAGTTTTCCATGATTGCGTCCAGCCTGACCATGTGGCTCTGCCGCGTTCTTCTGACCACGCTGCTGATCCGGGTATTCCATTTCGGACCAATCGCTGTCTGGATCGGAATGGCCAGCGACTGGACCTGCCGCGGCATCGTTTTTACCATCCGCTTCTTCTCCGGGAAGTGGCTGAGGCATTATGTAATCTGAGTGAGTACCTTTGCCACCTGTTTATGACTGCGCACGTCTCTTTCTGGGTAGCGTAAAGGCGCAAAAAAACTGCGTCTCCCCGCGCCAGCCAGAGCTTTATCTGCCAAAAACCGCGGGTACCGGGCACAGGAATAAAAAAACCACAAAATAAGCCGCCCGTGCGGCAGAATAGAGGTAAGAATGAAAACAGAAAAGAAAGAGAAGAACAAAAGCAGAATGCCTGCGATCGGCGAATCCGTGTTTGATATCGGATATCTGCTGTTTGACCTCGTTGCGGCCATCCTGTTTTTTACAAAGGCAGACGGCAGACAGCTCTTTTATCTGTATGGAACACTGACCCTGCTCCTTGGAGGAGGAGATGCCTTCCATCTGATTCCCCGTGTAGACCGGACGCTCCGGGGCAGCACCGCTTCCACAGAAAAACGACTTGGCTTCGGTCTTGCCGTCTCCTCAGTCACAATGACTGTCTTCTATATTGTGCTGATGTACATCTGGGTGGCCACCTTCCCCGGCCTGACCGTTCCCCCGGTTCTGTTTGTGCTGGTGTGGGGAACGGCTCTTCTGCGCATAATCCTGTGTCTGTTTCCGCAGAACAACTGGCTTCACAGGGAAGGAAATCCCCGCTGGTCCTTCTATCGGAATGCACCGTTTGCCGTAACAGGAATCTGTCTGATCATTCTTTACCTGATATCCGGAAACACAGGCAATTACGGGCTCTGGAAAATGGCTCCCGCTATAATCGGCAGCTTTGCCTGCTACCTTCCGGTCACCGTCTGGGCTAAGAAAAAACCGATGATCGGCATGCTGATGATTCCCAAAACCTGCATGTACATCTGGATGATCGCCATGGGGCTGGGGCTTCTGGGAAAATAAAAAAATCCCGCCCTCGTCCAATAGAATTCTGATATCAGAATTTCCTGCTTCAGACGCGAAACATACTTTATACGCAGAAAAGTTCCCTGAAAATCATTCCGCTGCATTCTGCGGGGAGAGATCTTCCCGCAGCTTTTCTGCCGCCTTCTCATATGCCGGAACGCAGACATGCAGCCGGTGCGCAGTCCGCACAACATCAAAGATCAGACCATCCGCCTCGGAATTTTTTCCTGCGGCAATATCCTTTTGCATCGAGGTGGTCATATCCGGTTTCAGGCTGTCCAGTATATCCAGATTTCTTTTCACAATATCTTCTGTAAAATAAATTCCCTGTGCCTTTGCAAGCAGATCAATCTCATGAACGAGCTCCCGGAAAAAGTTCCGGCACTCCCCTTCCTGCTGCATAGCGCCTGCGCTTACACCGTAATAGAGCCCGCATGCCCCCTGGGGTGAGACGTAAGAGAACTTCATCAGCGCATCTCTCCGGATATCCTCGCTAAGTCCTCCGCCAATTCCACAGGAAGCAAGCTCACCTTCAATCTCCTTTAGTTCCGGGCGGAATTCCTCTGCGCTGCGGACACCGAAAACCACCCGCAGAATATCCCCGCTCATTCTTATCACACCGGGAGCCTCCAGCTGAGCCGCCACGTAAATGCACCCATCCAGTACAAGAATACCCGGAAGCCTCTTCTGCAAAGCAGCCCCGGTGCCATAGATGTTCAGAATCGGAAGAACGATGGTATTCTCGTGTGCCACCCTCTGAATAAACGGAATCAGCGGTTCAAGAGAATATCCCTTCACACAGACAAAAATGACATCCGGCCGATCCCGGTATTCCTCCATGGGGCATGCTTTCACCGGCTTTACTGTAAACTCATCCCCGATTCGTTTCACCCGGAGACCCTGCCTCCGCATCGCCGCAAGATGTTCTCCCCGTGCAATAAAGGAAACATCCTTCCCTGATCTGGCAAGATATGCCCCCAGCGTGCCTCCGGTGCCTCCGGCACCAATAATCAGATATTTTCGCATACCACACCTTCATTCTTATAGCAGATAGAGTTATTCCCTGTCTGTCGTTTCACGTCTGCTATATCCGTTTACCAGTATATTTATTCCTATTTCATCCGAAATACCGACTTCATACAGCCGTCCTTTCTGGACGCCTGAATCACTTCGTCTGATTTCCAACCAGCTGAAACCCGGTTTCTCCGGTATTAACACGCCTGTTAATAATTTATTCTACCATATGCGATCCGGTTCCGTCACATGTACTGCGGATTTTCCCCCGCATACAAAAATAGCTGTATGGGAAATTCCATACAGCTGGCCATATAAGAATAACCGCCAGCTTGTCGCAGACAGATTATTTTCCAGAAAAAAAATTGCACCATAAACCAAACCAGGCCGACACCCGGAAATCTCCGGGCATCGGCCTGCATCCCTATTTATGCTTCGTCTCCGAAGAAAAGCTTCAGATCATCATCCACAGTTCCAATTCCTGCGATGCCAAAGTTATCCACCAGCACCTTTGCCACATTCGGAGAAAGGAATGCGGGAAGCGTCGGTCCGAGATGGATATTCTTTACACCCAGATACAGAAGCGCAAGGAGTACAATGACGGCCTTCTGCTCATACCACGCGATATTGAACGCAATCGGAAGATCATTGATATCATCCAGCTGGAATATCTCTTTGAGCTTCAAGGCGATCAGCGCCAGGGAATAAGAATCATTGCACTGCCCCGCATCCAGAACTCTCGGAATTCCTCCGATATCTCCAAGATCCAGCTTGTTATATTTATACTTCGCGCATCCTGCTGTCAGAATCACTACATCTTTCGGAAGTCTCTTCGCAAACTCGGTATAGTACTCCCGTGTCTTGTGCCTTCCGTCGCATCCTGCCATTACAACAAACTTCCGGATGGCTCCGGTCTTGACCGCGTCTACAACCTTGTCCGCAAGCGCAAATACCTGC
>OCTW013405326.1_pt1 | contig 38724 bp, 29 predicted proteins | sample 1539671 | NCBI WGS metagenome assembly OCTW01 (sample SAMN02144230, study PRJEB22623) | gut metagenome | biome: sheep rumen | host: Ovis aries | place: New Zealand
GAATGGTTGTTGGTATGTGGACTTTCCCCACTGGCCTTTCTCTCATGACAACTTGGCTATGGTTTCTGGGGCAGACAAGATGTTGGAACTACTTTCGAATGGTAATCTGTTCGTGAAAGTGAGTGTGATTCCTGCAACAAAGCATGAAAAGCATGAAGGATATATCGAACTGGAGCAAACGGAGCATTCTCTTTTTGGCGGTAGTACCTATCAACTGAAGTATGAACCATTCACAAAGCGGTATAAGCGAGACTCATTGTGGATATGTCCTGTTACGCTCTTTGTGTTGGGGCACTATCCCAAGTTCATATACATTAAGAGTCTGTAATATATGAAGAAGTTTATATTTGGCTTTGTCGCTCTTATTCTCATTGGGATTGTTGTCGTGTCCCTTCCCAAACAAGGAAATAAGGATGGTAAGCAAAAGGCGGTAACCGTAGAAGACATTGTTGATGACGATAACTGGTTCTATATCGAGACATTATCCAATAAGGACATCTATTTCAAGGCAGACACATCGCTGCCTGACAATCCTATTATCAACGATATGATGGATGTAGCCAATGGATATGCTATCTTGAGGGCGGCATATTGTGATGTGGAATTATGGTTCAGGTTTGGCGAGGTAGTCAATGATACAATAGGACTGCTAAAGACCAATGTCATCAAGGATAGAGGTATGAGGGCAGCAGCGGAACAGTACGTTAAGACGCTTGTGAGCATCTTGCCAAGAGATACTGCCCTGTGGAATCAGGCGGATTCCGTGCTATGGGATCATGTGTGGTCTGCCTATAAGACATTTGCCGACAAACTATCGAGCCGATTTGCATTGAACCATTACGGACAGATTACAGAGAAGGACGTTGAGAAGTATATGGATATTAAGCAGTTCATTCCAAACTATGACTCGGTCTATAACCTGCGAAAGATACAATCAGAAGAGAGTGACCGCTATCTGAAAAGGATGTTGTATGAGACCAGTAGTTTTGACAAGGAATGTCTTTTTACTATTGAGGTTGCCCACCAGAATCGGCACGAAGAACCACATCCCGCCATCCCGCTGTTGGAACATCTGATGATGAAGGGTAAGTTCTCACGCTATCTACATGAGATGTGGCGTACGTGGCGTGTTCTTAAGCAGGTGGCAGAAAGTCCATCCCGTGACGGTATGATTCTAAATTTGGAGTACAATCAAATGCGTTACCGTTGCCTAAACACTATCCTCAAGCAAATCGTCAAGAATCCCAAGGACATCTATGCAATCAATGACTTCTGTTTCTTGGCGACCTACGACAATATAACCCGCTATAGCGAATATATGTTTGGGAACTCAGCCCCATTGGAGCACATGATGCTGTTTCCAGAGATACTTGAGGATGCCGATGAAGAAAATGAAGACGATGGTGAAACTGATGGTTAGAAATTGTGAATAGCATTTGGTTATTTCAAAAAAAATGTTGTACCTTTGCACTCGATGATGAGCCACGAAACAGGCGGTGGCTCAGAGTCGGGTGCTCTTTTAGGAAATTTATAGCAGAACATTGAATTGAGAACAGTTTCCAAATCGTAACCCGGAAATTTCTCAATCCTCTGCATCACCTTTATACAAAGAAATCCTGCAAATTCTTCCAAAGTTACGAAAAAAGGTTGTAACTAAAGACAGATTTGAGAGAATTCAAGCAATTCTGTATATAAAAGAGGAGAAAAACAAAGGGATATTTCGATAAATAAAAATAAAAACTGATAAAAATATCCTATTCTAATTATTTACTATAACTTTGCATGTAAATAAAATTAACCGACAAAAACAAGAGAGATGAAATTAAAAAGACAGTAAAGAGGTGGAATATGCATTTACCTATTCAAATCATATAAAACTGTTTTCCAACGATAAACATCAGTTGTTTATACTAATGAAAAATGGGATTGCTCAAATTCGCTAATCAATTGTACTGCTTTTCTGGCAACTTTTAGTAACTTTGCTTTCTAAATTGAAAAAATATGATAAGTAAAGACGGAATAGAAGCTGCATACTGCTTCATTCACCAGAAATATAGAGTGTATGCTCACTCTAACAGTGAAACTCAAAAGGATGAAATCGAATACGCTATCAGCAGTTTTGTTGAACAGATGAATCCTGAACTTTATGCAAAACTGAGTCAAGGTAATCGCGACTTCCTGCTCTCACATGCCACTTTCGCTGCAGATATGGAGCGAGCTGAAGCGATGCTTGAAACATTATTATAGCACCCAATTGGATAATATATAGTTCTCACAGAGAACGCTATGATGCAAAGTTCGTTTTTTTTTAGAAGACATGATATAAAATAATACGATATTTTTATTATATTTGTAGCATATAACCAAAACATTCAACCAAAAATAAAGATATGAAGCACATTCGCTATACTCAAACATCGCTTCTCGTCTTGGCGCTTACAGCTTTAGCTACGCCTGCCAAAGCTCAATATAAAAAGATTATGCCCATAGACAGTGTCGCTCCAAAACATCAGATTGGTTCGGTAGATGTTATTGACGAAAAACGCATGAATAAAGGTTTGGTAACCAATACCTTACAAGCCATCAGCGGTCAGGCTGCCGGACTTAATGTGCAGACGGGTGCCGACCGTATGGCCATTCTAAACAGTGTGCGAGTACGTGGTACCACATCCCTGACTGGCGGCAATGCCCCACTGATCATCATCGATGGCGTATATAGCGATATCTCAGCACTCAATATACTCTATCCTGCAGATATAGAGAGCTTCAGTATTCTCAAGAATGCGGCAGAGACAGCTCCATATGGAGCACGTGGTGCTTCTGGTGTCATCGTGGTGACTACCAAGAAGGGACAGAGTAAGCAGTTTCATATCTCATATGATGGTAATATCGGTATTGAATCGGTCAGCGATAATATCAACATGCTCGATGCCTCGTCGTATGTGGCCACAGCACAAGCACTTGGTAAGGATTATGTAGACGGAGGATATAATACCAACTTCAGCGATGTTCTGACACGTACCGGTTTCGTACAAAACCATCATATCGCCTTCAGTGGAGGTAGCGATACTCAAAATTATCGTGCCTCACTGGCCTTAATGCAGGAAAATACCGTCATTAAGAATAATGGTTACAAGAACTTTGTAGCTAAAATAGATGTAAAACAGAAAGCATTCGACGATTTGCTTACTATCGATTTGGGGGTAACAGGCAGTACACAAAAGAATAATGAGATAGACGATATACAGAAACTCTTTTACTCTGCTGCCGCACAAAACCCTACCTATCCTGCTGCCATGAACGCATCAGGTGGATGGGATCGCAATACCAATGCTTCACAGATTAATAATCCACTGGCAACCCTCTACCGAGAAAACAAAGACAAGATCATGAACTTCAATACCCATATGAAGTTCACTTTCCAACTTACACCGAGTCTCAACGCTACCCTTTTCGGTTCTTATTCGTATACCTCTGACGAGAACGATAACTTTAAGCCGACATGGGTATGGGCTCAGGGACAAGCCTCACGCTACGAAAGCAAACGGGAAGACTGGTTGGGTCATGTCATGCTTGACTATCAACATACCTGGGGCAAGCATCATCTCGAAGCCAAAGCCATGGCTGAATATCAGAGCAGCAATATCAATGGATTTGGTACACTGGTCAAAGGATTCGCCAATAACGTAGTTAGCTTTTACGATCTGCAAGCAGGTTATCTTATGCCGTTCGGAGGAACCACTGCCGACTATATAAACACGAGTCTGATGTCATTTCTGGGACAGGTAGACTATCGCCTAATGGATCGCTATACCCTATCGGTCAATGCGCGTGCCGATGGTTCAAGTCTCTTTGCCGACGGAAATAAGTGGGCCGTATTCCCTTCTGTATCGCTAGTCTGGAATATGAAGCAGGAAAACTTCATGAAGCATATCGACTGGCTATCCCAACTCGATGTAAGGGCCGGTTATGGTATATCGGGTAATCTCGGTGGTGTTGAGGCTTATAATTCTCTCTCTCTGCTTAATCCGTCTGGCCTGATTCCGTGGAAAGGAAGTATGGTTACCACCTATAATATTACTAATAATGCCAACCCTAACCTGAAATGGGAAAGTCGTGGTACTTTTAATATAGGTGCAGATATGGCACTGTGGAATAATAAGCTGGTACTCAAAGCTGAATATTACTACAGTAAGACTTGGGATATGCTTTATCTTTACGATGTGCCAGTACCACCATATCCTTTTAATAAGATGCTCGCCAATCTGGGTACCATGAGTAACCAAGGTTTGGAATTTGGTATCGGTTATACTCCGATACACAAGAAGGATATGGAACTCAATATCAACGTAAATATGGCGTGGCAGAAGAATAAACTGTTATCGCTCAGTGGCGATTACGATGGTAACTACTTCACGGCGCCCGATCGTACGAGTATCGGTCAACTGAATGGTGCAGGATTCCATGGAGGCAATAACAATATCGTATACCAGATAGTTGGTCAACCACTAGGAGTATTTTATCTGCCCCACTGTGAAGGTTTACAAACCAATGCCGATGGTACCACCAGCTACAAGATAGCTGATTTGAACTATGATGACAAAGTAGACATCAGTGATGGCGAAGACCGATACATTGCCGGGCAGGCTACACCGAAATGGACGCTGGGTAGCAATATTAGCTTCAGATATAAGCAGTGGGATATCGCCTTACAAATGAATGGAGCCTTCGGACATAAAATCTATAATGGTACGAGTTTAACTTATATGAATATGGCTTCATTCCCAGACTATAATGTGATGCACGATGCTCCGCTTTATCGTATACAAGACCAGACAGCTACTGACTATTGGCTCGAAAGTGGCGACTATCTTAACTTTGAACATCTCACTATCGGCTGGAATGTACCTGTTAACCAAAACCGCTTTATCAGCAGCCTTCGTGTTGCCCTTAGCATTAATAACTTGGGTACAATAAGCAGCTATAGCGGGCTTACTCCAATGATTAACTCATTTGCCGTAAACAATACACTTGGTATCGATGACAAACGCTCATATCCACCTTACCGCTCATATAGTGTATCATTCGCCATACAATTCTAATATTCAGATGATTATGAAAAAATATATCGCATTTATAGCCATTGCTCTTCTTACAACCTCTTGCCTGAAAGAGTATCCTAAAGGACAACTCACGGAAGACGAGGCCTACCAGTCTGCTGCCGATATTGAACGCAACTGTGTAGGCGATCTGTATAACTATATCGGATCAGGAAATGTCAGTGAAGGACTAATGGGAACCGAACGAGGAGTATACGACTTTAATTCGCTTACCACAGACGAACAGATGATACCCGTAAGAGGCGGTGACTGGGAAGACGGCGGATTCTGGAACCGTCTCTATAACCATACCTGGAAACCGACTGAGACTGAACTCAACGATACTTGGAATTATCTATATAAGGTAATCGGACTGGCTAACCGTTCGCTCAATATCATCGAGAAACATCGTAGCACACTCACCGATGCACAGTATCAGGCTTACACCGCCGAGGTGAAAAGTATAAGGGCCATGTTTTATTTCTACACGATGGATCTCTTTGGACGCATCACGATGGATGATGACCTTATACTTCTCGACCGTAGTAAAGCCTACCAACGTATCATCGCCGATTTACAGGCATCACTGCCTTATTTATCAGCAGAAGCCAGTAACCATGAAGGCGCAATGTATGGCCGGATAACCAAGGGAGTAGTATATTTCCTGTTGGCTAAATTGGCACTCAATGCAGAAATATATATGGACGATAACTGGACCGACGGTAACCGCCTTGACGGCAAAGAAATAACAATACAGGTAGGCGAAAAGAAGTTAAATGCCTGGGAAGCCACAATAGCTTATTGCGACTCACTCGAAACAAGACAACCTTATTATCAGCTAGAATCAGATTATCAAACAAATTTTAGCGTATACAATGAGAATTCTAAGGAGAACATATTCACCATCCCGATGAATAATTATCAGAACACCAATCGATTCAAGTATATCTTCCGCTCTATACATTATGCCCACGCATCTGCTATTGGTATGGATGCAGAAAACGGCACATGTGCAACGATCAGTACAATGAAGGCTTATGGCATAACCGAGGACGACCCTAACCGTCGCACGACAACACCTGATAACCGGCTTGCCATCAATTTCTTTATCGATACCGTTTATGATCGTGGCAATCTGGTAAACGATGGCTACGGACATGCCTTGGTATACCATCCGATGGAAGTAACAGAAGACCTTACCGGAAGTGTATACGAAAAGGTCGCTGGTGCTCGTATGCGTAAATATGAAATAGATTATACTGCACTCGATGACCATAAAGTACAAAACAATGATATCGTTTTATATCGCCTGGCTGATGCCATACTGATGAAAGCGGAAGCATTAGTACGAAACGGACAAAACGGTGACAACGAACTGAACAGAATACGCGATCGCGTAGGTATGCCTCATATCGCTGCTACACTTGACAATATACTTAACGAACGACTGCTTGAGCTGATGTGGGAAGGTTGGCGCCGTAATGATTTAATACGATTTGGCAAATATACCAGTCACTATAATGACCGAATCAATGCTATTGACGATACAACAGGCTTTACCACAGTGTTCCCTATTCCGTATGATGTTTTGCAATTGCATAAAGGATGGACACAAAACTATGGTTATAAGTAGGTTTTTTATAGATTTTAATAAAAAAAGTATAATAAAAATTTGGCATTTCGCAATTTTTTATTACCTTTGCACTCGCTTTTAAGGCACGGGGGTAGTTTCCAGAGTGGCCAAATGGGGCAGACTGTAAATCTGCTGCTTCTAGCTTCGGTGGTTCGAATCCATCACTACCCACGTTATACGTGGTGATTGTCATGAATTACTTCTTTCCTTTTAAGCATTTTGGGTAGTTTCCAGAGTGGCCAAATGGGGCAGACTGTAAATCTGCTGCTTCTAGCTTCGGTGGTTCGAATCCATCACTACCCACGAAAAAGGATGTAAATCATAATGGTTTACATCCTTTTTCTTTTTCTGCCTTCATAAGAGGGCTTCGCAAACTCTTTTTGCTTCACCCTCCTCGCCTATTTGCTGCCGCCATGTATATTTATAATTATGGCTTGATGTAACGCGCCAAACCGTAAATGTAACGACGAAAACCAGGGCGATAGTTGAGTACCCTATCGAACCATCCAAGATGTTTAGCTACAATTCTTACAACAATACCTACATAAACCATGGCAAAAAGCGTACCCACACCCGTTATATGCCACTGCCATGTACCAAAGAATATGTAACTGAATACAACAGCCAGAACCACCAAAGTAACATCGACCATTATCTTCACCTTAGGAAACTCAACACCAGTAACGCGACTAATTGCAATCGGCATACCCTCACCCGGCATCGTGACACTACCACATCGTACTTCCAACGCAATACCTAAACCTAAAATGGTACAGCCAACCCACTGTGCCAGCAATTTACTCCATAAGACAGTAGGAACAAGCCACGAAGTAAGCAGCATATTTACATCTATCAGCGAACCAAAGAAAGCACCGATAACAAGTTGAAACAATTGCACCCACTCAAACTGCTTACGAAGTATTATCATCTGCACAAGTACAAAAATGAAATTAGCCACAATAGTATAAACACCTATACTCCATTGGGGAACGGGAAGACCTTGTGATCCAGCCTGCTGAAAAACGTAAGGAAGCGTAGAAATAACACTTGACCCTACAGCGGAGCGCACACATACAGCTACTCCTAAAGTCATTACATACAAAGAAAAAAGCAGCAACACATGCTGCCATACAAATCCTAATACCTTGTCTTTTAATACCATAATATGTTCCTTTTCCCATGCAAAGTTACAAAAAAGTTAGATTTGCTACAATACCCATATAGAATATTTAAAAAGATACCCTCGACGCATCATCGTATGACATCGAGGGTATCACTACGTTCCATATAAGTACCTTGGAACTTCAAACACTAAAATGAAATATCTATTTATACGGAGTTAAGACTCATCTTCTTAAGAAATGACTGTTCTTCAGCTTAGCATATCCATCTGTAGACCAAAGAGCGAGGAAGATAAGTACTGGCTGGAAAAAGAGTCTTATCAATCGAGCGGAATCCGTATTTAATCCGAATGCATCTATATGATTAAAATACTGATTCAGATTACCTGGAAAGATTGCGATATAAAACAAGGCCAGCAAAATACCTACTGTTCCTTTGTGCTTATCAAGGAAAAGCATACCTAAACCAAGTATCATCTCTACTACCCCTGATGCCAATACAACAAAATCAGTAAATTCCGGTGAAAACTGAATCCATGTTGGTACCTGGGCAACAAACTCCAAACGACTAAATGTAAGATGCGAAAATCCTGCAAATGTCATAAATACCCCTAAAAGCAAGCGAAAAAAAGTTTTGATGTAATCCATAATTCTTTCTTTTAATAATTGAACAGAAAAGTCGTACTCTATTTTATCTATTAAGATTTTATACTCTTCCCTAAGACTATCTTTCTACGACTTAATAATTTCACACATTTATTGCACTAATATACACATATTACCACACATCGCAAGCGACAATGCACCCCTTTTAATTTTTTTTAAGAACCATCATTAACTTGCACTTAATTAAAGCTTTATACATAGATAACCTTATATAAAAAGTAAAAAAAATACAATCCATTTGCAATATTAAAACAAAATAACTAATTTTGCAAAAAAAAAATTAAATCTTATTAATTCTAACATGAATAAAATAGTAATACTCACTTTTTTTTTCCGCATTTTTAACTCAAAGTTTTGTACAAGTAAAAGTAACAAATAACGATAAGTGCTACATTTTTTGTTGAATAATTTTTTCTGTCCTATGGACTGAGTAAAGACACTCCCACATGAAATACAATAACGAAATTGATTTTTTTAGAACTATTCTTATTGGATTAGTCATACTTGTACACATCGTAAATTTTGGTAATATATATCCATCCATAAAGGAAGCTATTTTAGCTTTTATAATGCCTACTTTTCTTGTGATTACCGGATATTTAGTAAATATCAACAAGTCTGTCAAAGATTATGTTCTTTATATACTGAAAATATGGCTACCATATATGATTCTTGTAACAGGATTTGCGGTATTATCATTGTTTCTTCCGGTTCGTGATGGTATTAAAGTTTTAAATACATATACCATTCTTCATGTTCTTTTTATCAAATCCATTGGTCCTTATTGGTTTTTACATGCAATGATAGTATGTGGAATCATATATTACTTTGCTTTTCATTTTACACACAAAATCAATATCACTGCAAAATACTCCATATTTGCTACTTTACTTATTGCTATTTCATTACTAACACCTTTTTTGAATATCAAGATAGCTATCTACTATTTTATTGGCGTTGGTATAAGACAATATAGTAAAGACTTTTCGCGAATATACAAGAGAAGTTTATGGCCCATAATTCCTTTTGGATTAATCATTACAAATACCATTTTTTATGATTGGGGTACTATCTCTGTTTTGATATGTGTCATTTGTTTCTTATCTTTTACATCATACTTTTTCTCTTTCATAAAAGGAAGGGCTGAACTCACTGTAGAATATATAGGTAGAAACACTTTTCCGATTTATCTTTTCCATCCGATATTTACAATGTTATCAAAATATCTATTACCTGCTTTCAGATTTGATTCGACTGGGGTATTACATGCTGTTTTTACGATTTTGATTAGTATTATTGGTAGCATCTATATAGCTAAAATATTAGATTGGTCTCACCTTTCCATTCTTTTGGGGAGGAAAAAGGTTTTAAGATAAAAAGTAAAAAGCGGACTAGCTTTATGCTGTCCGCTCGTTACAATTATAAATACACGGTTAAACTTCTACTCTACTGTAGAAGAAATGGCTGCATTGTAATCGATTTCCTTATTCGGAATAACCCATGTCCAATAGTTATTATCTTCCGGAGCTTGAGAAATAACAAAGTTGATATTGAAGCTGCCACCATCCTCGGCAGAATGGCGAACCATAGTGATACCCCAACGCTTATAATCAAACCAGTCGAAGCCCTCACCCCATAGTTCGATACGACGATACAACCGCACTTCTTCAAGCAGTTCTTCACCGGTCTTGGTACAAGTATAAGCCTCATCACGACCAGAATCTCGGGTCAATGTCTGCAACAACTGTTGTGCTTCAGCATCCTTTCCCAGATGACAGTCGGCCTCAGCCTGAATAAGATACATTTCTGAAGAACGGAACAAATTCAACTGACCGACACCAGGCTGATCTGTATTCTGAGTTTTAAACTGCATATAAGCACACACAACACTAGTACTATACAGTTTATCACCATACTTACTCTTCGCATACGTATTAAGGTCTGTACCCCCCACAGAAGTACTGGTATTATATGCATAATCCTTAGGATCAAGGAACATATCTTTACGGATATCTGTCTCTGGAATAACATCATAGAGTTCCTTGCTGATAGCAGCTGGATAGTTACGTGCGATGCTCGCACTCGAATTACTACCTTCGAAAGCGAAATACTGGTAATAATAAAGCGTTTCTTCAGATGAACTATAAACACTCCATATCCATTCATCATTCGGAGTATTAAAACCACCATCCTTATATTCAGAAGCACTCATCAACGGATAACCCTCACGGGCCATCTGTGCATATTTAGCAGCATTACTCCAATCCTCACGTGTCAATGCTGCACGGGCATATACCGCATAAGCCACACTCAAATTAGGAGAATAATTATCATCTGCATCACGATCTTCTCCCGATGCTGTAAAGTCAGCGATAGCCTCATCAAGATCAGCATAGATTTGCGCATAAGTTTCGCCAAGTGTAGAGCAGCTCATACTGTCTGTACTCACATCGGTACGCAATACGATACCACGGCTTGCTCCCTCATTGCTGTCTTTCCAGCGATGACTATATATCTGCGAGAGCATCAAGAAGCTATACGCTCTAAACGTAAGAGCTTGCGCCTTAATGAAAGCCTTATCTGCATCACTTCCTTCTGCAGCATCGATATTAGCGATAACAGTATTGGCATTACCGATAATCTTATAGTAATAATACCAAGGATAGTAACAATAGATACTGGTAGAACGTTCATGATAGGTACTGTTCATCAGAGGAGCCCATCCCGTAAGTTGACAGCGTTGATAGTCATTGCCAGGATAATTACCATAGTAGGTCTTGATAGTACCCTCACCATTGAAGCCCTGCGACTCGAGATACTGGGTCGTCATCATTTTACAGATTCCATTAATGGCTAATTTGGCATTGTCTGTCGTCTCGAAGATAACCGAAGGACTTACCGAAGCTGTAGGAGTAGTATCAAGATAATCGCTGCTACAGCTGAAAAGCATGCTGGCCATACATGCTATAAATATATATCTTATTTGTTTCATGATGCTATACTTTAGAACTTAACATTTATACCGAATGTAAACACGCGTGGAGTTACAAGATAATTACTCTGTGAGCCATCGAACGATTGCTGTGGATTAAGTCCCTGACGTGCTGAGAGCGTAAAGAGATTCTCACAGGTAACATTAAGATTTACCTGGTCGAGACCGATTCGATGAACCAGTGTTTGTGGCAACTTATAACCCAGAGAGATATTTTTCATAACCAGATAGCTAGCATCAGTAAGCCAGCGAGAAGAGGTGGCATTGTTATATGCACTCAGTGTGCTATTAATCTGTGGAATAGCATCGGCTGAAATACGATTCACGGAAGTTTCGGTCATCCCTTCAGGTACACCACTCCACGAGCGAAGCAAATCGGTATGCATATTCGAAGCACTCGTAGAGGTTGACATCAAACTTTGATAGATAGAATCGTACACCTTACCACCAATAGAATAGGTCATCATCGCACTGAGCGTAAAGTCTTTATATCTACCGGTGAGAGAGTAACTTCCATATACTTTAGGAATGGCAGACCCTTGATATTCCTTAAGCGCATAGCTTGTATTATTGACGTAATACTCACCATTAATCTTAGTTACCTTTGAAGTAATATCGGTACCCGATGCGTTTCCTACTATGGTACCATCTGTCTCGGTATAGCAGTAATCTTCCAGATTAGCCTTATAGAGCGAGTTACCCGTCATCATGTCTACGCCGACATAGGTGTAGGTATAAAACTCGTAACGGCTTTTGCCTTCTTCTATCTTGTATATATCACTGATAATACCGTCTTTATTTTGTTCTGGTAGTTTAGTAATCTTATTTTTCAGTGTTGTAGCGTTGAAGCCAAAATTCAGTCCCCAGTCCTTTTTCTTCACGATATCGACATCAGTATTCAGTTCGAAACCATAATTGGCGATGGTACCGATATTCTGGGTAATGGTAGACTCTGCTTCAGTAACCGATGTAGCACCTGCTGATAGTGGCATATACACATCGAAGAGCAGGTCACGATTGCGACGGTCAAAATATTCCAGACTCAGATTCCAACGGTTGAAGAATCGTCCTTCGAGACCGATACCTAGTGACGAACCCGTTTCCCATTTCAAATCATTGTTAGAATTCTGAGAAAGATAATAAGCACCCTTGTTGGCATTCTGGTCTGAAGTATAGAGAGCCATATAAGCATAATAGTTGGCACCGGCATCATTTCCGACAAGACCATAATCGGCACGAAGTTTCAAACTGTTTATCCATCTGTACTTCTTCATGAAGTTTTCCTTGCTAATCATCCAGCTACCACCTACACTACCGAAGGTACCCCATCGGTTATCCTTAGAGAAGCGTGAAGAACCGTCGCGACGGAAAGACACTTCACCCGTATACTTGTCGTCGTATACATAGCGTACACGTCCCAGATAACTCTCTGTACGATAATTGTTCTCCCATCCTTCTGTGGAGGTAATCGAGGTAAAGTTACTCAGATTATCCTTTCCTGCAAAGACCTCGTTTGTCTTGAAATTGTAAGTATAATCGTAATTGTAGTAATAATTTTCATGACCCAAGAGCACATCTACACTATGCTTACCAAACTCATGATTCCATTTCAGCTGCTCCTGTACCGTATACGTCTTATAGCGATAATATTCACGCATAGAACGACCATTATTACCCTTACCATCACCAATGGTAGCATTGTTATAGTAACGGTTTTCCTTGTTTACCGTGTTTAGACTACCGTTCACCGTGAAACTGAAATTATAAGGTAGCTTGAAGGTAAAATAGGCATTACTAGCCAAGGTGTTACGATAGGTACGATTTTCATTCAACTCATTCTCCCAGATGACATGGCGGTCAGAGAACTGGTTACGGGTAAACACGATATTACCGTCAGAATCGGTATAATACCCCGGATCATACTGTTTGTTACCACTCGCATCAAGCATATAGGTACCATCCGAATTATGCAAGTGAACCGGATAGATCGGTGCAATATAACGGCAATACATAAAGGCATTCGTATATGAATCGGAAGCATCACCATTAGAGAAATCAGTGGTCTGATGACTACCATTGATAGAGAAACCAGTATTAAACCATTTCTTTGGACGGAAATTCATATTGGCACGACCTGTCAGACGATTGAATCCAGAATTAGATACATATCCATTTTCATCGAGATAGCCCAATGAGAAATAATAATCACTCTTCTCGCTAGACTGTGAACCACTGAAGTTATACTCCTGACGAGCTCCACTCTGTATGGTTTGGTCATACCAGTCAAGATCGTCAAGATAGCCATCCAATATCTGGGCATCAGATACTAATTTACCATTAGAATCAAAAAGCTCATTATCCGCCTTATTATAAATATTGAGATACAGACGCTCGCTGATCAAGTTATTGGTAGCATAGGCAGCCGCTGTTGCTGCATCATCGCCCGCAGTGATACGAGAGTTGCGAAGATCCATCCAACTGGCCTCCATAAACTGGTTGGCATTCATCGTAGAATACTCTGAGATACCACGATTATACGTACCTAAATTCGCACGAAACTCAAACTGCATCTTACCATTCTTACCCTTCTTGCTCGTAATAAGAATAACACCATTGGAAGCACGGTTACCATAGAGGGCACATGAAGCAGCATCCTTGAGTACCGTAATACTCTCGATATCATTCGGATTCAAGTCAGAAATATTACCATCATAAGGCACACCATCGAGTACATAGAGAGGATCGCTGTTACCATTTACGGTACCAAAACCACGAATACGAATAGAAGCATCTTCACCTGGCTGACCATACGTACTGTTGATCTGCACACCCGAAGTAGAACCCTCGAGAGCTGCTGTAACACTTGAAACCGGACGCTTTTCGAGTTGCTCTGAACCGACCTGAGTTACAGCACCTGTAAGAGTAGACTTCTTGGCAGAACCATAAGCCACTTGAACCACTACCTCATCAAGACTATTGGCGTCTTCTGATAACGTAATCTTCATGTTAGGCTTAATCTGTACCTCTTTCGTCTCCATACCAATATACGAAATGGTAACAGACTTTCCCGACTTAGGTACTGAAGGCAAAACAAACTTGCCATCGACATCAGTTACTACACCCAAACGGGTACCCTTGATGATAACAGAAGCACCAACAACGGGCTCACCGTTTTCGTCTACTACAGTTCCCGACACTGCGTTTTGAGCTAGAGCTGTCCCTCCACAAAGGAACAGGCTCAATGCTATTGAACCTAATTTTTTATTCATAAGTAATTGTGTTGGTTTATAATTTCTCTCTTAGACTCTAATTTCTCTCTTAAAACTCTATTTTTCCTCGTGATATCCTAAGTCAAACCACAATAAAGTCTCAAAATATAACTAGTAGTTCTTGTAATATTCCTGTTAAGTCTATTTAATTTTCGTTGCAAAAATAAGCTAATATATTCTAATATGCAAGTAAATCAGCCATAAATGTTACGTTTTGATAAATTTAAAAATACAATGTTACACCATGCACACATCATGTTACACTATCGTTATTAGCACCTACAAAAAAAACGGGTATGCGACAAGCACATACCCGAAAGTTAATCTAATATCAACTAAAAAAAATGATTAGTGAATGGTAATTTTCTTACCATGATGTATATATATACCCGCTGGGAGCGAAGCACCATGAAGTGCTGGAGCTACCTGAATACCCTGCAAATTGAATACAGGTCCATCGGTAACTTCAGATTCAGTCGCAACACCTTGTATCGCTGTAGTCTCTGAAGAATTATATCGATTAGACTTCGCATTAGCAGTACCATGAGAAATCTTAATATGACCCAAAACTACTTCAAGCCAGTCACCACCGTTACCCCACTGGTCAGCTACAGGAGTCCAACGTACATGATAATACCCTGTAGATGGAGCCGTAAAGTTTACTACACCATAATTTGCATCGTAAGTACCTGTATTTAGATTTCTGTCCACATTCTTGGTAACACTAATAATCTGACTGCCTAAAGAGTGATTGTTCTTATCAAAGACTTCACATTTCAGATAAGGAGCCCCTTGCCATGCTGCAGCAAAATAACTAAAGTTATAATTACCCGCAACAAGACTCAGTCCATAGTTTTGCGCTGTACCAAATTCAGCGTAACCTGCACGAGTAGCAGCCTTCTGACGTACATAAAGAGCTGTTGGCAACTGACCAGCCTGAGTAAACTTAAATATGCGAGGACCTACACCAGCCAGAGCACCTGTAGCCACCTGTTCACCATCATCGACAATAGTCCAACCAGCAGGCACCATATTCTCTGTATTGAAAGCAAGAGGATTATCCATATTGATAAGACTTACATTACCGACGAGCACTTCTTCCCAGGCACCACCATTACCCTGAGCATCAGCTACAGGAGTAAAACGGACACGATAATTGCCCTTATCCATAACATAGAAGCTCAGAGCCACTTTCTTTGATTTAGATACAGTACCCTGTTGACCATCCATATTAGGAGTAGCATTAACTATCGTAGAGCACAATATCTGATTGTCAGGGTTAAACACTTCTACTTTAAGATAAGGTGTACCCTTCCACGCAGCAACATTACAGGTAAGGAGATATTCGCCGAAACCAAGATTCAAGCGATGACCATCCATGGCACCATATTCGATATAGCCAGCTTTATCTGCTGCTATTTCACGACAATAGAAAGCGCTCTTGAAATCGCCACCCGCAAATGTCATTATGCGAGGGCCACGAGTAATATCGCTGCCTGGATATACCTGACTGCCATTATCAGCTACGGTCCATCCTTCTGGAATATAGTTGGCAGTGTTAGCCCATGCAGGAATCAGGCTGGTACCCGTTGGGGTTGTTGTTGAGCCAGAAGTAGAACCACCCTGATTACCACCGGTACTTGGCTGAGTATTACCAGATGCATGTGCATAGTTTACTTTGGCATATTCGCGATACCAATCCCAACATGCACCACTACAAGCCTCTTTCATACCATTGAAAGCAGGTTTTACCACACCATTATTAATATAAGCGTCAATATCGATATAATCGTCTACAGAAGTAAGGTTCATCGAGATATTGCCGAAATGATCCATAACAGCCTTCCAGGCATTACCCCACTTAGATGTAGAAGCCGTACCCCACGTACCATAGTTGCTTGCTACCCACTGACCGAACTCATTCAGTTTACCTGTACCAGGCTGTTCTGGACTCCAGTCTATCTCACTTACTAAGATAGGTTTCTTGGTGACAACCGGTACTTGCTTTTGGAAATTATAGATAAAAGCATTGTGATCATAACTCTTGTCGCTTGCACCATACCATCCAGGATATACATGTACGGCATAACCATAATTACTATCGCTAACCGGATATTTATCATAGTCAGCATACTGACTCTGATAGCCCGTTCCTGGTACCCAGATAATACCCGTATAGCCATTACGACGGATGATATCGATGATTGGTTGGAAATAATCGCGCATCGCCGTAGCCGAGTTCTGACCATACTGATTCTTAATATGTATAGGTTCGTTAGCCAATTCGAGCGAGATGACACCACTATTCTTCTTCAGCGTCTGACTCTTAGAGACGATATCCCAAACCGTCTTGAGATAGTTCTGGTAAGCATCACCTACACGCAATTCCTGAGGACACACTCCTGGTGGACGAATCACAACAAAAAGACCATGATTCAGAGCCTTTTGAGCAATAGGCAGATAAAGTGTTTCGAGATATTTCTGCAAGCGAGCACTACTGAAACGTGAGATATCATTCTCTCCACCACCATTAGTAGCCTTCTTATTAGGGTCATTCGTCCACCCCGGCTCTAGATGGAGACGAAATAAGTTACAATACGCACCCGAGCTGGTCTTGGTAATCGCAGTAAAGAGCTTGTCAAAATAATTAATACATCCCGGTACAGCCTCATCATTACAGTTCCAGCCCCATCTGTGCCTATTAAAATAAGGACTTGGGGTGTCCATAACGCCATGAAGCACAACCTTATTCCCATACTGATCATTGAGTTGATTGCCCGAGACATGCAGAGGTGCTACAACTCCGAACTGTGCCAGTGCTGCCATAGGCAACAAAAGCAACGAGCCAATAAAGGCTAAAATTTTCTTCATTGTTAATAAATTGTTTTAGATTTATAAAATGTTTTAGGTTATTAATCGTGGCAAACATATGTAAAATAAATACGAAGAGCTTTACGCTATGTATCAAATTGTTTGCGAAACGTATTTTATATTGTATATTTACTCAAAAACACTTATTTTTGCGAAAATAAATCACTTAAATCTATGAAAAAATTTTTATTACTCGTATGTTTGAGCTTTTTAACGCTCGCAGCGAACGCTCAGGAGAAAATACCAGAACTGGAGTATGTATGCGAATTAAAAGTAAAGTGCGACCCTGCTTATAGTGTGGGAAAAACTTCTCATGGCAAGCGTGTTATCATTCCGATTGTCGGTGGTAGCTTTGAAGGTCCCAAACTCAAGGGTTCTGTGGTAAGAGGTGGAGCTGATTATCAGCTGGTAGATGAAAATCAGGAACGCACTGAGCTCAAGGCTATTTATGACATTAAGACTGACGATGGCGTATACATCCATGTTTGCAACGAAGGTATACTGTCTACCAAAAACAGCAACTTTTATTTTCGCACTGCTCCCAAGTTTGAAGCCCCTAACGACAGTAAGTACGATTGGCTTAATCATGCCATCTTTGTCTGCATTCCACAGGTAAAAGACTACATCTCACTAAAAGTGTGGCGAGTCAAGTAAAAGCGTAGCAAGTTTAATCCGAATATCTTTTAACGATTATTAACCGACACAAAGTATACTATTTATCAAATAAAATAGTATATTTGCCTATAGAAAAGTTTTGATGCGAATATAATTCAACAAGGGAACTTGTTGAGTACACTCCGAAGTAAAAACCGCTCAAAAAAACAAAAAAGGTGTTGAAGTGATTTCAATGCCTTTTTGCTATTATCCATGATACATCCTGAAAAGTGTTAAATGACATAGCTCAGACATTATTTTGCTAAACTATTCGATATATCCCATCAAAATTGTAACTTTGCATAAAATTTACTGAAAATGGACATTAAAAAGTTTGAGGAAGATCTTCATCATGATCTTCATGAATATTTCAAGGGAAAAAAAGAACTCGATGAGCGATTTGCTGAATGCCCAGACGTAGAAGAAAAATGGGAAGCTATAGCTAACGCTTATCTGGCAGATGGTATGCGTGAATTTGCGAATTATCCTACAGCCTCTCTCGGCTGGATGATGTTTATCGGCATGGCGCTGGCTCAATACTGGGACACAGAATGGGAAATCTATGACCAAGTACCTGATCTGTATGTTTATATGCGCGACAAAAGAGATTTTGACCATCTCGATGAATATATCTGTGAAGAAGTACTCCATCTGGAAAAAGATCAGCAAAAGGCTACCTCTGAAATGATCAGCGAGTGTGCTGCTCGTGTACTCAATATCCTGCAACATGCAGATATTCAGCCTGGTACCAAAGAAGCTTTTCAAGGCTATGTGGCTTGTATACACCAAATGTATCTCATGGGTATGGGTATCCAATTGCATCGCCTGGGCTATCACATGACCCGATTATAAGGCCTTAAACAGAAGAATAAACGCTTTTTGCTGAATATATTTGTACTAGTCGAATAAAGTTTGTATTTTTGTCGTTCTAATTAGCAAAAAGCATAAAAAGAAATATTGTCGATAGGAATATAATAATAAACGATGCGAATGAATAGAAGAGTAGTTATCACGGGTATGGGAATCTGGTCTTGTCTCGGTACTAACCAGAACTGCGTGGCTGAGGCCCTGAGACAAGGAAAATCGGGCATCGGACTGGACCAGAAAAGACTAGAATATGGTTATCGATCTGCTCTTACTGGTATTGTAGAGCGTCCACAACTCAAACCGTTTCTCAAACGTCGTCTTCGTCTTGACTTAGCTGAACAGGGTGAATATGCTTATATGGCTGCCCGAGAGGCTTTCCAGCAAGCTGGCATCAGTCAGGATTATCTTGACCAAAACGAGGTGGGCATACTCTTCGGAAACGATACATCAGCAAAACCTATCATTGAGACGTCTAAGCTTATGGAGGAGAAGCACGATTCTGAGCTCCTGGGCTCTGAACTCGTATTCAGGTCGCTTAATTCTACGGTAACGATGAATCTAAGTACCATCTTCCACCTTCGTGGCATCAACTTTACGGTAAGTTCTGCTTGCGCCAGTGGCAGCCATGCTATCGGTATGGGTATGATGCTCATACAGCAAGGTATGCAGGATATGATACTCTGTGGTGGTGCCCAAGAGGTAAACTATGAAGCAATGTCGTCTTTTGATGCTCTTCGCACGTTCTCTATGCACATGGATGAACCGCAGAAAGCATCGCGACCTTTTGACAGAGACCGAGACGGACTGGTTCCAAGTGGCGGAGCTGCCGCACTCGTGCTTGAAGATTATGAGCATGCTGTTAATCGTGGAGCTACCATTTTGGCAGAAGTAACTGGATATGGTTTCTCTTCTAATGGTGGCAATATTTCACAGCCTAGTGATGTGGGATGTGCTGTGGCGATGCAGAGAGCGATGGATATGGCTGGAGTAAAACCGAGTGATATCGATTATATCAACGCGCATGCTACAAGTACCAAACAGGGGGATATGTTTGAAGCTATCGCACTCCAAAAGCTTTTCCAAGGTGAGCATGCACTTATCTCTTCGACAAAGGGTATGACGGGACACGAATGCTGGATGGCTGGTGCTAGCGAAATCGTGTATAGCATCTTAATGATGAAAAATCATTTTGTGGCACCCAACTTGAATTTCGATAACCCGGACGAATACTCAGCACCTCTTCATCTGGCTCTTCAGACGCAAGATGCCGACTTGAATTATATTCTGTCTAATAGTTTTGGATTTGGAGGTACAAACTCTGCACTCGTGATCAAAGACATCAGATAAACCAATACAAAAGATAGTTATACCTTATTTATATAAGGACATGAAGAGTTAATAACTAAATTAGGAGTTTTTTTTAAGATATCATATGCATTTATCAGAATCAGTTCGTAAACAATATACAACAGAACATTTGTCTGCACGCGAAGCTCAACGTAATGCTGAGTTTATCGCTTTTGGTCCAATCATTTTCCAGGTGGCCCGCATTATGGTGAAATGGGGAATATTGGATATGCTTCGCGATAAAGAGATGACTATCAACGAAATCGCTGAAACGACTGGCAAAACGATTTATGCTATCAAATGCCTCATGGAGGCCTCTCTCTCTATCGGACTGGTTCTGATTAACGACGTAACTGACCGGTTCTCTATCTCCAAGACGGGATGGTTTCTTATCAACGACCCGGCAACGGTGGTAAACATGAATTTCAACCATGATGTAAACTATCTGGGCATGTTTGAACTGGAACAGGCGCTTGACCATGGTAAACCGGAAGGTTTAAAATATCTTGGCAACTGGAAAACGGTATACGAAGGACTTTCTCAACTGCCGGCCGACGCACAGAAGAGCTGGTTTAATTTTGACCACTTCTATAGTGACAGTAGTTTTGAAGAGGCGCTGCAGATTGTATTTGCGAATCATCCGAAGACCTTACTCGATGTAGGTGGTAATACCGGAAGATGGGCGCTGCAGTGCGTAAACTATAATCAGGATGTAGAGGTAACGATCATGGATCTGCCTCAACAGATAAAACTGATGGAAAAAGAGACCTCTGGTAAACCTGGAGCAGACCGTATCCATGGATATGGTACTGATATGCTTCATACAACCAATCAGTTTCCTACCCAACCGCATTTTGATGCTATTTGGATGAGTCAATTTCTGGATTGTTTCGCAGAACCAGAAATACAAAGCATACTGGAAAGAGCGGCTAAAATTATGGATGGCAACGCTAAGTTGTATATTATGGAGACCTTATGGGACAGACAGAAATACGAACCTGCCGCCTTATGCCTAACACTGACCAGTCTGTATTTTACAGATATCGCTAATGGCAACAGCAAGATGTACCACAGTGAAGACCTAATTAAAATCATCGAAAAAGCTGGGTTAAAGGTTACTCAAATACATGACCATTTAGGGCAAGGCCACAGTATTATCGTATGCCAGAAAAAATAAAACCAGAATATATACCTAAAAGCCTTTAAGGCATAAAAAACAGATACATGAATAGAGAAAAAATCGAAGAGATTGTACGCGAATTCCTTATCGAAGATTTGGAAGTGGAAGAAGAAATGATTAGTCCTGAGGCAAGTTTGAAGGATGATTTAGAAATCGACTCACTTGACCTTGTTGATATCGTGGCTATTGTGCAGGATAAATTCGGTTTCAAAATTAAACCGGAGGAAATGGGACAGGTAAAAACGCTGGCTCAATTCTGCGATTATATCGAAAATAGAATGAATAAATAACAGCTTATTTGTAGCAAATTCCAGAAAGATGGCTGATAAAGTTTGGAAAGGAAATACAGGAGGAACAACATGGATGCAACGGAGCCTCATCACTATGATGGAGTTTATTCCGCTGAGAATAATGTATGTCGTCATCGACATCTTTGTGATTCCTTTTTATATGCTTTTTGTGCATCAGGCTTATCTGGCCATGTACCATTTCTACAGACAGCGCCGTGGATGCAGTATGCTGGGTGCGTTTATGAATGTATACCGTAATGAATGTAAATTTGCTCAAATTATTCTGGACAGATTTTACATTTACTCGGGTGGTAAAATGGAATTTGAAATCGATAATTTCGAACTCTACGAACAGCTGGCGAAGAGCGATGAGGCTTTTGTTATCTATAGTGCACACATCGGTAACTATGAAGCTGCCGGATATAAGTTGAAGGCGAACAACAAACGCTATAATGCGTTAGTATATGGGGGCGAATCGGAAACGGTGATGGAAAACCGAAGAAGACTTATGGCCGAGAATAATATTAATATGATTGTCACGAAAGATGACTTGAGCCATCTTTTCGAAATGAATAATGCTCTGAGCAACGGGGAGTCTTTAAGTATTCCAGGCGACCGTATGTTTGGCAGTCAGCGCCATATTACTTGTTCGTTTATGGGAGCTAAAGCAAAATTCCCACTGGGGCCGTTTGCTATTGCCGCCCAAAGAGAGACTCCTGCTATCGCTATCCATGTGATGAAGGAAAAGACACACCTGTATCATATTTACATTCAGAAGATACATGGCGAAGGAAAAAATATAAAGGAACGTGCTGAAAATTTGGCGCGAGACTATGTGGCTGGACTGGAGAAGGTGGTTAATGCCTATCCTACTCAATGGTTTAACTATTACGAATTTTGGGCATAATCATGGATGAAAATAAAAAAAAGGTCCAAACTGACGATGGTATCGATGTCAGACAGATAGATGTTCATGAACTGCTCTTACAACAAGAGCCTTTTGTCTTTATCGACCAGATGACTTATTACGATGAACGATTAACTACATCCGTATTCAGAGTCAGCCCAAATCATCTCTATGTAGAAGAAGGTAAACTACAAACCTGTGCGCTGGCAGAAGTGATAGCCCAGACCTGTGCGGCACGAATCGGATATATCAACAAATATATACTGAAACGCACCATACAAATGGGATTTATCGGAGCCATCAGAAACCTGAAGGTATATGACACGCCTCTCGTTGGTGATTTACTCGAAACACAAGTTGAGATCAAAGAAGAAATCATGGGGATGCTTCTCGTAGAAGCTCAGATTAAAAGGGGCGAAGACCTCATCGCTGAAGGTACGCTAAAAATGTCCCTTACCGAACAACCCCAATAAACAATAATCAAGGAAATATAAATATGGAATTGAAAGAACAATTAAAAGCTATGATTATCGAGGCTTTAAACCTCGAAGATATTACTCCAAATGATATCGAAGACGACATGCCGCTCTTTGGCGAAGATGGTCTGGGCCTCGACTCTATCGATGGTCTTGAACTTATCGTATTGCTCGAAAAACATTTCGGTATCAAAATTAAAGACGCCAAAAAGGGTAAAGAGGTTTTCAAGAATATTGAAACCATGGCTACTTTCGTAGAAGAAAACCGTACGAAGTAAACTTCACTTATATTAGCAGGCAAGTGACAAAGCACGTATTTATATCTGGAGCAGGTGTGATTTCTGCCATCGGTAAAAATCAAACGGAGATGCTGTCTTCTCTACAAGAGAGTCGTTCGGGCATTGCTGCTCCTGTCTATCTGAAAACAACCCATCTGGAGTTTCCGCTGGGAGAAGTAAAGGCTACCAATGAAGAACTGGCGGCCTTGCTACATCGACCTGTAACTCAGGCCGTTTCCAGAACAGCCCTCTTGGGTATGGTGGCCGTTCAAGAAGCCCTGACAGATGCCCGACTCGATGGTTCGCAGCGCATCGCTTTCATATCAGGAACAACGGTGGCTGGTATGGATCAGACTGAATGTTACTATCCTGATACCTTATCGGCCGACATGATTTGCCAGCATCCATGTGGTAACAATACCAATAGCATAGCAGACCACTTCGGCTGTTTCGACTATACCACAACCGCTTCTACAGCTTGCAGTTCTGCTCTCAATGCAATTATCCTGGGGAAACTGCTTATCGAAAGTGGTAGATATGATATTGTGGTTGCGGGAGGCACCGAAAGTCTATCTAAATTCCACCTCAATGGATTTAAATCACTGCTTATCCTCGATGAACAGCCTTGCAGACCATTTGACAAGACAAGAGCTGGACTTAATCTTGGTGAAGGTGCTGCCTATGTGGTTCTTGAAAGCGAAACTTCAGTAAAACAAAGAAATATACACCCTAGATTTATACTCGAAGGAGCAGGAAATGCTTGCGATGCATTCCATTCTACAGCTTCGTCTGAACATGGAGATGGGGCTTATCTGGCCATGAGCCAGGCGCTGACTGATGCTCATCTACTGCCGCAAGACATAGACTATATCAATGCACACGGCACAGCTACTCCTAATAATGATACGAGTGAGAGTGAAGCCATTCGTCGAGTATTTGGCGAGGCTATACCGCCTGTAAGCAGCACAAAGGGATTAACCGGACATACGACAAGCGCCAGTGGAAGTATAGAGTGTGTATGCTGTATGCTTGCCTTAGCGCATCAGTTTATCCCTCTGAATGCCAACTGGCAAGAAGCTGACGAAAACTGTATCATACCTTTTACTGACGATAAAAACCAAACTGCTCATGACTTGCGACACATCATGTGTAATGCTTTTGGTTTTGGTGGAAACGATTCTTCAATTATCATAGGTACCTATCATGAATAAAGTATATATCATCGCCAAGACTCAAGCTGTAACACCAGAAGAATATCGACAGTATATTCATCCGATAAAGACTCGTCGATACGGCCGACTGGTGAAGCGTGCACTGGCTACTGCTCTAAAATGTATACAAGAGAGTGGTATAGATCAGCCTGATGCGATTATCAACGGTACAGCATTAGGCAGTTGGGAAGATTCAGAAAAGATTCTCGACGGTATGACAGCAGAAGGCGAAGACGTAAGTATGCCTACACACTTTATGCTCTGTACCCATAATACGGTTGCTTCTATTATAGGTATCTATACACATAATCATGGGTATAACAATACCTACAGCCAGGGTAAAGTGTCGCTCGAATCGGCTATGCTCGATGCGTTCCTGCAATTACAAATGGGTAAAATCAAGACGGCACTGGTCTGCCAGAATGATGAACTTACTCCAGGATTAAAGGATAAAATCGAAAAAGCGGGACTTCATCCTGCAAACCTGGTGAATGATGATGCGATTGCCTATATGCTTTCTACGGAAAAAGGTGAACACGCGATTGCTGAAATCAGCGATATCATCATCCACCATACTCCTCATGGAGACGAAGCAAAGATCATCACCATTCCCTGTACAAACCAATAAGAGATATGCAACTCATCCTATTAGCCATCATACAAAGTTTGCTACTATGCAGTGGACAAGTTTTCTTAAAATTTGCCCTTAGTCGCATGGGGATATGCTCATGGACATGGCAATTTATATCAAGCCAACTTACGAATTGGTGGTTCTTAGCATGTGGCCTTTGTTATCTTGCAGCATCCATCTTATGGATGTATATTATCAAAACATTCCCCTTCTCGATGGCTTATCCGATGGTATCACTAAGCTATATATTCGGAATGCTGGCAGCCATGTTTATCTTTCACGAGGATATCCCGATGACGAGATGGATGGGTATATTCCTGATCATGACCGGTTGTGTACTGGTCGCAAAATAAGATACAAAATAAAAAATCTACAATGAAATTACTGCAGTCATTATATACCATCATAGAAGAGAAAGATGATTCCTTCAGTATAAAACTGAATGCAAAGCATATCATCTATCAGGCTCACTTCCCTGAAAAGCCGATTACTCCGGGTGTATGCATACTGCAGATCATACAAGAACTTGCTGAAATAAAATGCCATCAAAAACTACAACTTGACCAAGTTAACAACCTGAAATTTGTAAATCCTATATCACCAGGAGACCATCAGATATTAGATGTTATCTTGAATATCAGCGAAAACCTCAACGTAAAAGGATATATCAAAAGTGATAAAATCTTCACCAAATTTTCAATTCTATTCAAAATCTAACTGGACTTGTTATGGATAATACTGGTAAAATTATTGACAAAGAAAGAATTTGCGTTATCGTACCTACCTATAATAATGGAGGTACTATCATAGACGTTATCAAACGTATCTACAAATACACCAATCATGTAATCGTGGTTAACGACGGATGTACAGATCAGACCGCCGAAAGCCTTGAACAAGCTGCTTTCGAACATATCGAAGTGGTAACCAATAAGAAAAATAAAGGTAAAGGGAGCGCATTAAAGGAAGGGTTCAAAAAAGCTATACACCTAGGCTATGAATATGCGATAACTATCGATGCCGATGGTCAACACTATCCTGAGGATATCCCATTATTGGTAGATGCACATCTTAAAAATAAAGGATCATTTATTACCGGCGAACGTACACTAAACCCGGAATTAATGAGAAATGGCAGCAACTTTGCTAATAAATTTTCTAATTTCTGGTTTCATCTGCAGACTGGTATTAATCTTCGTGATACCCAGTGTGGCTATCGCATGTATCCGCTCCATTATATCCACTCCAGTTGGTTTATAACATCTCGTTACGAATCAGAACTGGAATTTCTGGTATATGCAGCCTGGCATGGCGCTCCTATTGTCAGCGTACCTATCCAGGTGTACTATCCACCTAAAGAAGAACGTATCAGTCATTTCCGTCCCGGTTATGACTTTACACGAATCTCGATATTAAATACGTTTCTAACATTGATAGCACTCGTCTATTTCATACCGAAACGTATGATTAAAAAAATTATATCATGAGTATTTTTTTTCTAAAAATATATCGTTTTTTCAACCAGCATAAGTACATTGCCCTTGCACTTCTGCTGGCACTGACTGGAGTGTTTGCCCTGCTTGCACTCCATATTCATTATGAGGAAGACATCGCCAAATTCCTTCCTAAAAACGAGAAGACCGCCCGTTTCCAGAATATCTATCAGAAAATTTCTGCTCAAGACAGGATTATCTTTCTCTTAACATCGAAAGACTCTGCTCGGAAAGCTGACATCGATACACTCGAAGAGGCTATGGATGAACTTGGGGAAACTCTCGAAAGTAAGACAAAGGTAAAAAATCTGCAGGTTACTATCGATGAGATCCAAACTCAAAATATGCTTGGGTTTATCCTGAAAAATGCACCTTATTTCCTTACTGAGCAAGATTACCAACATATCGACTCGCTTCTGGCTAACCCTGACTATGTGGAAGAACAGATGGCACAAAACGTGCAACTGGTACAAATGCCTATGAACGACATGGTCATGGAAACGGTAAGACATGATCCCGCACACCTGTTTAATCCACTCTTACAACGACTAAAAAATCTGAAAATCGATAATGAGGTGAAAATGCGAGACGGCTATTTGTTTACAGCCGACGAAAAATATGGTATGATTACCTGCTCCACCCCATACGGATCGAGTGAAACCCAGAAGAATGCCTTGCATGCCGATGACTTACAACAGATTGTCGACAGTATGCAGAACCAATACCCTACCCTAAAAATAACCATGGTAGGTGCTCCACTCATCGCTGTAACCAATGCCAATCAGATCAAATCAGACTCCATGCTCTCGGTAGCAATAGCCGTGTTCTTTATCTTAGCCCTGCTACTGTGGCATTATCGCCGCATCGCTGATATGCTATGGATAGGCTGTTCGCTGGCATTCGGTTGGCTTTTTGCCTTGGCAGGCATGGCCCTGTTTAAAGATTCTATATCTATTATCGTACTCGGTATCGGCTCTGTTATTATCGGCATCGCCGTAAACTATCCGCTTCATTTTCTTGATCATATTCGCGAGGAGCACGATCGCAAAGTAGCCCTCAAAGATATGGTACCCCCACTGCTTATCGGCAATATCACCACTGTTGCCGCATTCTTCTGTTTGATAGGATTAGATGCTCAAGCCATGCGCGACTTAGGTCTTTTTGGGTCGCTCATGCTTATCGGTACGATACTTTTTGTACTTGTATTTCTACCAGTGTATGCCCAAGGAAGTAAGCTAAAACCTAGGGCTGTAGCTGAACATATCAAATGGAATATACATATTCCACACCTGCTGCCCTTAGTGATTGTCATAACGATCATACTAGGCTATTTCTCGCTGTCTACATCGTTTGACTCGAACTTGCAGAATATTAACTATATGACGAGCGACCAGAAACATGATTTGAAATTACTCGCCGCTACCGTTAAAGAGGCTCCGGTGTATATGGTGGCTGAGGGTAAATCGCTCGAAGAAGCGCTGCAACAAAACGAAAAACTGATTGATACAATCTCACAACAGCAAGAGATATCGCATATCACGGGTATAGGAGACTTTGTTCCTTCTCGCAAGCGACAGGAAGAACGTCTGAAAAACTGGAACGCTTTCAAGCAAAAATATGCAGCGCGACTCAAAGATGAAATTATAAAAACTGGAAAAATACATGATTTCGATAAGGAAACTTTTGCACCTTTCCTTGCTAACCTCGATAAAAACTACACCACTCAACCGATAGCATACTTCAAACCGATTGTGGGACAGGTTGCTGATAGCTATATCCTCCAGGATAAGACGGGCTATCAGGTAGTAAACTATGTCTATACCGCTGATAAAAACAAAACGAAGGCCATGACACCGCTGGCTTTCTCAAGCGAGGATCTCAGTAATCAACTGGTCACTATTCTCAACGATTCTTTCAATTATATCGGTATCGTTTGTGGATTTATCGTGTTTTTGTTCCTGTGGATTTCGTTTGGAAGCATCGAACTCTCGGCCTTATCTTTCCTTCCTCTGGCGGTATCATGGATATGGATTTTAGGCATAATGCAATTATTCGGAATCCAGTTTAATATCGTCAATATTATTCTTGCATCTTTTATCTTTGGTCAAGGTGATGACTATACCATCTTTATCACAGAAGGTTTGATGTATGAATATACCACTGGCCGCAAACGACTGGAATCGTATAAAAACTCTGTCATGATATCAGCTATCCTGATGTTTATCGGCATCGGTTGCCTCGTATTCGCCAAACATCCAGCCTTGCAATCATTGGGAGCGGTGACAATTATCGGAATGATTACTGTCGTAATGATGGCCTATTATCTTCCTCCACTTGTGTTCCACTGGCTTACGATGAAACATGGTGCTAAGCGGGATGTGCCTCTTACGCTGAAACGCTTGATTTATAGTGGTCTTACCTATACGGTTTTTGCCTTCGTCATGCTGTGTATAGGCTATCCATATACATGGTTTCTCACTCATCTGGGCAAGATGGATGAAAAACGTAAGTTGAAACTGCATCATGTCATACAGTATTGGAATGCATGGGCGGTACGAAACCTTCCTGGTGTAAAGTTTAATATCAAAAATAAGAATCAGGAGGATTTCAGTAAACCTGCTATTATCATCTGCAACCATCAGAGTCATCTTGATCTTATCACATTACTACAACTCTCACCCAAAATGGTTTTCCTGACCAAAGACTGGGTATGGAATAACGCTTTCTTCGGACCAATTATTCGCCATGCCGAGTTTTATCCGATAACAAATGGTGTAGATGATAATATGATTCACCTAAACGACTTATTCCGTCGAGGTTATAGCATCTGTATTTTTCCGGAAGGAACCCGAAGTAGCGACTGTCACATACAACGTTTTCACAAAGGGGCTTTTCTACTTGCACAACAGTTAAAAGCGGATATACTACCACTCTATCTACATGGAGCAGGACATGTTATGCCAAAGTACGACCATATTTTACGCAACGGACAAATCACATTAGAGATTGGCGATCGTATACCTTATGATGCTAGTATAAATGCTCGTCAACTTACCCAGCTCATCCACAAAATGTACCAAAAACATTATGCTGAAATGCAGAATGAATTAGAAACGGAGCAATACTGGTCTGCATACGAGAAATATAGAAAGATTTATCAGATATGAATATAAAATTATCGGATATGAACATAAAGATCCGAATCATCGCTTTCACAATAGCCTGCTCGATGGTACTCTCCATACAAGCACAAAAAGTAATAGAGTTTTTGCCTAAAGGAAAAGCCAAAACGGCAATTATCGTTTGTCCCGGTGGCAGCTACTGTTGGCTGGATAAAAAGACAGAAGGGATAGATGTGGCACACTGGTTGAACGAAAATGGTATTGCTGCTTATGTTCTCTACTATCCTACAGCCGGTTGGGCGGCTTTTGCATACCATAGTCGCCTGATCTATCGAGGTCACCAGTATCCCGATCAAATCAATGCGCTCAATAAGACTCTTCAAAAGGTTCGTAGCAAAGGCTACCAATTTGTCGGTGCAATGGGATTCTCTGCTGGTGGACACCTGGTACTGACATCGGCTGAATATAGTCCTAAAGACATCGCACCCGATTTCGTCGCTCCGATATATCCGGTAGTAAGTTTATCAGCTGCTTGCACTCACAAGCGCTCTCGTCGCGGACTGTTAGGCGAATATCGTAAACGCAACAAGATGTTGTGCGATTCGCTTTCTATGGAAAAGCATGCGGATCGTATCACCTGTCCTGTATTTCTTATCAACTGCACGGACGATCCTATCGTAAATTATCGCAATTCAGAACTAATGGACAGTGCACTGACAGCGCATCATAAACCACACTTTTATCACCAATTTAAAACGGGTGGACACGGTTTTGGAGCTACTGCAGAAAAGACTTCTCCAGAGGCTATCAAATGGAAATCTCTGTTCATCAACTGGCTAAACCAATTGATCAACAGAGATTTCATCCAATAGAATTGTTTTATTGAACGGCTTGAAGATAAATGACCTCACCAGGTGATGTCATGATATCATAGACAAACAACTTCTTCTGTGGCTGCAATTGCAAATGAGCTTCAGAAGAGACGATAGCTTTTTTACCCTGTGCCACTTTAAAGAGTGGATTAGGATTATCGCCCTGAGCAACAACCAGCTGTTTATCTTTACTCTGCAGAGGTGTATACGATGCTATGCGAAGATTACCACCGATCACAGATTTCACCTCGGCTGTAACCAGTTTACCCTGTTTCCAGTTCATGGCAACTTCAAAATTTCCACGAGCCTTCAAACCCGAAACCTGTCCTTGCTGCCATACATCAGGAAGAGCTGGTAACAGTTGTACCATGCCATCCTGGCTCTGGAGCAACATCTCTGCCACTCCAGCTGTAAAGCCAAAATTACCATCAATCTGGAAAGGCGGATGTGCATCAAAAAGATTCGGATACATTCTACCCTTAGGATATTTGGCTGCATCAGCATCAGATGGTAATACACTTAACAGATTTCGCACAAGCTGATAAGCATGGTTTCCATCTAACAAGCGTGCCCAAAGATTAATTTTCCAACCAATACTCCATCCCGTAGCTTCATCACCACGCTGAACTAATGTATTGCGAATAGCTTCGAACAATTCTGGTGTGCGGGTAGCTGATATCTGATTACTTGGAAACAAGCCATAGGCATGAGACACATGGCGATGGCCGTCCTTCGGATCATCAGCATCTTCAAGCCATTCTTGCAACTGGCAATATCGACCTACTTGCATAGGAGCAAGCTGACGAATATGTTGTCGCAAACTATCGGCATAAGCCTCCGACTCTCCTAATACTTCTGTTGCCTGCAATGCATCTTGAAGTACATCAAAAGCAATCTGATTATCCATCGTACAACCAGCAGTTACAGACGGTTTGCCATGAGGACCATGCTCGGGCGAAATACTTGGTACTGTAACCATATAGCCATATTTCGGATGACGAACCATAGCGGTAAGATAGAAATCAGCTGCACCTTTCAACTGCGGATAAAAAGTACGTAAGAACTGTTGATCTCCTGTAAAGAGATACCGTTGCCAGAGATGGGTGGAAAGCCAACCAGCTCCATTCGGCCAAATACCCCAGGTGGCACCATCTACCATACCCGTAGTTGCCCAGATATCTGTGTTATGATGTGCCATATATCCTTTCGCCCCATACATCTTAGATGCTGCTTCTACACCAGTCTTACTAAGATTTTGCACCAAACGGTATAAAGGCCATTCGTTATCTGAAAGATTGGTGGTCTGAGCGGGCCAATAATTCATTTCGGTATTAATATTTATGGTATATTTGCCATCCCATGGCGCATTCATATCTTTATTCCAAATACCTTGCAAATTGGCTGGGGTTCGACTATCTATCTGGGATGAAGAGATGAGAAGATATCGTCCATACTGAAATACTAGTGTAGCAAGAGCCGGATCATTACTTTGCTGAAAACGACGTAAGCGTTCATCTGTTGGTAAAGAAGTTTCATTCGTGTTTTCGCCTAAATCGAGTGAAACACGACCAAACTGGTTCTGATACACTTGCTCATGTTGCTGAAGTAATGCTTCGTAAGTATATGGAGATGCTGTCTGCAATTCACCAAAGGTTTGTGCCTCTGCATCCAGACTAACCTCGTTATAGCTTTTGAAATTGGTACCCATAGCCAAGCGAATCTCTACTTGATTCGCATTCGTCACCTCAATCGACTCTCCATTTCGCTTTATTTTACCTCCAATATTCAAGACACGGGTAACGGTACTCGCCTGAATAACTCCTTTTATGCCCTCATGATCTGCACCAGAACCTAGCATACAAAGATCGCCCTGTTGATTCAAGGTGATAGCATGGCGAAGTGGAGAGGTATAATGTAATTTAAAGGATATAGAACCACGTTTAGAAGCCGTTAAGCGTATTACCATAACATTTGCATGATGCTCTGGCGATGAGAATGTGGTAAAGACTTCACGCTTATAGGTTACTTTACCTACTTGGAAAGTAGTCGTAGAAACTGCACGATTAAGATCTAACTCTCTACGATAATTACGGGTATCGCCAGCACGATAATTAAAATCGATTTTTAGAGAGCCTACGCTTTCATAGGGCATACCATGCTGACCCGTCATAAAATTCCGATTAATCATAGCATGAGCCGCTTTCTCTTGACCATCAAAGATAAGTTGGCGAACTTGACGCAAGATATCAACGGGAATGGCACGTACATTACTATGGGGACCTCCACCCCACACGGTTTCTTCGTTGAGTTGAATTTCCTCAGATTGAACACCACCATAAATCATACCGGCAATACGTCCGTTACCAATTGGTAAGGCTTCTTGCCAAATAGAAGCAGGATGATTATACCACAATTTAAGTTCCTGGGCTGCCTGGAGTTTTAGACAACTTAGAACGAAAAGTAAAAAAAAGATTTTTTTCATGTTTATTACAGGTTCTAAATCAAGAGAAAGATTATCTCTCTGGTTTATATAAGTTTGATTGCAAAAATAATAAAAAAATTTGAATTAATAACTATTCAAATCAAAACCTTTTGATGAATAAACGAATAGACATAAATCACATACTGTATAAAACAAAAAAAACGAAGGAAAATTCCCTCGCCAATTTAGGGGATATCCAGCCCAATTGGCTGAACCCCTTTAAATCGCAAATTGTTAACCTAAAATGAATCTTTACCCACTTATAACCTAAAAACCTATATGTTAACCTAGTCTATATATACAATCTTTATTTACCTATCTATTACCTAATGTAAAACCCTTAATTATCCTAAACAATCAATTAACCTTAGTTTGATACTGCAAAAGTACAAATACTTTTTGAATTAACAAGCAAAATATATGTTTTTTAGCATATTTTTCACCCTTTTCTTGTTTTATATCAATTTTTTTGTGTACGAACACAGTTTTTAACTTTAATAAAGCAAACTTACCTAAGAAGGAAAAACATAAACCAACACAAATTACAAAGACAAGGGAGAAGATTAACAATAGACCAAAAGCGATACACAACTTTTCAATACCTAAAAAGTACTTGATGAATAATATCAACTAAATGAACACCTGCTTGTTGGATTCACAAATCGCGAAAATTTACTAAAAATTTAAATTTTGTAAAACAAGTCTTAATTATATATAATATAAAAAATAATCATTGCAAGTTTCAGATTGTTATAATATATTTGCAAATGAAATAAAATTTCAACTATACCACTGCATTTACTTACTATTTGAACGATTATTCTGATATTATATTGCATGCGAATAATATCCAGCCCCGTCTGGTAAAAAAGGCGTATACCTACCCAGAAACGTTATATCCAGGACAACTAATTCAATAAAAAAACAAAACCAATTAGAAAATGAAAGATTTATTTTTTGAATCTCTTCATACTTTATTAAGTACTATCATTTTTCTACTCATAGCATATATGCCTGTTGATGCACAAAACAATATCGTTCGTGGGCATATCTATCTACAAAACTCAAAAGAACCACTCGCTTATGCAACAGTAAGAAACGCTACTTCTAAAGCAATAACTTATTCTGATAGCTTAGGCTATTATGAAATTAAAGCCCAACATGCTGATAGTCTTGTATATAGCTATATTGGATGTTTAGATCAAATATTCCATGTTACTAATCAAAACCAACATGATGTCTATTTAAATGATCAAGCCCTGAATCTTGGCGAGGTAGAAATAAGGGCTAGAAAAAGGCCTATTCAACTATTACATAATGGATTATTAGTCCGTATGGATGCCATTAAAAAAGACGGTAAAATACTTTCTGATATCCTACCCCAAATACCAACTCTACATCTCAAAAATAATACGATTACAATGGCCGGAAAGGACATCGTTTTAGTATATTTGAATCATCATCAACTATATATTAAAGGTAGCGACTTACTAGAATATTTAAATTCACTAGGATTGGATAATATCGAAAGTATCCAAGTCATCTCTAATCCTCCTGCAAAATATGAGGCAGAAGGAAACATCGGAATTTTGAAAATCATAACGAAACGTTCTGTTAATCCAGGATGGCAAACTCGCTTATTAGGCAAAATATCAGCAGCTCATGATTTGTCTGCTGGAGCTTCAGCGAATATCATTTATTCTAACCAGAAATTAACGATAGGAAATATCATCTTAGGTAGCCATTCCAATAATTTCACTCATAGCAGATATTCTAATTACTTCGAAAATGAGGTCATTTCTACCAATAATCCAAGAAAAAATAAGATTACAAATGTAATGATGCTCACGAACTTCAACTATGTTTTTGATCACAAAAATAATTTATCAGCTACGCTGCAAATACCATGGTATGACAAAGATAAAAATCATGATATCGAGAACATTACTAGGTACCAATCTTTAAATAATACAGTTACAGACTCGATTATGTCTTCTCTTGGACAGGGGTATTCTGGAAATCATCAGTTTAATGGAGAAATGAATTATGCACACTCCTTTAATGATCATTCAGATATAAATGTAACAGCAGGATATATTAATAACTATATCAAAAACTATAGAGGTTGGAAATCTATGACCTACAACCCACTACTTACTGAAGACGAAACATATTTCAGTCGTGGTCATCAGAATTATGATATTTTTACCTTTAAGATAGATGGTAAGAATCAATATAAAAAAATAGATTTTACAGAAGGCTATAAATTTTCATATACAAACTCTACATCATTTAATGAAAATAACGAAACTTTATCGCCTAATGCCATACCACAAAATACCTTTGGCTACCGAGAGACAAGTCATGCTTTATATCTGAATTCATCTTTTTCATACAAGGCTTTATCTGTAGACCTAGGCCTTCGAGGAGAACTCACTTATACGAAAGGAATATCATATACATACCAGCAAACTCATACGAATCATTATTTTAGATGTTTTCCTTCCATTGATATGAGGTATGTGATCAATGATAACAACGTTATCAATGTAAACTATTCTGGAAGAATTAAAAGACCTGATTATCACTTATTAGATCCTTTTCGATGGTACAGCAGCAAATATGATTACTCGGAAGGAAATCCTTTTCTGAAACCATCAAATATACACTTGGCTAGTCTTACTTATATGTACAAGGATCTTTTATTTACTAGAATTTACTCCTCTAACACGACCAACGACTTTGGAAAAATGGTTATTCTAGATGCAGACCATATCCAAAATCAAATAGAAAGGGCTGATAATTATCTAGATATATATCAGTTTGGAATTAACACGGAGCTTAATCTTCAAATAGGTACGGCGATTGAATCAAAATTGTCTAACGATATTACCTATACCAATTACAGTTCTAAAGCAGCTCAATTTAAAAGCATAAAAGGATGGGGCGTGAATTTCACACTGGATAATACAATTGCCATAAATAAAAAATTGTCGGCTTCGATATATATGGAAGATAACTTACCAGGTTACTATAATTATCGAAAGTTCAGAAATTCATTCTTGCTGAATATTGGACTACATTATACCAACAAAAAGAAGGATATGACGATCCGTTTACAAGCAGAAGATATATTAAAAAGTAGTACTCCTAAGTACTCATACTATTCAAATGGTATAAACCAAATATTTGACAATTATAATGACGAACGACAAATTAATTTGACGGTCATTAAAAAATTGGGTAACTTTTTTAACAAGACAAAAGGAAGATTTGAAACTTCTAATGCCGAGGAGAAAAAAAGACTATAAAAACAACAGCTTTGATGAAAGAAAAAGTATCATATGAAATATGTAAAAATAACTAATGAAATAACTTGAAATAAGCTTTCTTCAACGCAGGTTTTACCCATTCATCAGGAACAAATTTCCAGTTAGAATGAGCTGATATTGTTATATGTTTAGCTTCCATCAAAGCTTTTTGAAGATAATAACGCTGGGTATGAGGACTTTGATAGATGATACGAGCTGGTAATTCTGAAAAGGAAATACCAGCTCCTTTTGTCAATAATTCACCACCACCATGAGCACGATAGCTATGCATAACGACACGGTAAACTTGATGAAGATGAAAAGCATTGCCATTACTCATTCGAATAATTCTCACTCTATTTCCCATAGTCTGAGTTACATCCACCTCATAATCAATTCCTGCTGCTGTATCAAAATTAAAGGCAATATTCTTGAAAAAATAATACAACTTACCATGATAAGAATAAGTTTCAATACGCATGATTTCGTCAGAAGAAGAATGCATGGTCTGAATCCATCTATCATAGGAAAGTTCAAGAAAATTCTTAATTTCTTTTCCTGTTAACAACAATACATTTACCCAATTTTCATACTGATAAAGACGAAATAAATCGTAAACGTGTAATTCTCCTGCTTTCAAACTGGTATCATAGGTTAATGGAGCTGCAAATGAAATATCTGCACCCGTGAGTTGCAACTGAATGTCGTGTATATAATCAATAAACGGAGCATTACCAAAATAACAATCTCTTGTAAAAATCGAATGGTCAAGGATACCAATAGGTTGGCTGACAAAGTTACGGATAGTTTCAAAAGAAGTATGAAACTGCTGCATGAAATCAAAATCTATAGGATAATTTGAAATATCCACTTGTTCTCCAACCACCTGTCTCGAAATCACATGCTGATCCTTATTGAATTCCAAATGCACATCAATACTGCTAATATTGAGAGCTTGAGACGACGGATTCATACAAAGAACGGTTTTACCTGATGCAGTACAACAGACAACCTCTTCTTGACGCAATATATGATCATGTCCGAAAATAATCAAATCAAAACCGGGTACTTCTTCAGCGATTCGCTTCGTCTGATTCTCTTCAAAACCAGGAGTTTGAATACCTCCAGACCAACCTGAATGGAAAAGACCAACAATCAAGTCCACATGCTCTTGTTGTAATAAAATATCAATCCATTTTCGAGCAGCTTCAACCATATTTTCAAAATATAATCCCTCCCATAAATGCTCATTCAACCAATATGGAATAGCTGTTGTTAAAAGACCAAGCACTGCAATTCGTACCCCTTCTTTAGTAATAATCTTGTAAGGAGCAACATAAGGTTTCTCTGTTTTTCGACAAATTAAATTAGCTGCAAGAACAGGGCACTGCAGTTGTTTCATCCATTCATCATAAACCCGATGCCCTGTTTCTATATCATGATTTCCCATTGCCACCGCATCATAATGTAAAGTATTCATGATGTCAGCAGCCAAAAGAGAAGAGTCTGTTTCTACAAAGTTGGAATAATAAGTAGTAGGTTGTCCCTGCAAAACATCACCAGCATCAAGCAAGATAACGTGCTGATCAGGATTTTGTCGCTGCTCCTTAACAAAAGAAGAAACTCTCGCCAAAGAACCTAACATTTCCTTTTGTTCTATCATGTCATAAGGAAAGAAGCACCCATGAACATCAGAGGTTGCTATAATTTTAAAATTCACGAATTTGCGTCCATCCATACACTTGATCAGAAATTTGAAAATTTTGCGAGACTTCAAAGGTACAAAAAAATAAACAAATCAGAAAGGGTATGAAAGAATATTAGAAGAAATTAAAGTTGATCTTCTAGCTGCAAGCAATCTATAGAAACAAAAAAAGTCCGAACGAACTATTGTTCATTCGGACTCTACTTTAAAAGGAGGCGGCTACCTACTCTCCCGCATTGCATTGCAG
>OCTW011589147.1_pt1 | contig 38718 bp, 30 predicted proteins | sample 1539671 | NCBI WGS metagenome assembly OCTW01 (sample SAMN02144230, study PRJEB22623) | gut metagenome | biome: sheep rumen | host: Ovis aries | place: New Zealand
AGGCGAAAATTATATGCATAGCGCATGAACAAGCTCACTTCCACCGCCCTAGATTGATATCTTGTATGATAGTTGGAATAATCATACATCATGAGCCCCAAGCTGAAATTGGAATGATAAGCCGAGCAACCTAAAGCCACCGTGGTGTAATAGCCATCAATGTTTTGATATCCAATATCTTTTTGCATCCAGAAAGGCAGCATAAAACCGCCGCGCAACTCAATGAAAGGACATACGGGCTTGTCTTTTGGCATGTTTCTGAAGTCATACTTCAGATTGAGGAAAACCGGCACGGCATAGCGTAATTTCTCATAATGGATCATGCCTATACCCGTGGTGGCAATCAACTCAGTGCCCAAACCAAGGCTGAGTTTTGGCGTAATGCGATAAAGACCGACAGGACTGGCAGCAAACACATACACAGGAGCCCTTTGGTTTCCCATGGCTGCCGATACGCCAAGTTGCAAGTCGATTTCACCTGCTTTATGAAATGGTTGTTGCCCCGACGAGGCAATCATTGTTAGCCATAACGACATAACCAATAAGACACATTTTTTCATGAATGTGTTTCCTTTTATGATTTCTGCCACAAAAATACAGAAATAAAGCATCGTCAAAGGCATCAAACCTTTGATTACAAATTTATTACTTCGTAAAAATCTGAAAATCAACAAAACAAGAAAACGATTTACAAACTTTATTTCTAAAGCGAGTACTTTTCAATGATTAAATCGTCATGAACGGGGCAATTTATTCCCCGAAAAAACACTCCACAACGCTGTAAAAATAGACCACTTCATCTGCGGGGATTGAAATCGCCCGATAACGTATTGTCGTCCTTTCAGGACTCCTTAGCATCTGGCTGCATGAATAATTACATTTTCATCATTTTACGTTGCAAAAAAAAGAAATCACCTGTCCCATATCGCGGTACAAGTTCACAGTTTTTCCATTTTTTCCACTTTTCGGCCTTGCATCAGTTCTTCAGGCAACCAATCAGCACCACGAAAACGCCGTCTTTCCTGCGGTAGGCATAACTCCACAACTGACTTTCATTCCATCTGCCCTACTTTTTTGCGTCATTATCCAAAACAACTCACTATCTTTGCACAAATTTTTTGAACCTATGAAAAAGCTATCATTCGTCCTCACACTGCTTTTCGCGACAGTCTTTACGTCGTTTTCACAAACGGCCATCACCGAATCGCAAGCCCGCCAAATCGCAGCGGCATTCACGGCCACACGCGCTTTCGACACGCAAGAGATTCAGTTGGTGTCGGCCAACCAAATCTATGTCTACAACATTGGCACACAAGGCTTTGTCATCGTTTCGGGCAATACCGTCCTGCCGCCCGTCATCGGCTGGTCGGACCAAGGCACCTTCCCCGACCTGACCGACGCGCCCGACAACGTGGCCTCGTGGATCAACCACTATGGCGAGATGATCGATTTCGCTGTCGCCAACGGCATTGCGCCCGAGGCCGACGTCAAACAACAATGGGAAGAAGCCGAAAGAGGTGTTTTTGGAGCCAAGAACGCGACAACGGTCAACCCGTTGGTCAGCACACACTGGAACCAGGATTGCTATTATAATGAATACTGTCCGGCGACGGGCGGCGGCTGGTGGGGCGGTCCGTGCGGACACGTTTACGCGGGCTGCGTGGCCTGCGCCATGGCCCAGGTGATGAAGTTCTGGGATTATCCCGCAACCGGCTTTGGGTCACATAGTTACGTCCACAGTCAATACGGCAAACAGAGTGCCAACTTCGGTGCCACCACCTACCATTGGGACGAGATGCCCAACGAGGTGTGGAGCCACAACGATGCCGTGGCCACCTTGATGTACCACTGCGGCGTGAGCGTCAACATGAACTATTCGGCTTCGGGCAGCGGCGCCATGTCGCGCGACGTGGAGACCGCCGTGCGCTCCTATTTCGGCTACTGCGGCGCGAAATACCGCGAGAAGACGACATACAACCAAGAGGCTTGGAATACCATGCTGAGGGCAGAACTCGACCAAGGGCATCCCATGTACTACAGCGGTGCCAACGGCGACAGCGGCCACGCCTTCGTTTGCGACGGCTACGACGACAGCGACCGCTTCCACTTCAACTTCGGTTGGAGCGGCAGCAGCGACGGCTACTACACCACCACCGACGTGAACGGTTTCAACCAAGGCCAGGCGGTGGTGACCAACATGGTGCCGATGAACATCCAAGCCGACGAAAACGGCATCATCTACGTCAGTGCCGACGGTACGGGCGATGGCTCGTCGTGGGAAAACGCCACCGACAAGCTCCAATTTGCCACAGCCCTCTCGAGTGGCGGTGGCACCAAGGTATGGGTGAAGGCTGGCACCTACTACGGCGACACCACCGACCCCGAAGGCGCTTTCAACATCTCGGAGAGCAACCGCATCTATGGCGGCTTTGAAGGCAACGAGCCAGCCGACTACGACCTCTCGCTCCGCGACTTCGAGAAGAATCCCACCATCCTCGACGGACAAGGCGAAAGGCGCGTATTGCTGCAAGACCAAGCCTTCAGTTCGGGCAGGGAAGCCGTCTGGGACGGTTTCACCATCCAAAACGGGGCGGCAGGCAGTGGCGCAGGCACCTACCTCAATAATTACGTCACCCTCTCGAATTGCAACATCGTCAGCAATACCGCTACCATGTTCGGCGGCGGCGTCTACATCAACTCAACGGGCGGCACGACCAAGGTCAACCTCACGAATTGCACCATCACCGACAACAGCGCCTCGATGGGCGGCGGCGTGTGCGACCGTATCGGGGCGACCTACTCCAACTGCGGCATCAGCAACAACATCGCCACGACCAAGGGCGGCGGCCTATACCTTTATAATAATACCGAGCCGACCTTCAAGAGCTGCATCTTCGCCAACAATACGGCCAAGGAAGCCGGCGGCATGTATGCCCGAGGCAAATTCACGGCCTACAACTGCGACTTCGTGATGAACTTAGCCACGGAGAGCATCGGAGGCATCTACCACGAGGAGCGCCACAACAAATACTACAGCTGCATTATCTGGGGCAATGTGGCCAATGGTCAGCCGAGCCAGACCGACGGTGTGAGCGACTACGAATATTGCGCCGTGCAAGGCGGCGTGGAGGGCGCCGAAAACATCAACCTGCCAGCGGCCAACAACGGTGCAGAGCCAGGTATGTATGTGCGCTTCAACACCCCCGCCAGCGGAGCCGGTGCCGACTACCACAACAGCAACTGGTCACTGAAATCGAGGAGTATCTGCCTCAATGCCGGCAAACCCAACACCACTGGATTGGGCAACACCGACATTTACGGCAACCCACGTCTTCAGAAAGGTCGCGTCGACATTGGCGCTGCCGAGAGTTGCGCCTCGCTCACCAAGATTGAGAACGTGCTTTACGAAAGCGACTTCCCCTACTGGTTCTACAGCCGCCCCTTGACCGAGCCTGGCTATTATACCGCCGTGCTCGACGGACAGGATTGCGACAGCGTGATTGGCCTCACTTTGATGGTGTTGGAAGGTGTGGAAGAAGACGGCCCTTCGACAGGCTCAGGGACCTTTGTGGCATGGCCCAACCCGACGGACGGACTGCTGCACATCGAAGCGGAGGGGATTGAATCCATCGAAGTGCGCAACCTCTTGGGCCAGGTGGTTTTGCAAGCCAAAGAAACCAACGCCATCGACTTGAGCGGTCTTGAAAACGGGGTTTATTTCTTGATGGTCACGGACAAAAACAGTTTGAAAACCTCAATAAAAGTGGTAAAAAAATGAAAACAGCCTATTTCTCAGCAGGTTGCTTTTGGGGCGTGGAGTATTACTTCAAGCGGCTCAAAGGCGTTACGAAAACCGTCGTCGGATTCATGGGCGGCGAAATGGAAAACCCGAGTTACAAACAAGTCAAGACAGGCGCCACGGGACATTTGGAAACCATCGAAGTGGAATACGACCCCGAACAGGTTTCCTACGAGGCCTTGGTGCGCTATTTCTTCGAAATCCACAACTTTGAACAGGCCGACGGACAAGGCATCGACATCGGGACGCAATACCTCTCGGCCATTTGGTTCAACGACCTCGCTGAGCGCGACATAGCCATCCGCGTCTTCGGCGAACTGATGCAGATGGGTTATCATCCCGCCACTCAGATTCGGCAAGTCATGCCCTTCTACCCTGCCGAGGACTACCATCAGGATTACCTCGACGAGCGGCAGGAAACGCCGGAATGTCACGTTTATAAGAAGATTTTCTAAAAACATGTAGGGCTGTCACATTGTGGCAGCCGCATCTGGAATTTCAATGCGGCTGCCGTGATACGACAGCCCTACAAACCAATTTTAGGGTTTATTCTACAACAAATTTTTGCACAAAACCATCAATGTCAATGAAATACATCCCTTTTGGCAGGTTCGAGACATTGATTTGTTGTGTTTGGCCGATGATTTGGCCCGTCAGAAGGGTTTGGCCCATCAGGTTGGTGATACGGTAGGTCTGGTCTGGTAGAGACGTTGCGCGCAACGTCTGTACAAACAAGATACCGTTCGACGGGTTAGGATAGATGCTAAATCCAACCTCGTTTTCCTCCAAACCATCCGTGCCCACCACGACGAAATTGTGGATGCCATCGGTGGCCAAGGCGGGTTCCGATTCGCAGCTGCCGCCAGGAATCGTGTTGATGGCGGTCACCTGATAATAAAAGGTGGTCGAGGTGATGTCGTTGTCGTCGTAGCTCACGCTGTCGCCGTCGGCCATGCCAATCATCTCGTAGTTGCTGCCGTCAGTGGAGCGATAAATGTAATAGGCGTAGGTCTCGCTCGTCGTTCCCGACCACACCGCGTTGGTCACGGTGATGTTGTCGATGCAAAGGGCGTAGTTGGCCACTGTCGAGCAATGGCGGAAACCAAGGTAAATCTCCTGGCCCGCGTATGCCGAAAGGTCGATTTCATATTGCGAATAGGGGTGCGAGGTGGTCCAAGTCATCAACGTGGTGATGTCCGTTCCATCGGCAGAGGCCACGGCCACACCAAAACGCTCGGCGGCATAGCTGGGGTCGAAGCCTGCGGCGAAGAAGGTCATCTTAGCATTGGGCAGCACCTTGATTTTGGGCATAAAGGCATAGTTGTCGGGCGTGAGTGCGCCGTAATCATTGTTATAGGAGAACGAAGTCAGCGAGGCGTTGGTGCCCGTGTTGTTCACGCTGCCGTCGGGGTTCATACCTCCTGCGGCATAGATGCCGAACACAAATCCGTCGCCATCGGCATCGATGAAGGTCCAGCCTTGCGGGTCGTCCTCGAAGTCGGTGAAGATTTCGCGTTCCCAAGTCAGGGTCACCTTCTGTCCGTTCCATTCAGCAGCCAAGTTCTTCGGGGCCAAGCAGTTCAGTTCGGCCTCGGCGCATTGCGGCTCGGCGAGTGCGTAATAGTCGCCCGACTCACGGCTGCCGTCTTGGATCACACGGATGCAATAATCTGTGGTATAGCGGTTCACGTCGTGCGTAAACGAAGTCTCGCCGTGGTTGAGCGTGGCAATCAGTTCATCGTTGGCATAGACCAAAGCACCTATGGCATTGCGCGTCACTTCGGCCTCAATGCCCGTCAATCGGATATTGTCGACGCAAAGAAAATAGGTCTCGCCCGTCGTGTTGAAGTGGCGGATGGCCACATAAATCTGCTGTCCGGCGTAGGCCGAGAGGTCGGCGGAATATTCGGTATAGCTGCCCGTGCTGTTCCATTCCTCAATCATCACGAAATCGGCGGCATTGGTGTTGCCCGTGGTCGACACGGCCACGCCAAAGTGCTCAGGGTCAGGGGCAATGCCAGGCATATCGGCATCACAAGCCATAAAGGTGATGCGTCCGTTTTCACTTGGGGTCAGGCGTGGCGTGACGATGAAATTGTCGGGATTGAGCGCGCCCGGACCGTTCATCCACGAGAAGGAGCGCAGGCCGATGCCGTTGCCATAGCCGCCGTAGGGATACACGCGGAACTGCTGGCCGTCGTTGTTGGCGTCGATGAGGATGAGGTCGGAGAGCGTGCTGTCGGCGAAGTCGTAATAAAGTTCGTCCACGATGACGGGGTTAGTCATTTCGGGCAAAGTCCACGAAAGCTGCACTTGGTTGCCGTCGCTTTGGGCTTGCAGTCCCGTGGGCGAGCCTTGGAAGTGGTCGCTCGTGCGGTAGGTCCAAGCGCATTCGTTTTCAAGCGTTGTGCCGTCCTCGTAATAGGCGCGAATCGTAGTTGTGTGGCTCGAACCATCCGCGAAACCGTCGGTATTCAACAGATAATGCCTGCCGTATTGATAGGTGGCAACGGTTTGGCCATCAAGGATGATGTCACTATAAAGCAAAAACTTCGCATTGAAGTTTCCCACGAAGATTTCATCAACACACATGGCGAACTTGTCGGTGGAGTTGAAATGCCGGATGGCGAGATAAACCTCTTGTCCAGCATAAGCCGAAAGGTCGACGGTATAGCGGTGCCAACCGCCTTGACGGTTTTCGTCGCCTTTTGCGGACAATGTCCATTCCTGAAGCAAGGTGAAGGCCAATGGATCATCATTGACCGTGGTCGAAATGGCCACTCCGAAATGCTCGGCGGGATATGCCTCGTCCATTGCGCTGGCATAAAACAACATTACAGCGTTTTCAGGGAGGGTCACACGCGGCGAAACCAAGAAATTGTTAGGCGTGAGCGGCGAAGTGGAAGCGTTGTCGTAGGAATACGACACCATCATACCGTTGGAATTGCCAAATCCCATACCGCCTTCCGAAGGCAGTTGCCAGTTGTGGGCATCGCCGTCGGCATCGATGAGGGTCCAGTCGAGGAGACGGCCTTCTTCGAAATCCTCTTCAAAGTCCCAAAAGTAGGCTCCGTCGGGGGAATAATAGCCAGGCGCACGGTAAATCACATAGCCAGAGGCCGACACATAGTTTTCAACGCCCTGTTGGGCTTTGGCCTCAAAGAAAGCCGTCATTAGCAGTACCATCGCAATTAATGGCAGGGTAATTCTTTTCATTAAATTTTGTATTATGTTAATAATCAACTAATTAATTTAAATTCCTTTTCCAAACAGACTGCAAAGATAGGATATTTTGGCAAAAAACTCCTTATTGATGTTTGAGCAAAATATAATTTGATTATTTTTGCACATCATTTCACTAAACATTCAATTATGGCAAAAAACATCGAAGAAATCAAAGCCGCGTTGGCCGCTTGTGGCATCACCGGCGCAAAGGAAGTCTACTATAACCCGAGCTACGAACAACTCTTCAAGGACGAGATGGACCCCGCCCTGACAGGCTACGACAAGGGCGTGTTGACCGAACTCAACGCCGTCAACGTGATGACGGGCATCTACACCGGACGCTCGCCCAAGGACAAATACATCGTCATGGACGAGAACTCGAAGGACACCGTCTGGTGGACCACCGAGGGCTACAAGAACGACAACCACCCGATGACGCAAGAGGTTTGGGAACACGTCAAATCGTTAGCCAAGAAGCAACTCTGCGACAAGAACCTTTATGTGGTCGACGCTTTCTGCGGCGCCAATAAGGACACCCGCATGGCCGTCCGCTTCATCATGGAAGTGGCATGGCAAGCCCATTTCGTGCTCAACATGTTCATCAAGCCCACGGCTGAGGAATTGGAGAACTTCGAGCCTAACTTCACCGTCTACACCGCCTCGAAAGCCAAGGTGGACGACTACAAGGAACTCGGCCTCAACAGCGACACCTGCGTGGCCTTCAACGTCACCTCGCGTGAGCAAGTGATCCTCAACACTTGGTACGGTGGCGAGATGAAGAAAGGCATGTTCTCGATGATGAACTACTACCTGCCGCTGAAGGGCATCGCCTCGATGCACTGCTCGGCCAACACCGACATGCAAGGCGAAAACACAGCCATCTTCTTCGGACTGAGCGGCACGGGCAAGACCACCCTCTCGACCGACCCGAAACGCCTGCTCATCGGCGACGACGAGCACGGCTGGGACGACGAAGGCGTGTTCAACTTCGAAGGCGGCTGCTATGCCAAGGTCATCAACCTCGACAAGGACAGCGAACCCGACATCTACAACGCCATCAAGCGTAATGCTTTGTTGGAAAACGTCACCGTCGATGCCAACGGCAAGATCGACTTCAAGGACAAGAGCGTGACCGAAAACACCCGCGTCTCCTACCCCATCGAGCACATCGAGAAGATTGTGAAGAACGTGCGCCCCGTGTCGTCGGGTCCTGCCGCCAAGAACGTCATCTTCCTCAGCGCCGATGCCTTTGGCGTGTTGCCTCCCGTCAGCATCCTGACGCCCGAACAGTGCAAGTACTACTTCCTGAGCGGCTTCACCGCCAAATTGGCCGGTACCGAGCGCGGCATCACCGAGCCTACGCCCACCTTCAGCGCCTGCTTCGGCCAAGCCTTCCTCGAACTGCATCCGACCAAGTATGCCGAGGAGCTCGTGAAGAAGATGGAAAAGAGCCACGCCAAGGCCTACTTGGTGAACACCGGTTGGAACGGAACGGGCAAGCGCATCTCCATCCGCGACACGCGCGGCATCATCGACGCCATCCTCGACGGCAGCATCGAGAAGGCCCCGACCAAGAAGATCCCGTACTTCGACTTCGAGGTGCCCACTTCACTGCCCGGCGTCGACCCGAACATCCTCGACCCGCGCGACACCTACGCCGACAAGAGCGTTTGGGAAGAAAAGGCCAAAGACCTCAGCTCGCGCTTCATCAAGAACTTCGAGAAGTTCACGACCAACGAAGCTGGTAAGGCTTTGGTGGCTGCCGGACCGCAACTGTAAATCCATTGACACGCATCGCGTCATTGCGAGCAAAGCGAAGCAATCCAGAATACAAGTTACAACTCTGGATTGCTTCGTTGTTTCTCGTCGCAGTGACGCAAAGCACAACAACCCCATTTTACCTGAGCATTGCCAAAACGAGCGACCGGTTGACTGCTTTTCAAACACATTTTTTCGCATGATGTTATTTTTTTTCGCATTTTTGCACCTTTAATTATGTAACGGCAAACTAAACAAACTCTTGTACACATGAAAAATCTTTTCACTCTTATTGCGGCATTAGTCTTAGGATTCAGCCTGAATGCCCAAACTATCACCGACGAGGAAGTCATCGTCAGCCCCGAATCGATCCACCTCTATTTTCACGGTTGCTCGCCGCATGGCGAACGGGTGTCCGTCACCAACCACACGTCGGAAGACTTGGTCATCAACCGCTGCTATGCAGAGAACTTCATCGTTGAGTTCCTTTACGAAGGCGAAAACATCGCCGAAACGGGCTTTGTCGTCCCTATCGGTGAAAGCGTTGGATTTGAAGTTTATGCAACGCCGACCCTAAAGCAAGAAAACGACATCTACGGCACGATTTTCATCGACACCGACTTTGGCGTCTACACCATCGCGCTTTATTATGAAACCACCTACGGCATCGAAGAACATGCCGCAGGCTTCTATATCGCTCCCGTTCCCGCCAACGATTTCATCTACATCACAGGCGAAAACTTAGGCAAGGTCAGCATCTACAATGCCGTCGGGCAGCGCGTTGAGGAATTCGACACCGAAGGAGATAATTTGCGCATTTCGGCCACTGACTACCCGAATGGCATATATTTTGTTAGGACAGCCCAAGGCGAAACGCGACGTTTCATCATTGCACATTAATCCAATAATCAATAACAACAAAAATCAACAAAAATGAAGAAAACCCTTAAAAGAATTGCTCCCGTAGCATTGGTCCTCATCGGACTGACAACCCTTTCGTTCATGGCCAAAGACGGCGTCACGCTGCGCCTGAAGCCCCAACAAGGCAAGACCTACACCATCAACGCGAAAGCCAACATGATGATGATGATGGAAGTGCAAGGCCAAACCATGAACCAGACGCAAAACATGGAGTATCGCCAGAGCTTCACCGCACAAAACGTCACTGCCAACGACGTGCAACTTGAAACCAAGATTGAAGCCCTGAAAATGAGCATCTCACAAATGGGCATGAAGCTGGAATACGACTCGGAGCACCCCGAGAAGACCAGCCCCATGCTTGCCGGACAAACCGCCGAGATGGACAAGGCCATCAACAAGACGGGTACCATCAAGTATGACGTCATGGGCCACGTCATCGACTCGCTCGACCTCGAAATGAGCCAATTGGGCGGCGTCGTCATCCAACTCCCTGAAGAAGAGCTGAGCGTGGGCAGCACTTGGAGCGTCGACAAGAGCCAAAACGTCAGCGGCACCGAGATGAACGTCCACTACACCTACACCGTCACCGCCATCTCCAAGAAGAGCGTCGACCTCACCGTGGAAGGCACCGTGACCGGCAAGGGTGCCGAGGAAATCAGCGGCAACTACACCGGCACGGCCAGCGTCGACCCGCAGCAAGGCTTCATCACCAAGAGCAGCCTCAAGAGCAACCTCTCGATGACCATCTCGCAGCAAGGTTTGAGCATCCCCGTCACCATGGTGGGCACCACAACAGTGGACGTCAAGTAAGGAATTGTTCCACGAAAAAGAAAAAACCAGCGGCCATCGAGTCGCTGGTTTTTTTGTGCCTCAATGAACGATGCCTACGAATTGAGCATGACCGGCATGAGGAGCATGAGCAGGTCTTCGGCCTCGTTCTCGGTGTCGACAGGCGTGATGATGCCTGCACGGTTGGGGGCCGACATCTCAATCTTCACCATTTCGGAATCGAAGTTGCTGAGCATCTCTTGCAGGAAACGCGAGTTGAAACCGATTTCCATGTCGTCGCCCTCGTAGCTGCAAGTGAGGCGTTCCTTGGCTTCGTTGTAGAAGTCGATGTCTTCGGCGGTCAAGGTAAGCTCCTGTCCGGCAATGCGGAAACGCACCTGATGGGTGGCCTTGCTTGAGAACACGGCAACACGGCGGATGGCCGAGAGGAATATCTGACGGTCGATGGTCAGCTTGTTGGGGTTCTGCTTCGGGATGACGGCATCGTAGTTGGGATAGCGGCCTTCGATGAGGCGGCAAACCAACATATAGTCGCCAAAGACGAACGAGGCGTTGGTCTTGTTGAACTCGATATGCACAGGTTCGTCGGCAAGGCCTGCCAGGATGCTCTTCAGCTGGTTGATGGGTTTCTTGGGCATGATGAACGAAGCCACCACGTCCGACTTGACGTCCATCCTTCTGTAGCGCACCAACTTATGGGCATCGGTGGCCACAAAGGTCAGGTAGTTCTCCGTCATTTCCATCAGCACGCCGCTCATAATGGGTCGGATTTCGTCTTGACCCGTGGCGAAGACCGTCTTATCGAAGCCTTTGGCGAGCACGTCGGCGGGAATCTCCCAAACGGAAGTGTCGGCCATCACCGGCAGTTGTGGGAACTCGTCGCTCTTGTGGCCGGCCAATTTGTAGCGACCTTCACCAGCCACCAATTCGATGGCCAAGGTGTTGTTGTCGACCGAAACCGTGATCGGCACGTCGGGGAAGTTCTTCATGATTTCGAGCAGCAGACGGGCCGGAATCGTCACTTCGCCAGTGCCTTCCACCATGTCGGGGACGAGGGTGACCGTCATGGTCACGTCGAGGTCCGACGAGGTGATTCTCAACTGGTTTTCCTCAAGATGGAACAGGAAATCGTCCAAGATGGGCAAAGTGTTCTTCGAACCGATGACACCGCTCAGGGCTTGCAAGCTCTTCAAAAGCTTTAGACTTGATACTATGAATTTCATCGCAATATAGGTTTTTATTTCATTCAAATTTGAAGTGGTAAAAGTACAAATAATTGGGATATGGAAACCATTTTGTCGAAAATTTTCTCATTTTTTAGAAACCGCCCACATTCAGGCCCGCATATTTCAGTCGGTTCAGGAAGTCGAGCATCGACTCGTAGGGCACCGCCACATACTGGAAACGCTTGTCGTCCTTCTTGCGTGTACGCGCCTTCTCCTTGATGTCGGCCAAACGTTGGTTGATGTCGGAATAGGTGCAATGCACTTGCAACTGCCCGTCGCCTACATTATAATTAATATAGGTCTGGAACATGTCGTTCTGGAAGAAGTAGGTGATGTTGCCCAAACGGCGGTCGAACATCACGCAGCCGTCGACGTACTTGTTCACCACATGGTTGCCAAAACTGCCCAAACCGATTTTTCCCACCGAGACGAAAGCGTGCAACTGGTTGTTCCACACCATCTTAAGGTCGGGAATCACGATGGTCTTGCTGTAGAAATCCGATGCCTCCATCTGAGGATAGCCGCCAGCCAATTCGATGTTCTTTGAAAGCTCTTCGGTTTTCTCAGCCGAGTTCTCGGAACGGAAATAGGACAGGAAATTGGTCTGCGTCAGGTCGATAGACTCAGCGGGAGCGTTGGCATAAACTTCGGCCATTGCTTCCAAAGCCTTGTCGTCGAACACGGGGGCGTTGAAGATGTTGAGACCATGCAACGTTAGGCTGTCATTGGGGTATTGTGTGTAGTCGCCGAAAACCGTGAATTGGGCCAGCGCAGTCTCAAAGCTGAGGTCGGAGCCACCGTGACCACGGATGATGCCACGCGAATCGAGGTCGAGATGGGCATCATATTGCATCGTGTCGGTCACCACAAAACGCAGGCTGTCGGCATCGAACCAAAGCATTCCGTTCGACGAGGCCGCCTCAACGGTGTTGTTTCTCCCCTCTCGTGGCGTCAGGAACGAGCCGAAATAGCCACCGTCGATGGCCAACTCATAATACAAGCCGTTGCACATGCCTGGCTCGCCTTCGCGAATGCGCTCCATGTCGACAGGGATGCGGATGGCGTGTGGATTGATGTGTGTGGCCGAGGCAAACCAATGGTTGAGTGCCGCAATAGTGTCTTGTGCCGTCTCTACAAGAGTTGCTTCGACAGGCTCAGGGGCCGTTTCTTCTGTTTCAACAAGAGCATCATCCACTTCCATATTCGTAGAGTCCGTCGGCGTTTCGACAGGCTCAACGGCCTCAACTGCTACAGGCTCCTCGAAGGCCAGCAGAGCAAACTTGCCGTCGAAATAGCCTAACGCCTCAGTGGCTTCAAGAGTCAGGCGACCTTGGAAGCCAAAGTGTGTATTCAGCTTGAAATCAGCGTCTTCGGCAATATTGGCATAGCCATGCGTAACGCCTTCCACAGGCACGATGGTATCCATCTTGATGGCCGTGCTAACGCCATTGGCATTGGTGTAGTCCCATGTGCCTTGGGCCTCATAATGGTTGCGGCTGTGGATGTTGACCACGGCATCCTTATAAAGATGGAATTGGTTGAGCGTGTCGGCCAGCAGCTCGCCATTCACCGGTTCCAGCTTCGATTCGGCATTGATGTCGACGTCGTGCAGGTAAGGGAACACGGCTGCATCGGCCACACGGATGATCTTCACGTCGTGGGCATGGATGATGTAGTTGGTCATGTCGTATTCGGCGCTCATGCTGTAGAATTGCAACGAATCCTGCTCAGGCACGAGCGAGATGAACTTGGATGCGTTGTTGTGGACCGCCAACAGTTCCTCGTGCGTGGTGGCGGTGGCATAGTCGCCGAAGCTCTCCACCGGATTGTAGAGATGCAGGCTGTTGGTGGCCATGTCCCAGTTGGCTTCCTTCAGCGAGCAGATGTATTGGTTCATCGGGAAGTCGAGGTTGCTGTTTTGGTCGAGATAGTCGTATTGCACCTTTTGTGCGTCGAAGTCGACGTTGGCGCGATAGTTGGAAGCGGCAAAAGCGATGTTGGCCGTATCGGCGGAATACAGGAGGAAGTTGGCCGAATCGGCGACGAAGGTCCTACTGTCAAAGGCGAAATGATCGGAATCGAACTCCGTAAGCCCGAAGTTGAGCTTGCCGTCAGCCGAATAGCCGTCGGGCTTGAGCGTGGTCTTGCCGGAGAAATAGGTGTCGCCATACATGCAGATGGGCTTGTCAATGGTCTCGGTAGTCAATTCCGGAATGCCAATGTCCCACTTCAGGCGCAAGGCATCGGCAGAGGCCGTCGGGAAGCCCGTGCCGTCCTCTTTGGGCACCATCTTGAAATAGTTGGTGATACCCGTGATTGAATCGGGATAAAACATGAACTGGTCCGACTTGAAAGCCGCCGTCAGATAGTCGAGTGTGCCTTCGCCGAAGAAACCGCTCGACGAGAGGTAAACCTGATTGTGGAAACGGCCCAAATCGTCATAGAGCGGATACGATGCCGTCTCGTTGTCGCCAATCTGATGGACGAAGCCCAACGAAAAGTCGTCCATGACAACCAAAGGCTGCACGATGTTGGGCATGATTCCAGCCGAAACCAATTCACCTTCGAAACGCACCTTCTTCATTGACAAGTCGTTGAGGCTGTCGACCACAAATGGATAGAGGCTGTAGTAGAACTTGCCTTCAAGGTCGGCGGCTGTCATCACCGAGTCGACATTACCGGGATGGAACACGCCTCCGTTGATTTTCCTGAAGAACTTGAAGCCCTCGGCATCGCTGGTGAAAATGGGGTATTCGGGTGTCTCGTAACGGCTCGACTTGTTGTCGCCATGGTCGATGTCCAAGTGTCCCCTCAGCTTTTCCAACGTGCCGTCGACGGGGATGACATGGTTGTCGTAGCGGGCGTAAAACCTCAGCGAGTCAATCTTTTCCATGTTGATGGTGAAGTCCTGGTAGTTGAACTTGCTGTCTTTGGTGAAGAACTCGAACATACCCGCCAAAATGCCTCCCGAGAAGGTGAAATTCTGGCCTTTGGTGAAGGTGATTTTGCCGAAGTCGGGCACGATGACCACACGTTTGCGGTCGCTCAGCGAGATGGCCGATCCATCGAAGCCGTCGATTTGGCTGGTGATGCCGTAGACCAGCAAGTCGTTGGTCCTGAGGTCGAGGCGCACATTGGGTTGGCGATTGGTCGTCAAGGTGTGCAGCTTGATGACGTCGTAGTCGATGGTCTCGCGGTAAGAGTCGACCACGTCGAAGAAACGCGGCAACGCGGTGACCCATTTCGTTTCGGGGTCATATTCCACATAGCCCTCGGCTTGCAGCTTGAGCATCAGTGAGATGACTTGTTCGATAGGATAGCCAAGGAAGGAAGCCAAGTCGCCAACGGCAAACTTCACCTGACGTTCCACATTGTCGAAACCTTGCAAGAATTTCTCGATGCGTATCATCGGATGCGTGCCGTCGAGACCTTGCAGCCGCTTGAAGTCGTCGTGGCGGTAATAGTTGACCGAAACCACATCGCCCTCGCTCGTCGGATTGACGCCTTCCATCCTGCGGAAGTCGACATTCGATTCGTCAATGTTCCAATACATGGCCTCCAAGAAGATGTCGACTCCATGGTAATAATCGTGGAACGGGCCATCGCCATAGTCTTTCAACGAACGGTAAATCATCATCTTACGCAACTTGTTATCGTAGCGGAAACCAAGTCCGTTGTGATAGATGGAATCCTTTTCCTGGCCCGAAACGGTGTCGATCAGATAGAGACGCATGGCAGCGTGGTCGGAAACGAGCAACTCGTCCATCGACATCACGAAACGCTGAGCCTGCACCTTGACGACTTCCTTGCCCTTGTAGCGGAAATGGAACATCGCCTTGTTATCGACACCGCCAAACACATCCACTTGGTTGCCCATCATGCCGATGCCACCCTCAAAGTCAATGTTCTTCATAATGTTTTTAATCTCATAATCAGAGCGATACGATTTCACACGCGGAAACATCGTCTTTTCGTTGGGCGCATTCACCAGCACCTTGTCCTCGAAACGGCAAAGGATGTCTTGGTCGAAATGCTGGCGTTCGTGGAAAATCACCGAGTCGATGGCATACTCCGAGCGGCTTAAGTCGATGGTGTAGTAATCCGGAAGGGTGACAAACACCTGGTCGGTCGCGATGCCGAAGCGCGACCAGTCGGCGCGGCCTCCCATGCCTTCCCATCGGTTGTCGTCGAGGTAATAAACGCCCTTGGTATTCTTGAGAACCGACTCGTCCTTTTGCGAAGCCAGCACCAACATGCCGTCGACGGTCAGCTCAAAACGCTCTTTCGAGGGGAACCCTATCAAGGCCTCGCGGAGCGACCATTTGGAGTTGCCTTTGGCCGACAACACCTTGTCGACGAAGATGTTACGGCTCGATGCCAAATACTTGTCCACACCGTTCATCGACTTGCGGACCTTGGCATCGGTGTACATAAGCCAATTGTTCACGTCCTTGTGTCCCAATCCGGCGGTAGGGATCTTCTGCACCACCTCGATGAAATTGAAGATGTTGGCATAGGCCTTGCCCCCACTCTTGGCATGAAGCAACTCGCACAATCCCATGATGGTATTGGCTTCCGAGCCATCGTAGTAGCTGTCCCATGGCCCACGGAAGGCCTGCATGATCACAGCCGCCTCGTCGCGGTCTTGCTTCGACGTGGACGAAGCCAAATAGGCCGACAACTCATTGTAGAAGCTCTCCTTGTCGGTGGAGAAAAACGCCTGCGCGAAGCCCGATGCAATGCCCAACAGGAGCAAAAAAACGGCGGTTAGGATTCCTTTTTTCATTCTTTGCAGATTAAAAAACAGTTATTTACAAAATTCGGCAGCCACCCAATTGTTGCGGCTCAGGTGGCGAAAATAGCGCAAACCCAGACGCTCGGCCTCGGCCTTGATGCTGCCAAGATCCTCGGTGTAGAAGCCGCTGAAAAAGATATGGGCTTCGGGGTTCAAGGCTGCAACATAGCAGTGCATGTCGCGCAAGAGGATGTTGCGGTTGATGTTGGCCAAAACGATGTCAAACTTGCCCTTGATGGACAAGGCGTCGCCAAGTATGATTTCGATGTCGCTGATGCCGTTCAACTCACAGTTGGTGAAGGCGTTGCGATAGGCCCATTCGTCGTTGTCGATGGCAACGGTGTGCGCCGCGCCCAATTTTTTGGCCAAAATCGCCAACACCGCCGTTCCACTGCCCATGTCCAAGACCGTTTTCCCCTGAAAATCAGTCTCAAGCATCAGCTGGATGATTTGCGACGTGGTCTCATGGTTGGCTGTTCCAAACGACATCTTGGGCTCGATGACGAGGTCGAACTCGAAGGAAGGGTCAGGTGCGTGGAATGGCGCGCGTACACGGCATCGCTCGTTGACCACCACGGGCTGGTAAGAGGCTTCCCAAAGCTCGTTCCAGTCCTTGTCGGGCATCTCCTCCACTTTCAGCAGATGTATGTCGAAAAACGCGGAATCGGCAAGCAGGCTTTCTACAGCCTCATCGTTGCGGTTTTCGGCTGAGCAATAGGCTTTTAGCCCCATCGTATCGTCCATGAACGAGTCGAAGCCGATTTCAGCCAGCATCGACACTAACATATCATGTTGAATATCGGAGCCTGGCGCAGTAAACGAATACTCGAATGTCTTCATCAATCTTTTTGTTATACACGAATAATCACGAATATACCACGAATTATCAGAAATGAATTAATGAAAATTTGCGGTTAATTCATGGCCATTCGTGTTGAAAACCAACATTATTCTTCGCCGATATGTGAGGCTTGGTTGCAGATGGATACGAAGTCGTCGGCCTTGAGCGATGCGCCACCGATGAGGCCGCCGTCGACATCAGGCTGCGAGAACAGCTCGGTGGCGTTCTTGGCGTTGCAGCTGCCGCCGTAGAGGATGCGGATTTCGTCAGCCGTGGCTTCGTCGTAATGTTCCTTGATGAGCGAGCGGATGTAGGCGTGCATCTCCTGTGCCTGTTCGGGCGTGGCGGTCTTGCCCGTGCCGATGGCCCACACGGGCTCGTAGGCGATGATCGTGTCGTAGATGGCATCACCATCCAAATGGAACAAGCCTTTTTCGAGCTGTTCCTTCACCACGTCGAAATGGCGACCCGCTTCGCGTTCCTCAAGCACTTCGCCAACGCAATAAATCGGCGACATATTGTTCTCAATCAACCGATTAATCTTTTCGGCAAGGATTTCATTGGTCTCGCCGAAATATTTCCTGCGCTCGCTGTGACCGACGATGCAGTAGTCCACGTCGATGGATTTCAGCATCTTGGCCGACACTTCGCCCGTGTAGGCACCTTTGTCGTAGGCACTGCAATTCTGTGCGCCCACGTTAAAGCGCTGTTCGTCAAACTCATAGTCCGTCAGCATCTCAAGATAAGGGAACGGCGGGCAGATGATCACTTCGCAGTTCAGCTCGTCCTGCTCGTCAAGGCGGTCAAGGATGTCGTCGACCAATGTTTCGGCCTCATCGAAAGTGAGGTTCATTTTCCAGTTTCCAGCTACGATTTTGCTTCTCATAAGATTATTTATTTCAGATTTAAGATTTAAAGATTTAAAATTCAATGGTTTATAACCAAAGATGACGATTTTTCAAAAGGACAAAAATACGAAATATTCCATAACCACACAAAAGTTTTACTATCTTTGTGGCTTCAATTCCCAAAAATCCATTTTATAATTCAATGATTTGATGAAGAAACTATCCTTGCTTATTGGCCTGACAATGGTTTTCGGCATTTGCCACGCCCAAGACGAACTCCCAATCGTCGTCCCCGACCGCCCGGGATTCACCTATGGGGCAGCTGTCGTGCAACACCATAAAATCACTTGGGACAACGGCTTCGCTTTCGAGTCGATGCCTGATGGCGAACGCACCGTCACCCTCAACAGCACGATGCTCAGGTACGGTCTCTTCGAGAACATGGAATTGCGCTTGGGTTCCGACTTCTTGCTATCCTATGACGGCCTTGAGCCAAGACCCACTTTTGGCGTAGGCCCGCTCACGGCTGGGGTGAAGTTCAAGCTGAACGAAGGTCACGGCATCATCCCGACGGTCGGTTTTTTGGCCGAACTCAAGTCGCCCCATGTGGGGACCAAGGAGCAACTTCCCTCCCACCTCGCTCCCGCGATGTATGCCATCTTTGAACATGCCATCGGCGAACGCTTCTGGCTTTGCTATAACGCTGGATTGGAATGGGACGGCGAGACGGCTGCCCCCAAGACCTTCCTCGCCATAGGTTTTGGCGGCAACATCACGGAAAGCCTTGGCGCCTTCATCGAGACGTACCATTACCTGCATCGGGAGGAAAAAAGCCAACACATGACGGAATTTGGCCTGACCTGGTTGGTTTCGCGGCGCGTGCAACTCGACATCGAAGCCGACATGGATTTCAGGAATTTCGGCAAGCACTACGGCATTGGCGCAGGCGTTTCGTGGATGATTAACTGAAGACCAACTTGCAACGGCAGACCTCAACAGCGTTTTGTTCGCCTGGCTCAGTCTTGACCAAACGGACACAATACTCGTTTTCAGCGGTTTGTTCACGATAGAAACCCATCTTATCGCCTTGGTGCGTCTCAGCGACGTAAGCAATCTCAAACCGCTTGAGGCGATGTTTGCGATACCATGCAATGTCCCACAAATCAAGCACATGCTCGATGTATTTCACCGAGTTGACGTGCCCGTTGATGTCGATGTCGTTGTAGTTGATGTCGATGCAACGCACAAAACCAGCGTTTTCCGTCATTTTCACACGGCTGCTTTTTTCGATGGGGCAAGGCTTGTCGGCCACAATCCATTTGTCGATGGCGCCGTTGTCGATGGCGTAAATATCGGTAGGCTGGCGTGTCTCCGTATCAATCATGGCCCAGATGGAACGGCCATAGCCATAGACCCGCCCGTTGCTGTCAGAAACGCAAAAATTACGGCTCGTGAAAAACTTCATCGCGCTTTCCACCCAAGTCTCAATGCTGTAACGTTCATATTGCGAGGGCATTTCCTCCATTTCGATGGCCAAGCGCGACAGCACCCACGACCGCTTGATACTCATCAGGTATTTCATCCCAAAGCCACGGTCGGTGGAATGGAAGTCAGCCGCGTTGAGCATCTGGTTGCCAAGATGGCCGAGGAACATCCGTCCCGAAAAGTCGCAATGGAACGGCTCAGCCATGAATTCGTATTTTCCTATTTTGTCCATATTCAAGAAAGTCTCACTCTCGGATCAATAAACCCATAAATAATATCAACCACAATGTTGACGATAATCAGCATGACCGCGATGAGCAGCACCGCCCCCATGATGACGGGGAAATCGTATTTGTCGAGCGCGTCGACCACCACCACGCCGATGCCCTTCCAGTCGAAGACGTATTCCACGAACACCGCGCCCGCCAGCAACGAGGCAAACCAGCCCGAAACCGCCGTCACCACGGGGTTCAACGCATTGCGCAAGGCATGGATGCAGATGACGCGGAACGGCTTCAGGCCTTTGGCGCGTGCCGTGCGAACGTAGTCCATCGACATGGCCTCAAGCAACGACGTGCGCGTCAGTTCCGTGACCACCGCCAAGGGGCGCATTCCCAACGTCAAGGCGGGCAAAATGAGGTTGCGCAGGCTGAGGAACTCTCCCCTGCCGTATTCGTCGACGGTGTAGAGGCTTCCCGTCATGCCCAATCCCGTCCAATGTTCGAGCAGGAAGCCGAAAATCCAGGCCATCAGGATGGCCGCGAAAAACGAAGGCAACGACATGCCAATGGTGGTAACGAAAAGCGTCAACTTGTTGAGAAACTTCGTGTTGAACACAGCCGTCAGGATGCCGATGGCCAATCCCACGACCATCGCGATGGAAATGGAGACGAAGGCCAGCAGAAGCGTGTTTGGGAAGGCCTCGCCCAAAATGTCGGACACCTTGCGCTTGCTTTGGTACGACATTCGCAAATAAGGCGCTTTCAGCACGATGGCTGTCGAGCCAACCGTTGCAATCTTGGCATAACGCCCAATCCTGTCCAGCTTTTGCGTGCCGTTCGAGACATCGTAGAACGAAATCGGCACCAAGTCGTTTAGATAGTCAACATACTGTTTTCCAATGCTTTGGTTCAATCCCAATTCTTCGCGGATGGCATCGACCGACTCCTTGTCGGCGCGTTGGCCGAGCATCATTTGGGCGGGGTCGCCAGGCAAGATGTTGAACAGGCAAAACACCAAAGTGGCGACACCCCAAAGCACCGCGACACCGTAAAGCAACTTTCGGATGATATAACTGCCCATTTTAGAACAACACCTTCAAAGCGTCATCGAAGTCGAACACACTCCATTTGTCTTTCACCAATCCGCTGTCGAGCCAAATCAGTCCTGGGTTGGAGCGAACTATCGTCTTGATTTCCAGCTCGTCGCCATAATACACCTCAAAAACGAATCCTTTGTTTTCGCGAAGCTGCTCCACATATTCAGGATTGTTGGCAACGACCCAAATCACAGTGTAGTCGGTTTGCTGGGCCGCCTTGTTGAGGTCGGCCACCTTATTCCAGTCCTTCTCGGTCAGCGTCGACAAGTCATTGGAAGTGAACATCAAAAGGTTTTCGGTGGCGAGGATGTCGGCAGTGACATCGTTTCCGTCTTCATCCAACGCGCTGAAACCAAGGTAGTTATTACCGCCTTCGGTCCTTTGGTTGACAAATTCCCATTGCGACATCCACACCGAGTCGTTCCAAGGATAGTTGGGCGAAAGGTATTCTTGGGTCTCGCCCGTTGCCTTGTTTTTGTAAGTCAAGTAGATACGACTTGGTTCGGCAGGTTCGGCATTCATCTGCTTGCCCACTTTCCAGTTCATGAAATCAACCACGGGAAGGTGGCGGTAGTTGTAAACCTCAAACGCAAGGAAAGCAATGGCATAGGCAATGGCAATGATGAACTGTGTAGGTAGCTTAAGGCCGTTTTTCAGCTGTTTGTTGTTCAATACCAGTGGGATAAGCACCGCGTCGATGACCAAGTTCTTGTAGAACGTCTGCCAGTTGCTCATTTTGATGGCCGTCCCGAAGCAGCCGCAATCGGGCACGAGGTCGTAGAGCGCATCAAAGAGCGTCGTGAAGGTGAAAAACAACATCAGCAAGGTCGCGCCCAATGTCGCCAATCGGGGCAAAATATTGGTCAACAGGCAGATGCCCACGATAAACTCAGCCAAAATCAACAAGAAGGCCAGAACCAAAGCCGCATCGTTGAGCCATGTCATGCCATAAACCGAGAGGTAGTCGAGCATCTTGTATTTCGTCCCTAACGGGTCGACACCTTTGGTGAAACTGCTGAAAATGAACAAGGCACCCACCAAAAAACGGCAAACGACCAACGCAAAGTTGCTGAATCTTTTGTTGAAAACGGTGGCAACCAAGAAGTTAAGCAAAAGGATGGCCAAAAACCAAAACCGATATTCAGGCAGGAAAAAAATCCCTACCGCCGAGGCAAGGGCCGCCAAAATACTTGCCCACGCAATGGCCGAAGACTTCTTATTTCTCATCGCGCACCTCCTCGCCCATCAAAATCAAGGCAAAAACAGCATAGTTGATCATATCGTAATAGTTGGCGTCGAGTCCTTCGGATACAAGCGTCTTGCCTCCGTGGTCTTCGATGCTCTTAGTACGCAGCACCTTGCTCATAATCAGGTCGGTAATTGAGCTGACGCGCATGTCGCGCCATGCCTCGCTATAGTCGTGGTTCTTGCGCGTCATCAGCTCGTAGGCTTCGGTGGTCACCTTGTCGTACAAAGCCGTAGCCTCCTCAGCCGTCAGGTCGGGCTGGTCGACCACGCCGAGTTGTAGCTGTATGACGCCCATCGCCGCATAGTTGACGATGCCGATAAACTCAGGCTCGATGCCCTCGTCTACCATTTGCTTCGTCGTGGTTTGCAACGTCCTGATTCTCTTCACTTTGATAAAAATCTGGTCGGTTATCGAGGGCGTCCGCAGGATGCGCCAAGCCGGCCCATAGTCCTTCATCTTGTCGACAAACATCTTGCGACATTGCGCCAACACAGCGTGAAATTGCGATTTTGTATCTTTCTTTTGCATGAAAAATGTATTTTTGCAAAAATAATACTTTTTTCGATGATGCAACTTTTTTCAAAGGGTAAATCTTACATTTTCGACCGTCCCGCAGTGATGGGCATCCTCAACGTGACACCCGACTCGTTCTCCGACGGTGGTCGCTACAACCTGATGTACAATGCCTTGCAACACGTTGGGCAAATGCTCAATGAAGGTGCCGACTTCATCGACATCGGCGGCTGCTCCACCCGTCCCAACAACGCCATCGCCACAGAAGCGGAGGAGATGGAGCGCGTCGTTCCGATTCTGAAATCCATCAGGAAACGTTTTCCTGACGCGCTTGTTTCCATCGACACATTCAGGAAAAACGTAGCAGAGGCCTGCATCGGCGAGGGGGCCGACCTCATCAACGACATCTCGGGCGGGCTTTTCGATGCGGAGATGCTGCCTTACATCGGCCAAAACCATATTCCTTATGTCATGATGCACTGTGTTGGGACACCCGAGACCATGCACCAATACGCCCTCGGCGGCAACATCTACCAAACCGTTCACGACTTCTTTGAACAGCAATGCCAAATTCTTGAATCCTTTGGCGAACAACAGATCATCCTCGACCCTGGCATTGGTTTCGGCAAAAACTTGGAAGCCAACTATCAGTTGCTCAGCGACATGGATAAATACCGCTACAACCATTTACCCATCCTCATCGGCATTTCGCGGAAGTCATTAATAAATAAGGTGTTGGGCACCATGCCACAGGAAGCTGAAAACGGCACCACCGTGCTGAACACCATAGCCTTGCTCAACGGCGCCGACATCTTGCGCGTCCACGACGTGAAAAAAGCGCGCGAGGCTGTCGAATTGGTCGGTAGTTTTCGTAATTTTGCCGCAAAATTGGAACCATGATCGACCTTTTCATCCAAGTCAGCGTTTTCGACATCATCGACATCTTTCTGGTGGCCATGCTCTTCTACGGCCTCTATCGGCTGCTGAAAGGCACCTCGGCCATGAGCATCTTCATCGGCATCGTCGCCATCTTCCTTATCTGGCAGTTGGTCAAGGCGTTGCAGATGGAAATGCTGACGGCCATCCTCGGCGCTTTCGTCAGCGTGGGCTTCATCGCGCTCATCATCATCTTCCAGCCCGAGATACGACGATTTCTGTTCACCATTGGCGCACAAGCCCAGGAAGGCAAGTTCATGCAAAGGTTCAAGTTCCTGAAAGTGAGGAGCAACGTCGACCTCAACATCGAGGCCGTGACCAAAGCCTGCCTCAACATGTCGGACATCAAACAAGGGGCGCTCATCCTGCTCACCCGACAGAACAACCTTGACGACATTGTTACGACAGGCGTCATGGTCAACGCCGACATCAGCAACCCACTGATTGAGAACATCTTCTTCAAGAACAGCCCACTGCACGACGGTGCCATGATCATCCGCCACAACCGCATCACGGCTGCACGCTGCATCCTTCCCGTGACCAACAAAACCAACATCCCAGGGCATTACGGCCTGCGCCACCGTGCCGCCATCGGCGTGACCGAAGTAAACGACTGCATCGCCCTTGTGGTTTCGGAAGAGACGGGCAACATCAGCATGGTGGTGGGCGGCGAAATCAAGACCATCAAGCCTGCGGAACTCAAAGAGACGATTGAGAGGGAGATGAGAGGTTAGAGTTTGCGGTTTGGAGCTATTCAGAGCTAAACAACTGAACGACTGTCAATTGTCAGCGGGAACAAACCCGTCATCCTCTTCGATATAGTGCAACTCTTTCTTAAAGGGGTCGTAGCTCAGCAAAACCTGGAAAGAATAGTTTTGCTTTTGCAACTCTTTGCCCACAAAACTGTTCATCATGTAGTCGTAAGTATAACTCGCGTAGAGCTTACCTAAAAACACCGCGTAGTTATACACATCTTCAAGTTTCAGTGTATCAATATCATAGTCATAATCTACGATATTGTCCCACATGGAGAAATTCACCCTCGAATCAAAGCCGTCCATCAGGTTGTGCTCGCAAAACTGCACGGGCCGCCACTCGCCGTCGTTAATCTCGAACCACGAGGCCACGTTGACCGTGTTTAACGGATATTTATAGCTGAACTCGTCCGTTTCGCTGTAATAATAGTCCTCATACTCCGTGATGCGCCCCGAAATCTCCATCCGCGAAAGCATCACCAACCAATGCGTGGAATCAACTTGCACATTGTCAGCGTCTTCTGGGACATACACATCAAGATTATAGGCCCGAAGCCCATCGGCGTATGCATTATACATGACATCCAAAAACAGGTCCTGACTGAAACCGTTCAAGACCTCGGTCTTTTGTTCGTATTGCGTATTGTATTCCACCTTAACCTCCGCTTGCTCAGGGAAATAGACCGCCACTTGAGTATTGGCTTGTTTTTCGACGAAGGCTTTGGCTAACTTTCGCTCGGTTTGACAACTGCACAATAACAGTGCTAACAATGACCCAATAACAAAACTATTTTTTTTCATGGTAGATCATCTCCAAATAAATCCATTTGCACGCCGTCGCCTTGAGGTTTGAAGACCTCCATCGGCACATCGGCAGGATTGACGTTTACTTTTTCGTTGGTATTTATCGGCCCTTCGACGCTTCGACTTTGCTCAACGACCGCAGGCTCATGAACCTCAGAATCAGAGGCTTGAAACTCTTGTATCGGCCCTTCGACAGGCTCAGGGTCCTCAGCTTCCTCCTTTGGCTCAGGCACGAAAGGCTCAAGGAACTGCCAACTGTCGATTTCTCTCGTCGAGAGGCGTTTGCCCTTGGCCTTGTAGCTCTTGATGCCGATGAACTCCTCCACGTTGACTTCGTCGTCGGGGAAGCTGTTGCCCGCGTCGCTCACCTTGTAGCTCAGCTGCAGGCGCGGCAATTCATCGACACTGCGGCCCAAATACTTCGCCTCGGGATGTTCGCCGATGAACGAGATGCGCGTGTTGAGCTTGGTCTCGGCCTCGATGCAGAAGCGCTTCAAGTACATCTTCTGCGTCTCGCCTTCGATGTAGACGACCGAAAAGATTTCATCCGCGTCGAACTTGCGAATCTCCACCATGTCGTCGTCGAAATGGGTGTTGAGGTCGAAGCCCGAAATCTTGAACTCGCCGTTGGCGAAAAGTTGCAGGATCTTGTCGTCGCCCTCAAAAGCGCCAAGGTATTGGCCGCGTTTGTCGGCATTGAGTCGGCGGACGGTGTCGTCATACCAAATGTCGCGGGCCTCAAGCGTGGAAACGCCTTCCCCACCCTTCTTGATTTCCCTGACTTCGTATTTCGTCAGCAGGTTGCCACGCGCGTCGCGGCCTTTCACAGTGAGGTCGGCGAAGTTGTAGTCCACTGTCTTCTGCTTTTTGCTGAACAGCACCAAGGTCACCTTGATGATTTCGGCCTCGCCGTTGGGATTCGACGAGAAATAGCGCACCTTCGAGCCAGGTTTGCCTTGCGTGAGGTCGTATTCCTTGTCGCGGGTGACGCCCTTCACGGCGAAACGCTTCACATAATGCGGCGCACCGTTCTTGCCGTCGCGATATACGGCATTGTAGGTCGTGCGGTCGTCGTTCTTGTGGAACACATCAACGTGGATAACCTTTTGGCCCACAAAGAGTTTTGGTTGCAGTTTCACCACGGAATACTTACCGTCCTCGTGGAAAACGATGATATCGTCCAAGTCGGAGCAGTCACAAACGAACTCGTAGGCTTCCTTGTTCTTCTCGCGTTTCAGGCCCTCGCCCGTGCAGACGAAGCCTTCCTCCTTGTTGACGTACAGCTTTTCGTTATTGGCGGCCACGGCCACAGCCGAAATGTTGTCGAAGTTGCGGATCTCGGTCTTGCGCTCGCGACCCTCGCCGTATTTCTCCTTGATGTGCAGGAAATAATCGATGGTGTAGTCGACGATGTGGTCGAGGTTATAGCGGGCCTCCTCCATTCGTTTTTCGAGGTCCGCCAACTGCTCGTCGGCCTTCTTGATGTCGAACTTCGAGATTTTGCGGACGGGTTTCTCGCAAAGTTTCTCCACGTCTTCGCGGGTCACTTCGCGTTTCAGCAGTTGACGATACGGGTCGAAACGGCGCTCAATGCCGGTGAGTTGGTCGTCCCATGTGGCGTAGTCGCGGTTTTCGAGTTCCTTATAGATGCCCTTCTCGAAGAAGATCTTCTCCAACGAAATCCAATGCCAGCTGTTCTCCAGCTCCTCGATGAGGATACGGAGCTCGAGGCTGAGGAGTTCCATTGTGCGGTCGGTGCTGAGTTTCAGGATTTCGCTCACGCCGAGGAAAGCCGGATGCTGGTTGACGATGACGCAGGCGTTGGGCGAGATGGAGACCTCGCAATCCGTGAAGGCATAAAGCGCGTCGATGGTTTGGTCGGGCGAGACTCCAGGGGCCAAGTAGATGACGATTTCGCACTGTTCGGCGGTGTTGTCGTCGATTTTCTTGATCTTGATTTTGCCCTTGTCGTTGCACTTCACGATGCTTTCGATGAGGCCACCCGTCGTAGTTCCGTAGGGTATCTCGCTGATTACAAGCGTCTTTTTGTCCTGTTGGCTGATGCGGGCACGAATGCGCACCTTACCGCCACGGAGACCATCGTTGTAGTTGGTCACGTCCATGAGGCCGCCTGTCGGGAAGTCGGGATAGAGCGTGAAAGGCTCGTCTTTCAGGTAGGCGATGGAGGCGTCAATCAGTTCGTTGAAATTGTGCGGCAAGAACTTGGAGGCCAGGCCCACTGCGATGCCTTCGGTGCCTTGCGCCAGCAGGAGCGGGAACTTCACCGGCAGCGACACAGGCTCAGCATTGCGGTTGTCATAGGAGCGCGTCCAGTCGGTGGTCTTATGGTTGAAGACAACTTCCTTGGCGAACTTCGAGAGGCGTGCCTCGATGTAACGCGGGGCGGCGGCATCGTCGCCCGTGAGGATGTTACCGAAGTTACCTTGCGTGTCGATAAGCAGGTCTTTCTGAGCGAGTTGCACCAAAGCGTCGCCGATGGAGGCGTCACCATGCGGGTGATATTTCATCGTGTTGCCCACGATGTTGGCCACCTTGTTGAAGCGGCCGTCGTCGAGTTCGTCCATCGAGTGCAGGATGCGGCGTTGCACCGGCTTCAGGCCGTCCTCGATGGCGGGCACGGCGCGTTCGAGGATGACGTAGGAGGCATAGTCGAGAAACCAGTTCTCGAACATGCCTTTCAGCGGTATCACCTGAAACTTTTCCTCTTGAGCGTCAGCAACTTGAGCTTCGCCTTGCTGATTCTCTTGCGGCACCTCGTTCAGTGCATCATCGTTTTCCAAATCCGTCTTGTCGTCGATATCCATGAGAGCATTTTTCTGACGGTTGCAAAATTAGGAAAAAAAACGATGCAGTACTAATCTATTTATCCCTAAATTCAAGAGACATATCAGCTGAGTTTTTGCAAAAATACGATTTTTTTCGGCATCAAAAAGAAAAACATGATAAAATGAAGCAAATCATCGACATCGCCGACACCGGCAACATCATGCCTCCCAAGACCACTTGGTTTGAGCCAAAACTCAGATCAGGTCTGGTAATCCACACATTGGATTGATAAGGCAAGCACCTAAAAAAACACGGGGCAAGAGATTCATCTTGTCCCGTGTTTTGGTTTTATCTTTTCTATTTGTTAACCATTGTAACACACAGCCATGCGCTCCACTCGTAGGCACGATAGAAAGTGCCCTCGCGAAACAAGTGGATGACCAAGCATTGTTCCATTGTGCTGCGTTCACGTTCTTTTTCGAGTATTTCTTTCAGTTGTGACATTCTTTCGCTCTTTCGCCCCTATGGGGCTTTGTTTGGTCTGTGTTCCCGTAGGTCGCTGACCTACGGTTAGTGTAGTTGCGTCTTCCTGACGCTATTTGCTGCGTCGCTAAGGAGCAGCCGAGCGAGGCTGGGTAGCGCGCCCTGCGCGCGCCTCGCCCGACTGCTCCTTAGCTTTCGCCAGTCTCGCTCGTAACGGAACAAGGGTTAGTTCTCGCGGACTGCGCGTACAGACAGACCGTAGGAGCGGCCGCAGCGGCCCCCGTCGGAGAAGCCTGAAGGGAAGTAGAAGTACCACGCGCGGTTCGGGCGGCCCGTGTCGAGCGAACTCGACCAGTAGTAGCCGTTGCTGCCAGCGTAGTCAAGCTCACCGTACCCGCGGCAGCCGGCAGCGGGCAGGAAGAGACTGCTCCCGTTGCTCGCTGTGAAGAGCCTGCCGTTCACGCCGTTCTGGGTCGTCCAAGTGGCAGTGGTGTTCTGATACAACTCCCGCCATTGGGCTTCAGTCGGCATGCACCAGCCGCTGCCCCAGTTGGCTGTGGCAGCGTCATCATTCGGTTGGAGGACAGTCAGGTCGTCGGTGAAACCGTTGTAGCCATAACTGGAGTTGCTGCAATACTTGGTGAGTTGGTCAGAACTGCCATTACAGTACCGGTAAGTGATCCAGTTGTAGGTGGTCTTGGGCTGCGTCTCACCCCAAGCGAAGTAGTCACCGTACCCCTCGGGCGTGTCAGCCCCGACATTGCAGGTGGCCCACAAGGTACCGCTCGGCAAGCCGAGGTCAACATATTCGTGACCATTGAAAGTGCCATTGCCTCCACTGTTTCCTCCGCCACCACCGCCGTTTTCCTCGGTGGTGAAGCTCTTGTCCTCACCATAGTAATACTCCAAGCCGCGCAAGGCGTAGGCACGCACATGGTACAATGTGCCAGACTCAAGGCCTGTAATGGTGCAGACGTATGGCTCGCTCCAGTTGGCCGTAGAAAGGTGGGCATCCTCCACCGTAGGTTTGCTGCTTGTGCTCCAGCACACGCCAATTTCATTGAGCGAGAGCCCCTGCGTCACTATCACGTCGCCACCACTTCTTGCGGAAGTTTGCGTTACGTCTTGCGGCGTGTAGGTGGTCACCCGCACATCATCATCTTGGTTTTCGGGTTTGTTGCACCCTGTGGCGAAAAACACCGTCATTAGCATCAAGGCTGCTATTGCCTTCGTTACTTTTTCCATTTTTTCCTCAATTTGATTAATTCATATTTGTTTGTTATATCCTATCTTATGGCAAACATTTGCTTTAATTCTAAATTGAATAATTCAGAAAAACTGCGCCACCTCCTCCAAAGGCCTATGCTCAGGCTGGCGAGGCTCGCCCGACCTGTAGCCCAACGAAATGACCGCCATCACTTCCTCGTTTTCGGAAATGTTGAACAGTTTGCGGAGTTCGTCGGAGTCGCGCATACCCATGATGAGGGTGTCGAAGCCTTTGGCGCGGGCCTTCAGGATGAAATAGGCATTGCTGAGGCCGTTGTCGTAGGCACCCCAGCCGTCGCCAATCTCGTTGGTTTGTTCGCCACGGAAGAAGCCCGACTTGCCCTTCTCGTATGTGGAGACAATCAGCACGGGTGCGCCGGCAATGTTCTGCTTGTTGCGCTCGCCCACAAGGTTCGAAACGGCCTCAACCATCTCGGGAGTCATGGCCACATAGTATTTCGAGGGCTGTTGGTTGGCCCATGATGGTGCCTCTTGCGTCGCGATGAGCAGTTCGCGCACCTCGGCTTCGCTGATGGTCTTGGTGGCATCGTAGCTGCGCACGCTTCTACGCGACATCAGCACTTCATCGAAAGATACGGATTCTACTACGCTTACGTTGGTATTGCTCGTGTTGGTGTCAGAGTTCGAGCAACTGGATAGCATGAGAAAAGGCCATGCCAAAGCCAAAATGAAGTTGAGTTTAAAGCATTTCATGTGTGTGTGATTTAATGATTTACGCCACAAAAATAGGAAAAAACAATGCCTCAGCAAAAAAAATCGTAATTTTGCCAAAACAAAACTATGGCTAACCTTAGCAAAAACCTCATCAAACACTACGCCGACTACCTGCGGTTGGAACTTTCGCTGTCGGAAAACAGCGTGGAAGCCTATTGCCATGACGTCCATCTGTTTCTACAATATCTGGAATGTAGAGACGGTGCATGCACAGTCTCTACAGCAATCAACGACATCCAGCAAGGCGACATCGAGAATTTCTTCGCTTATCTTTACGACCTCAACATCGGCGCCACCTCGCAAGCTCGCATCCTATCGGGACTGAAATCGTTTTGGCGCTACCTGACGCAAGAGGGACTTGCCGACAAAGACCCCACCATCCTCATCTCCTCCCCTTCGTTGGGTCGCCACCTGCCCGAAGTGCTCACCTACGAGGAAATCCAGATGATGATCGACAGCATCGACCTCAGCCAACCCAACGGCCACCGCAACAAGGCCATGATTGAGGTTATGTACGGCTGCGGCCTGCGTGTATCAGAACTCACCAACCTGCAAATCAGCAACATATATAAAGACGATGGTTTCCTACGCATCCTCGGCAAGGGCAGCAAGGAACGGCTCGTGCCCATCGGCGACAGCAGCTTGAAAATCCTTTACCAATACATCGAAGGCGCACGACTACACATCACGCCCAAACCCAAATTCACCGACACGGTGTTCCTCAACAGCCGTGGAACAGGCCTCACGCGACAGATGGTTTTCCTCATCGTGAAAGACTTGGCTGAGAAAAACGGCATCACAAAGACCATCAGTCCACACACGTTCAGGCATAGCTTTGCCACACATTTGCTCGAAGGCGGTGCCAACCTGCTCGCTGTGCAGCAAATGCTGGGTCATTCGAGCGTGAGCACAACGGAAATCTACACGCATATCTCAGACGAACTACTGCGTGACACACTAACCAGCTATCATCCGCGTTTTAAGAAACGATGATAAAACGGCCCATCGACAAGCTCAGGGGCCTGCAAAAACGCAAAAAGTCAAGGTCCCTGAGCCTGTCGAAGGGCCAACATCAAAAAAAGCACTACCTTTGCAAAAATTTACCGTCATGGACACCACAAAATTCGACTTCCTGAAAGACCTTCGCCCCGACCGTTTCTTCCTCTTGGCCGGCCCATGCGTCGTCGAGGACGAGACCTCTCCCCTCTTCATCGCCGAGACCTTGAAAAACATCTGCGAAAAGCTTCATATCCCGCTCGTTTTCAAAGGATCCTATCGGAAGGCCAACCGCTCACGATTGGACTCATTTACAGGCATCGGCGACGAAAAAGCGCTGAAAGTGCTGCAAAAAGTGAAGCAGGAATTGGGCATCCCAGTGGTTACCGACATCCATGCTGCCGAAGAAGCGCCAATGGCTGCCGAATATGTCGATATGCTTCAAATCCCAGCTTTCCTCTGCCGCCAGACCGACCTCCTCGTGGCCGCCGCCAAAACGGGCAAGACCGTCAACATCAAAAAGGGACAATTCCTTTCGGGCGAAGCCATGGGCTTTGCCGTCGAAAAGGTGCGTCAGTCGGGCGACGACAAGGTGATGCTCACCGAGCGCGGCTCGATGTTCGGTTATCAGGATTTGGTGGTGGATTACCGTAACATTGCCGCCATGCAAAAGTTTGATGTACCTGTCATTTTGGATGTCACCCATTCGCTTCAGCAGCCCAACCAAAGCAGCGGCGTCACGGGCGGCAAGCCCGAACTGATCGGCTTGATTGCCAAGGCTGGCATCGCCACAGGTGCCGACGGCATCTTCATGGAGGTGCATCCCGAGCCCAAAAAAGCCAAGTCCGACGGCGCTAATATGCTACGTCTCGACCTGGCTTCCAATCTTTTGCAACAGTTGGTAAGAATCAAAGAGGCACTTACTGCATCCTCATATTGATGATTTGTCCCGTCTCGGTATCGAACACGATTTTCGTGTTGGTCAACGGAGCCATCATGATGAAGCCCAACTGGTTGACCGTAACCCTATCCTCAAGCATGACCTTGTTTCCGCAAGTCACTTTCACGTTGGCCGTCTCAGGCACGCGATAAAACACCTTGTTCTCATAGGTCACCGACTCAATGGCCGACTGGCTTGGCGCATTGATGGCTGCCATCGTGTTGAGCGGCAACGTTTGCACCGTAATCATCTCTCCCGAACCAGCCGTTCCAACGGTCAGACCGTCGTTCTCGGAGAACTTGGCCACCGTTTGCGTAGGCACTTCCTTGTTCGGAATCACATACACCGTCTTCACCACCGTCTTCTTGACTTGGTTACCAAGCAACAGGTTAGTGTATTCCTGCTCCATGGCATCCAGCTTTTCATACATCATCTTGAACGTCTCAGGATTGAAGGCGATTTCGTAATAGCCCGAAATCAATTTGAACTTGGCCGTGCGGATTTCCTCAATCTTGTCGGCGATTTCCTTGGCCAATTGCGCATTCGACTTGCCCGTCGTAATCAGCTCCATCAACTTGCCGTCGACTTGTGCGACGGGTTCGGCCTTGCAACACGGCGTTTCAGATGGGATTGGCAAAGTTTCCTCCTCGCCATTGTCGACGCCAACGCTACGAATGATGCCGTTGGGCATGATGCCAAACTGGGTCTTATTGCCTCCCCTGACGCTGCCAACCGAAACGAAAAACAGCGCGTTGGGGTCGGGAGAAGCCACGGTGCTCATTTTCACGTCCAAAAGACGATACTCTGTGGTCTCATACTCCACATAGTCGGCCATGGCCATATAGGTTGAAGCATAATCACTTAGGGGACTTTGTTCAAGCCGTGTCTCCTCGATGACGAAATCAAGCCTCAACATGGTCTGTGGCAAGGAATAATACAAGCCGTTTTGCTGGCCAGGAGTGGCATTCTTGGCAAAAGTTGTCGTGAATTGAGCCTGTGCATGACCACACATGAAGCACATGGCCAACAAGGCGAGCGTAATTTTGGTGAAAATCTTATTCATCTTCGTAAGGTTTAGTTTCGAGCCTCAAAAATACAAATTTTCCTGCAATCGCATCATTCCGTGGCCGTTTTTTCCTTTTTGCTGAAAAGCATCAAGGCCAAGAAAGTTAGTAAACCATTGATTATCAATATCTCGAATCCTATCTTATATCCAAAAAGCAACTGAGGGGAATACAGCTTCAAGAAATAACAAATGACAGGAGAAGCCACGGCAATGTAAGGAACGGCTTTGTCGATGACCTTACGGTTCTTGACGAACAGTCCGAAGGTGTACAAACCCAACAATGGCCCGTAGGTATATCCCGCAATGTCGAACACCTTATCTATTAATGACTCGTTGTGGAACGGGCGGAATGCGATGATAACCAACAAGTAAAGCAAGGCAAAAGCCACATGCACCCATTTGCGGGAGCGGGTGATTTGCTCCTCAGTCATCTGTCTCTTGTCGAAGTGCATGAAATCGAAGCAGAAGGTGGTCGTCAAGGCGGTCAAGGTGCCATCGGCACTCGAATAGCCGGCAGCCACAAGCCCGACGACGAAAACGATGGCCGTGAACTTGCTCAACGAGAAGGCCACAGAGGGGAAAATCTTGTCGTTGACCACCACGCCAGCCTCGTTCACTGGCAGCGTGAAACCCGTGGCTTGGGCATAGTAAATCAAGGCTGCACCCAAACAAAGGAACAAGGCATTGACTACGACAAACAGCAGACTTGATGTCATCACATTCTTCTGTGCGTCACGCAAATTCTTGCAAGTCAAGTTCTTCTGCATCATATCTTGGTCGAGACCCGTCATCGTGATGGTGATGAACATGCCGCTGAGGATTTGCTTGACCCAGAATTTGTTGTGCGTCCAATCGGTCTCAAACACTTTCGTGTAGCCATTGTCGAAGGCCGCATTAAGCAGGTCGCCAAGTGAGATGTTGAGGTTTTTCATGATGTACCACGCCGTCAGGAAAGCTGCCAAAAGAAGGAAAGTCGTCTGCAAAGTGTCGGTCCACACCACGGTCTTGATGCCGCCCTTGAAAGTGTAGAGCAAGATGATGCCGATGAAAATCACCGCCGGCACCCAAAACGGGATCCCCCAAGCCTTGAAGACAAATTCATAAAGCACAAACACAACAAGATACATCCGCAAGGCCGAGCCCAACAGTCGCGACAAAATGAAAAACGCCGCGCCCGTCTTCTCCGAAACCGGCCCGAACCGCATATTCAAATAGGTGTAGATAGAGGTCAGGTTAAGGCGATAATACAAAGGCAACAAAACCAAGGCAATCACCGCATAACCAAGCACATAGCCAAACACGAGCGGCATATAGGTGAATTGCCCCGTATAGACGCCCCCTGGCACCGACATAAACGTCACACCCGACAAAGAGGCTCCAATCATGCCGTATGCCACCACAAACCAGGGCGAGTTCCTGTTGCCACGGAAAAACGCGTTGTTGTCGGACCTGCGCGCCGTGAAATGCGACACGACAAACAAAAGGCAGGTATAAAGCACAAAAACGATAAGGATAATGGTTGGTGTCATGGGATTTGCTTTTGATTGCGCAAAAATAGGAATAAATACGGCTTTCGCGCCCAAAAAAACACTATTTTTGCCGCCCATTACAAAACGCCATAAAATGAAAGGCTTATACACCATTTTGCTACTCATTGTTTCCAATGTCTTCATGACATTCGCTTGGTACGGACAGCTCAAATTAATTGAGATCGTCCCCTCCTCCAAAGACTGGCCGCTGTTTTTGGTCATCCTCATGTCGTGGGGCATCGCCTTGTTCGAGTACTCCTTCATGATTCCTGCCAACCGCATCGGGGCAGCCGTCAACGGAGGACCGTTCAACCTCATCCAGCTGAAAGTCATACAGGAAGCCGTCTCGCTCACGGTGTTCACCACCATCGTCATCACAGTTTTCAAGACCGAGACGTTCCGTTGGAACCACATCGTTTCATTCATCTTTATCGTGCTCGCCGTGTTTTTCGCCTTCAAAAAATAGAAATTTGTTGCGCCGAACGGAAATTTGCATGATATTTGCGGCACGAAAAACGACAAAAAAAGGACAAAAAGAAAGGTTACGATATGAAATTCTATGACATTGATTCAGTTTTCACTTTCGGCAAATACGAAGGCATGACCATCGCCGAAGTGTACCAAAAAGACCCTAAATACTTGAAGTATTGCGAGGAAAACATCGACGAGTTCTACGTCTCGCCCTCAGTCATGCGTGAATTGAAGTCGATGAGCCGCAGCATCAACGACTCGGCCCTACTCGATGTCAACTTCGACAAGATGAGCGACGACGAAATCGACAGCTTCATCAACGAACACGACGAAGAGGAAGCCTTCGACGAATCGAGGCTCGAACGCGACTTCGACTGGGAGAACAACGACTTTGCCGACGACTCGCCGTTCGACGAGTTTGAGGACGAATACGACGAGGAAGACTTCACTGACGAGTTTGGCGACAGCTTCGACGAGAGTTTCGACGGAAACATAGATGACTTGTATTGAAAAGAATGGGATTCTTTTCTTTTAGGGAAACAAATCGGAATAAATCTGAAGCAAATTTGAAACGAATAAAGCCACCTTGCGGTGGCTTTATTCGTTAGGCGTTGATGCGCTCCGAAATGGAATACACCCGTTTGTCACGCTGGGTTGAGGTAACCATCTCGGCAAGGAAACCCGTCGAGAACAGTTGCACGCCGATGATGATGGCAAGCAGCGCAAAATAGAACAACGGACGATTTGTCATGCCGTAGGCGTGGGCAAACAAACGAATGCAAGCCAAGTAAACAGCGATAACAAAACCAATGAGGAAGGTGATCGACCCAAGCAAACCGAAGAAGTGCATCGGGCGGTTGCTGAACTTGGAGATGAAATTGATGGTCAGCAGGTCGAGGTAACCACGCACAAATCGGCTCATGCCGAACTTGCTGCTGCCATATTTCCGCTTCTGATGGTGCACCACCTTCTCGCCTATATGACTGAAACCGTTCATCTTGGCGATGACAGGGATGTAACGGTGCATCTCGCCATACACCTGGATGTTTTTCACCACCTCGTTGCGATAGGCCTTCAAGCCGCAGTTAAAGTCGTGCAACTTGATGCCCGACATGCGCCGTGTGGTCCAGTTGAAGAACTTCGAAGGGATGTTTTTCATCAGTTTGGAGTCGTAACGCACTTTCTTCCAGCCCGATACGAGGTCATAGCCGTCTTCCTTGATCATCTTGTAAAGCTCGGGGATTTCGTCGGGACTGTCCTGTAGGTCGGCATCCATCGTGATGACCACGTCGCCTTCCACAATCTTGAAGCCTTCGTTCAGTGCCGGCGACTTGCCGTAATTCCTCCTGAAACGCAAGGCCTTCACATTAGAATTGGACTGAGAAAGCTGTTGGATGACAGCCCATGAATTGTCGGTTGATCCATCGTCGACAAAGACGATTTCGTAGGAGAAATGATGTTCCTCCATCACGCGACGAATCCAGGCCTCCAGCTCGGGCAACGACTCGGCCTCGTTCAACAGCGGTACTACAACTGATATATCCATATTGTTCTATTTTATCACAAAACTCACAAAACCTACCTTAGAAGTTGGAAAGCAGCCAACCGGCCTGCTTTCCGGCGACAACCCGGTTGGGTGTCGCCATACTACAAAACAAGTTTTGCAGGTTTTGAAAGTTTTGTGACCTATTCATCTGATTTCAGTTTTTCCACCCATATAGGGTTGCAGGGCTTTCGGGATGGCCACGCTACCGTCGGCGCGGAGGTTGTTCTCCAAGAAGGCGATCAACATGCGCGGCGGGGCAACCACCGTATTATTTAAGGTGTGGGCGAAATAGTTACCGCCCTTTCCTTTGATTCTAATCTTCAGCCTACGAGCCTGTGCATCACCAAGATAGGAACAGCTACCCACCTCGAAGTATTTCTTCTGGCGCGGCGACCATGCCTCCACGTCCAAAGACTTCACCTTCAGGTCGGCCAAGTCGCCAGAGCAGCATTCTAATGTGCGCACAGGGATGTCCATCGAACGGAACAGCTCGACGGTGTTTTTCCACATCTGCTCATACCAGTAGTCGGCTTCCTCTTGCTTGCAAAGCACCACCATCTCCTGTTTCTCGAACTGGTGGATGCGATACACGCCGCGTTCCTCGATGCCGTGGGCACCTTTCTCCTTGCGGAAGCAGGGAGAATAGCTCGTCAAAGTAAGCGGCAACGAATCCTCAGGGATGATTTGGTCGATGAATTTCCCAATCATCGAATGCTCGCTGGTGCCGATGAGATAGAGATCTTCGCCCTCGATTTTATACATCATCGCGTCCATCTCGGCGAAACTCATCACGCCGCTGACGATCTCGCTGCGCACCATGAAAGGCGGCACACAATAGGTGAAGCCGCGCTCAATCATGAAGTCGCGGGCATAGCTGATGACGGCGGAATGCAAACGTGCGATGTCGCCCATGAGGTAATAGAAGCCGTTACCTGCCACACGATGGGCCGAATCAAGGTCCAAGCCGTTGAACTTTGCCATGATGTCGGCATGATACGGCACCTCAAAGTCGGGAACCACAGGCTCGCCAAAGCGTTCCTTTTCAACATTAAAAGTATCGTCCTTCCCTATCGGCACTTCTGGCGCGATGATGTTCGGGATGGCGTACATCACCTTGGTGAGTTGCTCCATCAGCGAAGTCTGCTGTTTGCCGAGCTGTTCCAACTCCTGTGCGTTGGCTTCCACGAGTTTCTTCATCTCGTTGGCTTTCTCGACTTCCTTGTTCTTGAAAAGGATACCAATCTCCTTAGAGATCGAGTTGCGCTGTGAGCGCAAATCGTCGGCACGTTGCTGGCAATCACAATATTGGGTGTACAAGCTGATGGCCTCATCAACGAGGGGCAGCTTGCTGTCCTGGAATTTCTTCTTGATGTTCTCCCTGACCACGTCGGGGTTCTTGACTAAAAACTTGATGTCTATCATAGTGAATTGATTTGCTTCGTTAGAACGGGCAAAGATAGGAAAAAAGCATGAAAGGAGAGGAAAAAAAGTTTCGGTTGCTATAAAGCAAGAAAGCCCGCACCGATGTGGTGCGGGCTTTCCGCTATGGGAGGGCGACGAACTACTTTCCCACGCTTTCGCGCAGTATCATCGTCGCGGCGGGGCTTAACTTCTCTGTTCGGAATGGGAAGAGGTGC